>CZKF01000115.1_pt1 | contig 31044 bp, 24 predicted proteins | sample 1122351 | NCBI WGS metagenome assembly CZKF01 (sample SAMEA3539301, study PRJEB10725) | soil metagenome | biome: tundra; feature: field; material: soil | place: USA | collected 2010-05 | depth 0.15 m
GGGCAACCCCGTCTCGCCCAGCCCGGACTACCCCAGCCTGCCGCTTTTCGGCGTGGAGATGACCCGGATTGAACGGCACTTTGCCGCGCGCCGTACGGCGGTCTTCGCGGGAGAACAAGCCACTCCCGCGGCCTATCTGACCGGCAACCCGGTGCAGTACGCCTACATCCATTTTGTCTCTCATGCAGTTGCCAGCCGCACCGACCCGTTGGATTCGGCCATCATACTCTCCGGTTCCACGCTCTCCGGCGGCAAGGCCGGCGAGACTTCCTTCAAGCTCTACGCGCGCGACATCATGCAGCATCCCATCAATGCCCGGCTGGTCACCATCTCGGCTTGTTACGGTAGCGGCACGCGCTCTTATGCGGGAGAAGGATTAGTAGGCCTCTCCTGGGCGTTTCTACGCGCCGGCGCGCACAACGTCATCGGCGCACTCTGGGAGGTAAGTGACGAATCCACGCCGCGCCTGATGGACACTCTCTATCAAGGCCTGGAAGACGGCCAGGCCCCAGCAATCGCGCTGCGCAATGCAAAACTCGACTTGGTCCATTCACAGAGCAGATTCAGCAAACCTTTTTTCTGGGCCCCATTCCAGATCTACACTAGGCGATAAGTCGCTTATGAAAATCTGGGCTATGCGTGCGCGCTGCCTGCTTTCAATCGTAGCTGTTGAGATTCTATTGGCAGCCAATTCGGATCAATGCCCATTAGCCACCCGGAGGAACTGACACCCAACTTTCTGCACTCCCACGTGGGTTTCATAAAGAAGATGTGGGAGCGTTTCTCCACCCTGATCTGGGCAACTATCAAATTGAATCTGAACGTATCGGCATCAGAAAAATGCAGTTCCCTGATACGTGGGTGATAATTCCCTGTTCAGTGCGACACATGAATGAGCCCCCGCGCTCAAAATCCAAGGGCAACAAATAATGCTGCTGTCTGAAACAGATGCAATAGCGCCACCGCTTGACACAGTTCCTTGCCAGCCTTGAAACTGCCTTAATGCCAGTGAAGTCGGCGGACAAAATGCTTCCGGGCACGTTCCGGAGAGGACGAAGACGAACCCGGTGAGCGAATCCAAGACAGGACGGCTGAATCTTCGGCTGAATTCGACGATAGAAAGCGTCGCGGAGGTTGAGGCGGCAGCGGAGAAACTGGCCGCCGAGGCCGGCCTGGACGAGGACGAATGCTTCCATGTGGCGATGGCGGCGCGCGAGGCCGCGGTGAACGCGGTTCTGCACGGCAACGAATACGATCCCGCCAAGCAGATTGCCGCCAGTTTTGAAAACACCGGCGCGACGCTGGTGATTACCATCGCCGACCAGGGCAAAGGACTGGATCCTGAGACGCTTCCCGATCCGCTGGCTCCGGAAAATCTGTTGCGCGGCGCGGGGCGCGGCATCTTCCTGATCCGGGCCTTCATGGATGAGGTACACTTCAGGCAATTGCATCCCGGAACCGAGCTGACGCTGGTCAAACATCTGGCGGCGACGGGCCCAAAAGGGATAGAGTAACTACACAGGAAGCTTTGGCGGCGGATGGAGGTCAATCTTTTCGCGCCGCAACGCAGGGTATACCGGGGGTTCCACAATCTGGAACTGCCAAAGTTCTATCACCGTAATATCAACAAGGAGGAAAGACAGTGGCATTGACAATCGCTTCCCGAGAAGTGGACGGCGTCAGCGTTTTGGACCTTAGCGGGCGAATCACCCTGGGCGAGGGCAGCGTGCAACTGCGCGAAGCCGTTCGCGGCCTGATCGGCAAGGGACAGAAGAAGATCCTGCTGAACCTGGGAGACGTAAACTACATCGATAGCTCGGGGTTGGGCGAGTTGGTGAGCGCCTTTACCACCGCCAAGAATCAGCAGGCCGAGGTCAAGCTGCTGAACCTGACCAAGAAGGTTCACGACCTGCTTCAGTTGACCAAGCTATACACGGTCTTCGACATCTACGACGACGAGGCCCACGCCATCACCGCGTTCTAGTAGACGAGCGGGACAGTCGTCGAGAACAGTCTTGTAATAAACCCTTCCAACAGCTCTGCAAAAGATGAATCATCAAGCTACTCTACCCGCCTACACAGGCTGCAGGCGGGCAGAGTACTAGTGTTCCTACTTGGCTTTCTTTCTGGCCACCTTCCCGGTTTTTTTCGCCGGTTTCCTTCGCTTGGTGCTGGCCTTCAGCGGCGTTAGCAGCGGAATCAGTTTGCTGGCGACAGGCGACCTAAGCCCGGTGCAGGCGTCCCATCCTGGCCCAGCCGAAAAGGCTCCGTTGTTGCCCTGGGTAATGTCATTGAACGCCGATGCAGCCTTTGCCGCGTAGATAGCCGGCTGGATAAAGCCCACCTGCGTGCCGAGTTGCTGGTTGGCCACCGCTCCCAGGGCGGCCCACAACGGAGCAACCGCGCTGGTCCCGCCGATCACGGTCGTCTCGCCGTCCACACGAATCGTGTAGCCGGTGGTTGGGTCGGCGTCGCCGGCGACGTCCGGCACACCACGCCCGCCCGTGCTGACGCTCGGCTTCGGGACGTGCGCGTTTGCCTGCCAGCTGGGCAAAGCAAATATGTTGCTCACGCCACCGCCGGTCGCGCCTTCCTTGCTGGCCAACTCGTTCCACACCACCTCAGAAGCGATCGTCGCTCCTTGGGCATTGAGCTTCGTTCCCCCGCACGCCAGCACGTGCGGACTTGACGCCGGGAAGTCGACATTATTGCCCCTTCCCTCCGTCCGTCGAGCCGTTGTCGCCCGCCGCGGCGGTAATCGTGATTCCCAGTGCCGCGGCCGACTGGTAAGCCGCGTCCAGCGCCTTCATCGTCTGCAACGACCAGGTCGATTCCGGGCCGCCCCAGCTGATCGAGATCACGCTCGGCTTGTTGACCGCATCGTGCATCGCGGTGGTGATGGCGTCGATAAACCCCGGCTCGTGTTGGGCGCAAAGTAAACCGCGACCTTCGCCCCATGCGCCACGGAAGCAGCCACTTCAATGTCCAGCATTACCTCCCCGTCGGGGCCGCTGGCCTTCGACGGAGTGTTCTTGCCGCCATTCACGCTGACGGCGACAATGCCCGGCACGGCAAGCCCGAGGGTCTTGAAGTAGGCGGTCAGATCGGCCTGCCGGTACCCCCCGCCGAACTCGAGGATTCCGACGGTTTGCCCGGCTCCGCTGGCGTTGGCGGGGAACTTGTACGCCTGGGCTACTTGAGGCGGGGTGTAGCTGCTGGGCGCGGCTGCAGGCTGGGTGTGGGGATGGGCGGAAACGAAAGTGCGGCTGTGCCTGGGGACGGTTATCCAACCCCAGCACAGCCTCCACTACTCCCGTCAGCGATGCAGGTAAATGAATCGCGCCCTCGCGCACCCGGTACTCTGTCCCGTTGATGGTCTTCTGCTCCAGCACCACGCCAAACGCCTTTTGAATGTCCGAGGCGGTGCCAGTAAGCTGCACGGTGCGTCGCGCGGCAGCACTTGGATCGGGCTTGACCTTGAGGTGGAACTCCCGGGCAAATGCCCGAACCAACTTGATTGCCGCGGGGTCGGCGGCGTGGTGCTTCTTGAACTGAGCGCGGCTCACGCGAACCGGCCCGCTCATATGGCCACCCCGTAGGTTGATTTTCTATGGTTCCTTGCGCTTCACGATGACCGAAACAGTCATCTTCGTCTTGGACGGGGTAGCCTTCAGCCGGACGGCATCGGGAGCTTCGGTTTTCTAGCTCCCAGAGAGGACGACGCGCGCCAGCCCCGTAATCTGCGGAGGCTTGACCGAATTAGCCTACGGAGGCTTGACGGACAAGGATTTGATGCGTGGGGAATTTGCCATGAGTGACCTCTTCTTTCTCGTCCAGGACTCGTTCACCGAGATTTGGACTTAATAACTCAGAATATAGCGTGAATTATTGCAGCGGGATACAGTAATCTGCGCACAACGGAGTTTTTTCATCATTCCTTCGCAGTTACGCAGAACTCAACAACCGGCCCAGAGCCCCGAGAGAAAAAACCGATTTCCGCTTACCCGGTTCAATCGGTATAGTTCGTGCAGAGGCTTCTTACTAAGAAGAGGTTCCGCAGTGGCACAACGCCTTCGCATTTCGTTGCTGATTCTTCTCTGGCTGGGCATTGGAGCCTGGGCGCAGGCCCAGTCAGCAACAGCCCAACAGACGCCCGCGCGGACCGAAGGCTCCGTGCACATCAGGCTGGGACAGTCCGCCGTTCCGCTCTTCGGGCCGTGGAAGTTTGCAGTCGGCGATTCGCCCGTCGATCCGCTTACCCACGAGCTGCTCTGGGCTCAGCCGGGCTTTGACGACTCGAGGTGGGAGACAGTGGATCTCACGCCGAAGAGCGGGACCTTCGATCCGGTGGGCGGATACACAGGATACGTTCCGGGATGGACGGCCAAGGGGCACGCCGGGTACTGGGGGTACGCCTGGTATCGCATCCGGGTGCTTCTGGAGGCGCGCCCTGGAGATAAGCTGGCCCTCTCCGGGCCGCCCGACGTAGACGACGTGTACCAGGTCTTCGACAACGGAAGCCTGGTGGGCAGCTTCGGAGATTTCACCGGCAGCCAGCCTGTAACCTTCTACGCGCAGCCGATGATGTTTTCGCTGCCGCAACCGGCTGACTGGAACCCCGGCTCATCCACACGGGTTCTGGCCTTCAGGGTATGGATGGAACCGGAGGCCCTGGCGACCCAACCCGATCCGGGAGGCTTCCACACCGCGCCGGTTCTGGGTGAAGCCGAAGCGGTGTCGGCAGGCTATCAATTGCGCTGGCTGGAACTGGTCCGCGCGTACCTGCCTTCCGCCATCGAAGCACATCTCTATGCCCTGTTGGCTATCGTGGCCTTCAGCCTTATTCTCTTTGACCGTTCCGACCGGGTCTATCTCTGGATAGGATATGTCTTCCTACTCCAGGCGGCCTCTTATGCACTGTCAGCCTTCGATGTTTGGACACAGCACCAGAGCATTTGGGCCGACAGCATGTTAACGTTCGGTTTATTTACTCCGCTGATCTGCGCCGGGTGGGTGATGGTCTGGTGGGTGTGGTTCGGGCGGCAACGGCCTGCGTGGCTTCCGCGCGCCACTGCCGGGCTGGCTCTGCTGTACATGATCTCCAACATGATTGGTGAAGATCTGTTTTTTACATTCGTCCCGCATCCGGTTGCCGCCGCTTTCCACATGGTTTCCCTGGTTGTCCGGTTGCTCTTCCTCGCTCTGTTTGTGTGGATTATCGTTCAGGCCATCCGCAGCCGGGGGCTGGAGGGCTGGCTGGTCCTGCCCGCCATCCTGCTGTTGGGGATCGGAATGTTTGGGGGTGAACTTGCCGTTCTGCATATCCGGGTGGTTTGGTTTCCCTTTGGCGTGGGCATCAACTTTCCCCACAGCGCGAGTCTGCTCCTGGTGGCGACGGTGTCTCTGCTGCTGCTGCGCCGGTTGCTGCTTTCGGTTCGCCTGCAACGGCTGATGGAGCAGGACGTGAAGCAAGCGCGGGAGGTGCAGCTGATGATTCTGCCCGAAGCGCGGACTAAGCTGCCGGGGCTGGTGATCGAGAGCGAGTACCGGCCGGCGAGGGAGGTCGGCGGAGACTTTTTCCAGATTATTCCCCGCCCCGCCGACGACAGCCTGCTGATTGTAGCTGGCGACGTGACCGGCAAGGGCCTGAAGGCGGGTATGCTAGTGGCGCTGCTGGTGGGGGCCATCCGCAGCACGGCGGAAACCAATACCGATCCGGAATATCTGCTGGGTGTGCTCAACCGGCGGCTGCTGGGACGCGGCGATGCCCAGGCAACCTGCCTCGCGCTCAGCATTGCCAGGGATGGCAGGGTAACGCTGGCTAACGCCGGGCATCTGCCGCCTTACCTGAACGGGGAGCCGGTCGCGATGGAGGGCGCCCTTCCGTTGGGGATGATGCCGGAGGCTATCTTCCCTGTCCTGTGCTTTAAACTGGCGGAAACCGACCGGCTGGTGATGATTTCGGACGGAATTGTCGAGGCTGCAGATGCGGAGGGGCGCCTCTTCGGCTTCGAGCGTGTACACGAGTTGATGCGGACGGCAGTAAGCGCCGATGAACTGGCTAGCGCAGCACAGAGGTTTGGTCAGCTGGACGATATCTGCGTGATCTCCGTAACCCGGGCTGCCGCGCTCAACCCTGCTCTTGTATAGCTCTCAGGGCATTTTCATGGATAGTTTAACCCCACTATCGCCGCGTAGTTGTTTTTGCGGCTTCGGGCCCCCAACGACAGGTCTTCGTCGTTGGGTGATCTAGGGTGGGATCGGACGCAGAATATGTGCGCTGGCCGTGTGCGGAAAACTAACCCCCTACAACCGCGCCAGCGCCTCGGCCTGGCTGGGAAAGATCCCGGCGTACTTGGGGATGCCCACCATGGTAAAAACCTTGGTGAAGTGCGCCGAAAGCCCGAAGGCGCTAACCTTCTGGCCAGAGTTTGAGGCATCGATCAACAATTGAATCACCAGCGCGATGCCGCTTGAATTGATGTAATCCACTTTGGTAAAGTCCAGCAGCACCAGCCGGGTTTCCCTGGGCAGCGCCTGGTAGGTGCCTAGGACCGCGTCCTTCGAGGTGCTGGCGATATCTCCCTCGAAGCGCAGGACGGTGACCGGATGCCCGGCCGCAGAAGTAAGCTGTTCAACGTGTGCCTTGGTTTCGCTCTGCACGATCAATCGTCTCCGTATCTTCTGCGGTTATTCCGCGTCCTTATCCAACCGGATCACCAGTCGGACATAACTGCTGTTGCCATCGGTGCCGGCCACCCACTCCGCTTCATCCACAAGCGCCTGGATCAGAAACATGCCCATCCCGCGCGGGTCTTCCTCGCCGCGCATCTTGCGGTCGATGTCCGGCTTATTTTGTTTGCCCGGCTGGGTCTTCATGCCCCTGCCGTCGTCGATGACCTTCACTTCCAACGAATCGGAGCCAGCCGACAGCACTACGCCCACACATAGATTTTCGTTCAGCCGGTTGCCGTGCTCAATGGCGTTGATGCACGCCTCGGCCACGGCCGTCTTCAGGTCTTCGACGCGGTCGTCGCGGAAGCCCATCAGCTTGGCTACCGAGGCAGCCGTACTCATAGCCACCTTTTCAAAGCCCATCCGCGAGGGCACACGGACTTCCACTGTGGTGGGCTTGGGTGCGGTGGTGGTCTTGGGCTCGCTCATTCCGACATCTCCCTCACGCTGGCTGCACGGCATAGCGCCAGTGCGGTCATATCGTCTCCCTGCGGGCCGCCTTCGGCAAATTCCTCAATGGATGCCCACACTGCATCGAGAATACCATCGGCTTTGCTGGATGGGCATCCTGAAAATACCGCCAGAAGCCTTTCAGAACCAAACTCCTCATCCCCATTGAAGACTTCCGTCAGCCCGTCGGTGTAAAACAAAAGCCGTGTTCCCGGTGTAAACCCGCATCGTTCGCTGGTGTAGCCCATCCCCGGTAGAAGCCCAAGCGGCGTTCCCGCGGCTTCAAACTGGCGCGGCGCTGCGCCTGGCTGCACAAGGAAACCGGGATTGTGTCCCGCGTTCACCACTTCGATCTCGCCCGCCTCCGGGTGCAGTCTGAGGAAGATAGCGGTCACATAGCGCCGTTGAGCCTCTTCGCCCTCCGCCCAGTGGTGCTGGTTCATGCGCGTAGCCAGTTCATCTAGCGGTGGGCCGCCGGCCGCCATCGCCCGGAAAGCAGAGCGGAAACTCATCGACACAATCGCCGAGGCCAACCCCTTGCCGGCCACGTCGGCCACCACCATCAGCAATCTCCCGTCCGGCTGGGCAACAATGTCGAGATAGTCGCCGCCCACCTCGTAACAGGTAGCGGAGCGAAAGGCCAGCGAATAGCCGGGGATCGAGGGCGGATTCTGCGGCAACAGTGACCGTTGAATGGCGCGGGCCGCGTCCAGATCCTGCTGCACGCGAGCAAACTCCACGTTGCGCTTGTGGTTGCGGGCGTTTTCCACAGCCACCGCGGCCTGTAACGCCAGCCCTTCGATGAAGTCGGCCTCGTAGAGCGTCAGCTCCCGCCCGTCCGGAGTCGCAACCACCAGCTCGGTCATGCGCCTGCCGTTGCGATCATCCAGCGGATAACTTTGCAGGGAAGTTCCTTCCGCGCCCGCGGCGCCGGCCGAATGTACGTCGCCGTATGCCAGCCCAGTGCCCGGAAACGCCGCCCCGGCCATCTCCAGCTCACGCACCACAATGCGCAGTACCTGCTCCAGCACCTCTTCCTCGCGAAGGTTCGAGTGTACCTGCCGCGAAGCCTCCAGCAGTGCCTGCAACCGCGCCACCTGTTGCTGCAAGTCGATCGTCTCATTATAGCCGGGAAGCTGAATTTTAGCCGTCATCGCGCCTATATCTCCGTGGAATTCCACTCTAGCATGGCCTGCCCATGCTGGCTGAGGCGGGTTTCCGGATATTAACTATCGTTGATTGTCCTTGGCAGCTCACAGCGCTGCACCGCTCGCTCATTGCCGAAGCTCCATGGAAGCTCAGGCCGTGATGGTGTTTCTGATGGAAACATACCGGCATTGTATAGGGTTGAAGGAATTGTCATAATCATCATGAAAGGCTGAGGCCATCCCCAATCAAGTGGTTCATAAAGTTCATATTGCATAATCGCCAAAACCATCTTTCGATTTCCATAGAAAAAGTACTATACCAGGTCAGCCTGCTAGCTCATTTGCGAACCACTTTCGACGGAAAGTGGTTCGTAACTCACAGTGCTCGGTAGGGGAACATGGTCCTCCCTACTTTTTCTGTACAAGTCTGTTGCAAGAGTTTACATGTATAGAATTATTTTCATGCTCTTTCGACGCCCCAAAACAGCGCCTACAATAAAAGCAGAACCTCCCTGAAAGCAGCACGACGTAACGAATGTAACGTCTGTCGCATACAGTTTAGAATCGTGACTGGCCCCCGCAAGTCGGATTGCTTTCATCGATTTGCCCGCATTAGAATCTCATATGGCGATAACAGCCCAAGGCACTCGTCCACGCCTTGTACGGATCAGATTTGGCATAACCCTATATTCCTTCCTGGCGAAATGGGTGTATTTTCGGGACAACTTCGTAGTCATTACGGTCAGTTTCCGGATTGTCCGCCACTCGCCGCTCCATCTTTCTCCCGGTTAAGCCCCTTGCGGTCCGATGATCAATAGGTTACGGTGGCGGTGATCGTATCGGTGTAACTGCCCGGCGTGACATACTGCCCCGCCGCAATCTGGCCGTAGACGGTGAGCGGCTGGGCAACCCCGGTGCCGGTCCCCGCCACCCAGTTGGTGGCGGCGGTATTGCCCCAGTTGGTGGCGTGCGTGGAGTTACTGTATAACGCGTAGTTCAGCAAGTACGTGCCATTTTGCATCTTCCGGGTGGTCACGGTGGCGCCGGTCGCCAAACCTGCACTGAGCCCAACAGTGTACGTCGTGGTGTTGGTGCAGGTAGCCGTGATGGTGGATGTCACGTTGTTAACCGCTCCAGTATAGTTTCCGAAAAACATGTTCGTAGCGGAGACTCCGCAGTCTTTGAGTACCGTCGCGGTGACAGCGAACGTGGTTGTCTTGGTGGAGAAGGTGGTGCCTGATACGGTAACGGTGATCGTATCGGTGTAAATGCCCGGCGCAACATATTGCCCCGCAGGAAGCTGGGCATATACGGTGAGCACCTGGTTAGCTCCATCGCCCGTCCCGGTTACCCAGTTGGTGGCGGCGCTATTGCCCCAGTTGGTTGTGTGAGTGGCGTTACTGTACAGCCCATATCCCAACAAGGCCCCGGCTGGGCCGGTCATGCTGCGGTTGGTCACGGTCGCGCCGGTCGCCGTACCGGCATTGAGACTGACATCATAGACCGCGTTTTTGTTGCAGTGGACCGTTATCGTGCCGGTAACATCTACGATAGCGCCGGTGTAATTACCGAATGCAACGGCAGTGGCGCTCACCGTGCAGTTCGCGGCCACCGCCGGAAGGGCGCCAAAGGCGAGCAGGAACAGCGCCAGTGCCAGTCTTCGTCTCATGTATTTTCTCCATGCATCGCAGCCTGTTCGCCGCTTAACGGTAAGTTCATTGCAGGACGCTCCAATGATCAATAGGTGACGGTAGCGGTAATCGTATCGGAGTAAGAACCCGGTGTGGGATAGAGTCCCGCAGCAACCTGGCCATAGACGGTGAGCGGCTGGGCAGCCCCGGTGCCGGTCCCGGCCACCCAGTTGGTGGCGGAGGTATTGCCCCAATTGATGGTCCTCACGGAGTTACTGTACAAGGCATATGCCAGCGTGGCAGTGCCATTTTGCATTTTCCGGGTGGTCACGGTGGCGCCGGTAGCATTTCCTGCACTGAGCCCGACTGTATATGTCGTGGTTTTAGTGCATGTGACCGTGACGGTGGATGTCGCGTTGTTTACCGCGCCAGTGTAGTTTCCGAATACCATGTTCGTAGCGGAGACTTTGCAGTCTTTAACAATCGTCGCGGTGACGGTGATAGTGGTAGTGGTGGTGTGGAGTGTATCGGTGTAAGTGCCCGGAACAGCATATTGTCCCGCCGCGATCTGGCCATAGGCGGTAACAGTCGCGTTGCCGGTGCCAGTCACCTCGGTGGTGGATGTGTTGCCCCAATTGATGGTCCGCGCGGCATCCTGGAATACCTGGTAGGCCAACTCGGCGCCGTTAGGGCCGGTCATATACCGGGTAGTTTCGGTCGCGCCTACACCAGTCCCTGCATCGAGGGGAATGTCCCACGAGCCGGCGCATCTGACCGTCCCCGTAGCAGTGCCATTTAGCACCGCGCCGGTGTAAGTGCCGAAGCTCATACCAGTAAACGAAAGCGTACAGGTCTGTGCCGCCGCCGGAAGGACGCCAAAGGCGAACAGGAACAGCGACACCAGTGCCAATCTTCGTGTCATGGTTTTTTCTCCAGGCAGCGCAGCGGCCCGATCGACGGGATTTCTCCTGGTACAGCCTTGTAGTCGAAGGCGACAGTGCAGCGCTGTCCGTTCGGCTTCTCAACGATAAGCTCGTTGTGGAGACTGAGGTCCTCAACGTAGGCGTCGCCGTCAAATCCGACCGGGAAGACGGCGCTAGTGGCCCGCAGGGTAGCGGCGCTGCCCAGCGGCAGCGGAACTCCGGCCTCATCAACCAGTTGCAGCAATGCGGCATGACTGAATTTAATCGGGAATTTGAGCACTACGCCGGAGAGATCACGGGGGCGAAACGCGCGCGCGGCGTTGTTAATCGTGGCGTCCGCCGGAATATCGGTCGGCTCAATGGTGATATGATTCAGATCGAAAGAGCGCATATCCGGCACCAGCAGCCGCCCCGAGGAGTTGGTGCGGCCTACGTCGCGGTTCTCCTGCAGGACGTGTACGCGCGGAATGGGGCTGGTGTCCACAATTGCGAAGCTGTCGTAAACCCAGTTGGACAGGAACAGAGCCTTATCGATGAACGAGACAGCCCCCTGGGATTCCAGGCGCACAGTTGTTTGCCCGGCAGACTGGTCGATTCCGGTCGTAAACAGGCCCACTTGCGATTTGTATTGCCCCTGAGCGAATTCGTGTGTGGAATCGCCGGCGGAAACAAAGGCATCATATCCCCAATCGCCGACCTGTGGCGCCGACTTCTGCGCTTGCACCTGGCCACTGCCGTCCGAGGCCCCACTGACGGTAACCGCGCTTCGCTTGCCGATCGGGATGGTTATGCCAACCTGTAGCCCGTTAGTTTTGCCGGTACTGGCATAGGATATAAACTCGTTGGCGTAGATCGACATATGGTGAACCTGGAGCGAGTAGTTGGCAGAGACGACCTTGGTGTGCTGGGACGTCGTGGAGCCCGGCGGAATCGGGTTAGGAGAGTTGTCCTGGTCGAGTCCCGCATACGCGGCGCCTACCGTGCCGAAGCGCTTCAGGGTCAGGCTGGTGTTGCCGTTGAGCTGCTTCCGTGAAACAGCAGCGCCGTTCATTGCCGCGATATCTCGGTAGTTGCGGCCAGCGATGATCGCAGAGGCTCCCAGGCTGAATTTTCTGCCGATGCGCTGTGCGCCTGCGGAATACTGTGCGCTGGTGGTCCCCGAGCCGGAGCTTGCCGCAGCCGCAAAATTGACCACGCCAAGATGGCCGACCTGGAACACGCCGCCCGCCCCCTCTATGGCCGCGCCTGGAGTGTCTTCAACACTGCCCTCGACAGTGAACTTCCGGGTCAGGCCGCGGCGGTAGATGGCGCTGCCTGCCATCTTTCCATAGATGTTGCTGTAGGAACCCCAGAAGCGCCGTGCCAGGCCTGCATCCACGGCGAATGTCTGCAACCCCGGCTTCAGTAGTGTGGTGCTGGCGTAAAAGGGCTGCGTCACGTTCACCTGTTGACCCAGCGCATTGGTGACCGTCATCGAGATCGTGCCCGCCCCCGATATCACCGGGAGTTGGGGAATCTGGAAGGGGCCGGCGGTGACCTGATTCGAGGCCACCAGGTTGCCGTTCATCAGCACGGTTACCGCAGTGGGAACCGCGGCCGAGCCACTCACCGAGGGAAGCGGAAAAGTCACAAGATCAGGGCGCATGCTGAAATCCGATAGGATCTGCGCGCCCTCGAGGTGAACCGGACGGGTCCAGGACAAGCCACTGGTGATGAAGTCGCCCATGCTATAGCGCCGCAGTTTATTGACGTCGGCAAAGGTGTAGGTCGAATCAAGTCGTATCGCCGTGTTTGTGCCGGAGGCACTCGAAGCCGCGCCTGCATAAGCGAGCCAATTCGAACTTACTATGCCCTTGGGCGTGAAGGCTCTAAAATCCAGCGACCCGGTGCCGCCGGCCTGGCCACTGGCGAATGAGCCGACGAGATCGTAGTTGAGAGTCACACCCGTGCCGCTCTCGATTATTCGATGGGTTCCAGGCTCTTCTCCGCCATAGAGTTGCAAAAGCGTCGGCAGCAGGGCGCTATCGCTGGCTGTCACGCGCAGCACCTGGTTCACCTGATCGACGCTATAGGTCACTCCAGGCAGGTCAGACAAGGCGATCAGGCCGCCGGTCTCAGAGGCAAGAGACAAGGGAAGCCGGAAACCGAGATCGTGCAGTTCGTCCGAGCGCGCCATCAACTTGCCGCGACGCATTGTGAATTCGCCGACCTTACCGGTGGAATGACCATTGACATAAACTTCCAGAAGTAGTGTTTCGGAAGCTACCGCGGCCGCCCCCGTGGCTGCGCTGGGATCGATGGTGGGGTCTGCATTGGGGTCTGAGCTGGGGGCTGAGCCGGGAATTGCGCTGGGGGTCGCGCTGGGAGTTGCACTAGGAGCTGCGCCGGGAGTTGCGCCAGGAACTGCGCTGGAGGTTGCGCTGGAAACTGCGCCGGGAGCTGCGCCCAGTCGCGGCATGATAGTAAGCAGAATGAAGAGAATCCCCGCGCTGCGGAGGTATTTGGCCGTTATGCATACAAGATCATTGCGCCTGTACAAAGCGAACCTGCTCATCAATGGCGCCGGCGTTCGCGTGGGCAGTCAATTGCAAAGTTTCGCTTGACAGCGGCAGGGAATCCTGCACGGCAATATGCCAACGCCGTGTGGCGCCGGAAAGAATGTAGGGCGATGTATTAGAGTCCTCTTTCAACTTGCGGCCATCACTCGTCGTAAGCGCGATATCGCGGATCGATTCATGGAGATTGCCGGCGTTGAACCCCACCAGATAGATCTGCCCGGCGTCGCGCTCAAGATGAAACTGAACATCGGCAAAGGAGCGTATCGCCGGCCTGGCAAAGATTGGAATGGACATGCGCAGCACGATATGCACAACCCCAGGCTCCGCCGGAGGGGGAATCTGGTCGAGCAGAATGCGGTAGGTAGCCTCTCGACCCTGTGGCGACTGGCGCAGAATAAGGCGTACGACCTGGGAGGCCCCCGGAGCCATCGTGGCGAGCGGCGGACTTGCCACCACCTCGTTGGAGGTAGTGAGATGGTCCTCGTTATCCTTTTGATTCCAGGCAAAGGCACGAATCTGAATGGCGGTCTCGCTCTTCCCCTGGTTGGTCACCGTCAGGCTTGTCGCTTTCTGTCCGGGCGCAAAGAAAATGTTGACAGGTAGAACCGACAGCGACTGCGCTCCGGCCGCCAGAACGGCCAGAAGGAGGACGAATATGGCGGCGAACGCTTTGCCCGCCGCCATATGTCGACATGAATTGCGCGTAATCATCTATACCCCGGTTGGAAACACGGCTAATGGTTAATAGCTGACCGTCGCGGTAACCGTATCGGAGTAAAGACCGGGCGCCAGATATTGCCCAGCCGGAATCTTGCCGTAGACGGGGAGTGGCTGGGCAGACCCGTTGCCAGTTGTGGCCGGTATGCCGGAGCCACCGATGTCGTTCCAGTTGTTACTGCCTGCGGAGTCGGTGTATAGCCCGTAGCTCAACTGAGCCGAAACAGGACCGGTCATGGCGCGGGTGGATACGGAGGCACCAGTCCCATTTCCTGTACCGAGGCCGATAGAGTACGGTGTGGTATTAGTGCAGGTGACCGAAACGCCGCCTGCGGTGCTGCTTAATGCCGCGCCCGTGTAGTTAGCGAATGTCACGGCTGTGGTGGAGATCGTGCAGGTGGCCGCGATCGTCACGGATACACCGAGGTTGGCCGTTGCATTTGCAAAAGCAGGAGTGGAAGCGAGGCCCAGCGCCAGGAATCCCAGAATGGCGGCGGACAGGACATTGTTTGACCATTTCATAGAAATGACCCCTTGAAAAACGTGATTTGAAGAACTTTAAGACATTATTACTCTTTAATATTTTTTTTGGCAATAGCTAAATGTGTTTTCCGCCGGTTAAAGTTGCACCTTTAGTGCCACAGGAGATTACCTGTTATGAGTTGCGCAAGATTACCTTTAGGGATGCATGCAAAATTGCAGAGATATTGCCCAGGGAATCTCGGAGAAACCGCCGGCAGCGTATGCAGGAAGGCGAATACGATGAGAAGACGCAGCGATTCCGCAGGCTTTCTTTGGAGTGGCGCCATCGAACGCCGCCGGTCAATAGGTGACGGTGACGGAAATCGTATCGCTGTACGATCCGGGCGTCACATACAGCCCCGCAGCAACCTGGCCGTAGACGGTGAGCGGCTGAGCAGCCCCATTGCCGATTCCAGACACCCAGGTGGGGCTGGTGTTGCCCCAGTTAGTACCCGCATAGCTGATACTGGTCAGCGAATACGCCAGCGTGGCCCCACCCGTGCCAGCCATCAATCGGGCGGTCACGGTCCCGCCGCTCGTCGTCCCTTGATTGAGGCCGACAGTGTACGTCGTGGTGTTGGTGCAGGTGACCGTGATGGTGGATGTGGTTTGCGCTAACGCGCCAGTGTAGTTTCCGAATGACAGGGCAGAGGCGGAGACTATGCAGTCTTTGAGCACCGTCGCGGAGACACCAAACGTGGTGGTTGCCGGGTCGGTTTGCGCAACGGCCGATGTGGAAGCGAGGCCCAACGCCAGGAATCCCAGCATAGCGGCAGACAACGAGGACTTCACAGCATTTGAGTTCTGCATGGTGACAGCTCCAGAAAAACGTGTTTTGAAGAACTTTAAGACATTAATACTCTTTAATGTTTTTTTTAGCAATAGCTGATTGTGTTCTTCAGCCGGTTAAAGTTGCACCATCAGTGCCATATGAGATTACTTATAAGTGTTACGCGGGATTACCTTTAAGGTGGCAAGCAAGATTGAAGTGGTAATGCCCAGAGAATCCCAGGCTCGTCACCGGCAACATCGCGGAAAGGCGAATAAATTGAGGAGGCGGCAGCGATTCCTGCGGCTTTCTATCAAGTGGCGCCATCAGGCGCCGCTGGTCAATAGGTGACGGTAACAAAGTCGTACGTACCGGGCGATTGGGCGGCTCCGTTGCCAGTTCTGGCTTCAGTATCAGAACCGGATGTCTTCCGCGTGATCTCGGTTACGCTGGGCGTCAGGCCTGTACTGTGGCTGACATTATATGGCGTAGGGATGGTGCAGTTGACCGAGACGGAGGAGGCAGGGTTCGCCCTCATAGTTGTGTTGGATACGGAAGCTGTGGCAGGGGCAGAGATCTGGCAATTGGATACAACAGTCGCGGAGACGCTGAGTGAGGCGGTAAGAGTTGTTGCGAGGGCTGGTCTTGAAGCCAGACCCGACGCTAGTAAGCCCAAAGCGAATGTTAAGGTTGCGTATTTCATGGATTTCACCCGTTCCGTAACCTCGCAAGAACGCCTTCGGTAACCTCATCGGCAGCTCTTTGCGGAACTCTAGTGACCAAAGAAATCTAATTGTGGCTATGGGCCTCCATCCCAGCGCGAATTCTGAAGCAACTGGGGATCTGCTGTTTCTTCATTCTCCGCACGGATTGTCACTGCCGCTGCTCACAATCACACATAGCGCGTAATGTGACGGCCATCACATAAATTGGTGATATATATCACATTTCAATAAGTTTGCTCGACGGTTAGCGAATGGATATGGGCGCGGAGAGTGTAAAATAGTCTTTTTTCGAATTTTGGAGGATTCTAGAAGGTGCTATTTCAATTTGTATGGGATTCTATGTGTACCGTGAGTCTTCTCTCTCGGATGGCCTTCCATGAGATCGCTGGGAAGAGCGGTGAGTCCTCCAATTGTGGACGATTGGGGGCAATCCAGGATTCGAGCCTTAACTTTTCAACATCTGCAGATTTACGACCCAGGAATGCTATGCTGTCGTTCTGTTCAGAAATGGAACGGTTCCCGGATGGTCGGCTTCAGATCTTCACGAAAATCACATATTTCCAGCAATTTGCTCCTCTATTTTTGAACGCCCGATTATGGTAAATTGGCGTCTAACTTCCGGTTTGCCCGTCATCCGGCCTGCTCCAGTGTTTGTGGAGTAATAGGCAAAAAGAGCGCCTGCTCACAAGAGCAGGCGCTATGGAGACTACAGCAACAACACTTAAAACGTCAGGCGCAGGCCAAGCTGAATCTTTCGCATGTCGCTGGCGCTGGTGATGGTGCCGGCAGAGGCCGAACTGAGAGTCCCATTCGTTGCTCCGAGACTGACAAGATTGAAGACATTCGATGCCTCGGCGCGAGCGGCGCACAGACGCCGCTCGCTTGAAGCACGGTTACAAACATTAGAAGAGGAGACGGCCGCCTACCTGAATCACGCGCATAGCGGCTCCCCCGGAAATAACGCCAAAGGAGCTGGAGTTGAGCGTGCTTCCGGGGTTGCTCAGATTGACGAAGTTGAAGACGTTAGTTGCTTCGCCGCGGAACTGGAACTTCGTCCGGCCGTAAATGGCGAAGTCACGGAACAGAGACGCATCCATGGACTTGTATCCTGGACCACTCAGGGAGTTGACTCTGACCAGCCCATCGAGGCCCACTGGACCAGCACCAGTGGGGCAACCAGCCGACGCTATCGCGCAATACACTGAAGTGTCGAACCATTCCGCCTTTGCCGACGCACGTGACCTGTGGGATCCAAGATCTTGCTCAAGCATCCCCGCTTTGACGTTTGGACGATCGCTGGTGTCGCCGTCGAAGTTGCTGTCAGTGCCGCTGGTAATGGCAAACGGCCTTCCGCTGTTCATACGAAGAGTACCCGCGAGAGACCAGCCATCCAGAGCGGTCCGCGTCAACCGGTTGAAGTGCCCGAAATAATTGGGTTTCCACACGAAGGAGATAACAGCCTGATAGCGCTGATCATTGTCTTCGCGCTGACGATCAAGTTTCATATCGTAATAGTCCTCAGGTTCGGTGGCGGCACTATTACCAATGTTGCCAGTGGTCTGCATCGATGCGCTCGCCAGCGCCCTGCTCCAGGTGAAGAAGCCGTTGATGCTAAAGTTTTGGCTCAGCCGCTTCTCGGCCGTGACCTGCAACCCGTTGTAATTCGCTGTTTGGCCGTCCGTGATTACATACGCGTTGCTCATATATTTCGATCCCGCGACGGGACTGGCGCAGGTTGTCGTCGACCCTGTCGCGAACCCTATCGCATCGTACGGGCGACGGCAGTTGACGTTACCGGTCGTATTCGTGGCTGTAGTTGTGGTGCCGGGGATCACGTAACTGCTGCTTGGCGCATTCTGGTCGATATACAGCGGCAGCTTGCGGGAGAAAGTGCCAACATAGTTGACGCTCAATGCGAGGTTCCTGGCAAGCTGATGCTGGATGCCGAAGTTCACCTGAATGTTATAGGGCCAGCGCATTCCCTGCTGTACAAAGACCAGAGACGCGGGAGAGACGTACTTCGGATTGGCCTTGTTGTAGATGTACGGGAAAGGCGAAACGCAGCCAGCGAAATCTTGGCAGCCGACGTCCGTCGAATAAATGTGCTCCAGGCTTACTACGTGACTGAACGCACCGGTTTCGCGCACGGCAAATGGCTGGAAGTTCTGCGACAGCATCCACTCGTTTCCACTGATGGTATCGAAGAACAGTCCGGCTGCGCCGTGGAAGACCGTGCGGCCGCTGCGGAATGGGTTATAGGCAAAGCCGACGCGCGGTGAAAAGTGATTGTAGTTTGTGTCGACGCCGCCGTCCGGAACTCCCGGATCTCCGGGGAAGAGCTGCCCCAGCATCGCGGTAGGGGAGACCGTCGACTGCACGCCCGGCTCAAAGACGCCGATCCTGCGCTGCGAATCGATAGGCGCCGTCTGCACGTCATAGCGCACGCCAAGATTGACGGTCAGCGCGTGGCTGATGCGCCAGTTATCCTGCACGAACAAGCCGAAATCCTCGTAGTTCTCATCGGCGTCGTCCGGAGAATCCTGGCTCATTGCGTTGACGTGGCCAATCAGAAAGTTCGCCATGGCAACGCCCGTTTGCACAAAGGTGGACTGAGCTGACGCCGTGGTGGGCACTGCCGTACTGGCAAAGGCGAAAACTCCGTAGTTGTTGAGAAGCGTCTCTTCCCGATCCTTCTCGAGATAGGCCTCGCCTCCGGCGCTAATCTCATGCTTCCCCCTCGTGGTGTTGAAAACATCCCGCAGTCCAAAGACGTCGTCACCAGCTTTCGGGCCGCTGATCGCGTTTCCAAGAGTGAAGAAATTAGCTACGCTGATTTGCGCCAGTGAGGGCACTCCCTGCACACTGATGTCGGAGCCGTAGGCGTCCAGCGACTCCCCGGGGTTGCTGATGCGCCCGGCCATCATACGTGAGAAGCTCAGCCAGACCTGATTCACTGACCGTGACGAGAGCGTCCAGACATCGCTTGCATTGCCATTCTGCTGCCTGTAGGCATAGTTGTTGGTTGCCCATCCAGGCAGGGTGCTTCCAGAGGGCAGCGTTAGCGAGGAGCCTATCGACTGAAAGTACGTGAGTGTTACACGATGATTCGGCACCGTTTGGAAGTCGCCCTTGATCATATATTCGTTTGTTGTGTTGGGCAGACCTTCATTCCCAATGAAGCGGTTATCGGGGGTGGGACGATTCGGTGAGGGCAGAGGCACGTTCTGTAATAGGACCGCCGCGGCGACCGGATCAGCTCCCGACGTTCCCGATCCCGCAACCCCCGTAGAATAATTGTAGTTGGTGGCGTAGCCAGAAGGGCCATTAGAACCATTGGTGAGGTCGAGACGGTTTCCCGGTACCGGTTGATGATTCACCGGGTCGCAGACAAAGAACTTCCCTCCGTAGTTAGTATTTGCTTTGTCCGCAGCGTTAAGCGTAGTAGCACAAGCGCCAAGACCAGTGGCTGGCGTGGTCGTGGGCAGGTTCTCTGAGAAATTTCCTGCCCGCTGCAGCGCATCCGGAACAACAGTGTTGAATAGTACCGGGGCGATTTGCCGCAGGCCGCCAAAACTTCCAAAGAAGAATATCTTGTCTCTGCGGACAGGTCCGCCGACTGTCGCGCCGAAGCGGTTGATATGTTGGGGCGTCCTTGCGGTTTGCAGATAAGCGTCTGAGTTGAAGTTTGTCTCCTGGTGAAACTCGAACACCGATCCATGCACCTGGTTCGTGCCGGACTTCGTCACGATGGACAAAACACCGGCGCCCGTACGTCCATACTCAGCGCTGAAGTTATTGGTATCGACGTTGAACTGATCGATGGCGTCCGGGTTGGGAATCACATTGCCCGTATTGCGGACTCCGGTCATGTTGATGCCGCCATCCAGGTAATAGGTAACCTGCCCGACCATATTGTCGGTAGACCCGTTGAGAATCACATGTTCCATCGGCAAACCGATCGAGTTCTCGTTCGTAACACTCTGCACGCCGGGCGTAAGAAGGAGCAATTGGTAGGTGTCGCGACCCACCAATGGGAGGTTATCGACCTGGACATTCGATATGGATTCTCCCAGAGTGGAGTCGCTCACATTGACCAAGGGAACATCGGCTGTAACGCTGATCGTTTCGGATTTACCGCCAACTTCCAACGTCAGATTCAACGTGGGGTCCTGCATGACGGCGAGGACGATCCCGCTGCGCTGGAGCGTCTTGAAGCCGACGGCGACAACGGAAACCTTGTAGGGGCCCACGGGAAGGAACTCTTCGTGAAAAGAGCCGTCATCCTTGGACGTAGCGAACCGGGTGAAATTCGTATCTGTCTGGATCAGCGTGATCTTCGCATGGGGCACAAAGGCGCCAGTGGAATCTGTGATGCTGCCAGAGAGGCTTGCAGTGCTGAGTTGGGCTTGCGCTCCAATAGCCGCTAAAGCAACCACCAGCAGCGCAAACAACATTCTGCGTAGGAAGTGTGTGGCATTCATAAAGTGGCTCTCCTTGATTTCCTTGGGTGTGGCACTCTGTCGTTCCGAGTGACCTGTGTTAAATCGTGTGTGTGGCGTCATGGCCATCCTCTCTAGTTCTGGGAAACGCATGCATGTTCGCGTTGAGTCCAGACGCGCGCCGGTAGTTAAAGATTGAGCGTTGCAGAATGCGACCCTTCGCATTTGGCTTCGATTCTGCAACCCCCGTCATGAACCAGTGAAATTTCTGCGCGGCCATTCGACAGTTGCAGCTCGTGTGAAGCCCGTGCTGTTCCCAGGTTGTCGATAAGGTGGCCCGCGCCTGCCAGAGAATAATGAATGAAAATGGATGAATCGAGACAAAGAACTCCGTTAGCGTCGAACAGTTCTGCTTCGACAGTAACCACGTTGTCTTTACGCGCTATCTCATGAAGACGAAGCTCCGCGGGTTTTCCCCACGGCTCAGTTTGATAAGTCAGGAAGATTTCATCGCTGGTTCTTACCCCGCCCTTGGTCGCAACCGCGCGCAGCGTATTTTTTCCGCTTGCGAATGTAACGCTCCACCACAGTCCCGCGGCTGGGAAATCCTGGCTGTCGCGGCGCTTAACGCCCATCGAAACGCCATTCAAAAATAGTTCTGCGCTATCGCAATTCGAATAGACCTGAACGTTACGCTTTTCGCCCTCCTTGCCCCAGCGGACAGGCCAGCTATGCCCATAGATGTGCACCATTGGCTTCTCTGTCCAGTAGGACTGAAAAACGTAATAGGATTCTTTTCTCGTCAGGTCGCGCTCGACGACCCCCTTCTGATTCATACGCGGAATCGGGTTGCCATCGCGCAGCGGTGAGGCGAAGTCCTTGAAAATCCACTGCGCCGACCCGCTAAGCCAATCCATCTTCTCCTGGGTTTTCAGGTACCAGTCGAAGAGATCACAGGCATAAGTCTCCGACCAGTCACCGTCCTTGGATACGCGGATAGTGCTACCGGTATTGAGGTAATCCAGGTCGCGCTCGTCGGTCCCGACGCCGGTGGGAACTTTGCGCAGCACAGCATCAGGGTCTTCCGAGTGGCGGCCGGCATGGCTTTCCGCGCCCCATTCGACATGGATGAACCGCTTCACGCGGTTGCGCCAGGCGTCTAGGCTCTGCTCGTACTCGCGGTAGTTGCCCCGGTACCAGCCAGCCCATATTGAAGGCGAGTAGACGTCCGGAATATCGCACGCAAAGTCGCAGCGGCGAAACGAGGTCAGCCGGGAGCTGTCGAGCCGATGCGCAAGATCGCGCATCTCGGTCATGAAGATGCGGATCGCCTGCTGATCAAAAACCGGATACTCGTCCGGCCAGTCGTCTTCATTGCCCAGGCCCCAAAGAATGATGGAAGGATGATTGTAATGCTGGTCGATCATGTGTGTGAGCATATCCTTGGCATTGCTCTGGAACGCCTCGTTCCCCACTCCGGCGCGGCACCACGGAACCTCTTCCCAAACCAACAGGCCGAGTTCATCGCACAGGTCGAGCACCAGCCGGTCCTGCTGATAATGCGCAAGCCGGATGAAGTTGGCGCCCATTTCGCGGATCATCCGCATCTCCTGGCGCACCAGGTCGTCGCTCATCGCGGCGGCCACCCCGGCATGATCAGCATGACGCTGTGTGCCGCGCAGCAGCACGCGCTTTCCGTTGAGCTTGAAGGGGCCGTGCTCGACAAACTCGAAGTGCCGTATGCCAAATCGTTCGTCGATGCGCGTCGTGCCGGAGGGGCTTCGAAGCGTGACCTTGCAACGATAGAGATGTGGAGTCTCCGGCGACCACAGTTCCGGCTTGCCTACATGGAATTCATCCAGCCTGACAAAACCTTTCCCTGCGGTGACCGTCTGCGACGATTGATGAATCGAACGGCCCGATGCATCCATCACCTCAACCGATAGATTGCAGGGAGCGGCCTGACCGGAGGGATTGTAGAGCCTGGCCTGAACCGTAACCTGCGCCGCCCCATCCACTGCGACCGTGGGAAGAATGTGAACCGCATCCAGCGCGACAGCGGGAAGATAAATCAGGTTTACGTGCCGGTAAAGGCCTCCGTAGAGGCAAAAGTCGCTGAGTTCGGAGGGAACCCGGTCATGATCGGGAGAATTGTCGCAGCACACAGCAACGGGTATACCCTCGTTGGTTCCTGTCCGCGTGAGCCGCTGGACGGCTTCCGTAATGTCAAAGGAAAACTCATCGTAGCCGCCCTTGTGCGTCCCGATGAGCGTGGACCCGACCCACATCGAAGTTGTCTGACCAGCGCCCTGAAAATGCAGAATGGTCCGTCCGTCAGGAAACGGATTGCGCAACGTCAGCCGAGTACGATACCACCCCTGACCGCGGTAGTAGGAGTAATCGGGGTCGCACGCGTCAAGTCCATTGAAGCAATGGGGCAGGTCAGTCGCATGCCATTGCCCATTATCCTCTGTGCGCCAAACCTCTGCGATGCTCCCGATGGCGCCCTGACGGAATTGCCACCCGGAATCCAGCCGCCTTGCGTTGGCCGTTGTTTCGATCTGCGGAAAAACGGCCCCCAGGACAACGGCGCGGACTGGACCAGGAAGAAGTGCATCCGCAGCCGAACAGCTTGCAGTCAGTAGGAATTGCCGTCGGGATGGATTGAACAAAGCGGCCTCTTTTCGCCAGGAAGGCAATTTGCTGTCACGATAATTTGTTTTGGCCTGACCTTTCGTCGCGTTTTGCTGTTGTTCAATACGCGCGCTTTAGATGTCTGCCCAAAACGGCCCCATCTTCGGCTTCGTCAGGTGCACCTAGCAAGTGACTCACCGTTTGACCCTTTCCACCGATTCCATCTTGCATGGAATGTGTAAGTTAACTCGTGTTTTTCAGTTGTGTCAAACGTTCTTGCAAGGCGTGCCAAAGGCCGAGTATGATGCGAGAGTCCAATGAATGGCACAATTGCAACGCGGGACGAGCGGCATCCGCCGACCACGCTGGATCATGAGGCGGTCCTCCGGGAATTGCATGAAATCTTGGCCAGCCACCATTTCAGCAACAGCAAACGCTACCCGGCGATGCTGAAATACATCGTCGAAAACACCCTGGCGGGCAAATCCGACCATTTGAAGGAACGTACGATCGGCGTGGAAGTCTTCGACCGGCCGCCGACCTACGATACAAACAGCGATACGGTGGTGCGCTACACCGCCGGCGAAGTGCGCAAGCGGCTTCAGCTCTACTACTCCGAATCCGGCCGAAAATCCGCGATCAGAATTTCCCTGCCTGCGGGCTCTTATATTCCTGAATTCCATCACGGGCATGACCAGCCCGCAGAGCATGGAGACGATGCGGGCTTTCGTGCTGAACATCATCTGGATGGAGACGGCCTTGATTATGCGGACGCCGAAGACAGTCATAGCCTGTTTGCTGGAATAATATCCAGCAGCAAGCGCCTGGTTTGGGTAGGCGTGGCCGCGATTACGGTGATCCTGGCCGTTGCGGGGCTACTGTTGAAATACCGCGCCATTTCCCCTCAAACTGCGGTTGATTCTTTTTGGGCTCCGGTATTGCGCGATCAGCGAACGATTTTAATTTGTACTGGAGGCTCAGTCTTTTCGCAGAGCAACGTTTCTGGTGTCGCTACCGCCGGCAAAGACATTGACTACCCATTCGTTTCCATGCAGATTGCCTCCGCCATCGCGCATCTTAGCGGGCTGCTGGAGCGTTCCGGGGTGACACCGCAGTTGGAGTCTTCCGCGACAACTCCCCTGACAGAGCTTCGCGAACATTCGGTCGTCCTGCTTGGCGGTTACAACAACCAGTGGACAATGCGCTTGCTCGAGCCGCTGCGCTTTCATTTCGTCTCGGGCCCGAATGAATTGATCGTTGATCGAATGCAGCCCCAGGCGCACTGGTCGCGAGACAGTTCACTCCCCTACTCCAGTGCGGACGATTATGCTCTGATAGCAAGGTTTCGCGATGCATCCACCGACGGCTGGGTGGTAGTGTTCGCTGGACTGGGTCGTAACGGAACTGAGGCAGCTGCTCAATTCGCTACCAGCACCCACTATATGCAACTGCTTCGGGACCAGATGGGAAGAGACTTCTCCAACCATAATGTGGAGGTGGTCCTGAAGGTCAACGTCGTCGATGGAAAGACCGGGGCGCCCTCGATCCTGGCTGTACATCTCTGGTGACCATCTCACACCCAAAGAAGCGGCTGCCAGATGGGATAGTTGCGGATGATCTCCTTATCAGTAGGGTCAGGATTCAGTATCTTCCAAAGATCAAAGTACTTTTGTTCCTGATGAGCGATACCGGCGAACAAAAGCCCTGGAGAGCGAACTGGCAGCGCGTCGAAGTGCTCCACATCCTTCGCCCATTTCCATGAACCCTTGTCCTTGAGATAGGGATAGATGAACTCAGCGGCCCTGACAAGGCCGCGCCCGTCGGCAAGCTGGAAGGCAACCGGATCGGGAGTAAGACCTTTGAGCGACTGGCAAAGGCTGGCCATCACGTCGAAGTTGAAGATGGAATAGCTGTAAGGCTTGGTTCGCGCCAGCTCCTTGGGAAACGATCCGTCGACCGCCATCTGGTCGGGCAAAAGAATCTCGCAATAGCGGCGATACACTTCCTGCCGGATTGCATCGTCGCCGGCCAGGCGAGCAAACTCGGCGGCCTGTAGCGCCCAGCATACAGCGTGGTTGTTCTTGGTGTCGCGCTCTGCCTTACCGTGATCGCTGTTGCACAGCCAACCGAGATAACTCGCAAACCAGTCCTTCACCCCGGCGCTGTCCCGCGCACTGAGTAGATGAGGCGTGAGAACGCTCGCAGCCCTGGCCACCTCAACCAGATGGAGTGTGTCGATGATGCCGTAGGAGCGGCCAGTCGAAACGCCTTGAACCGCCTGGGCAAATTCCAGATTCGGGTTCATGCGCGTGGCCGGCGTGACAAACCAGGCGCGTAGATGGTCGCAGGCCCGCCTGCCATAGCGATGGTCCCCGGTGAGAACCCAGGCAGCGGTCAGCGCCGGCATCTGCATCGAAAGCGCGACCATCGCCTTGCGATGCTCGTCGAAGTTTTCCGGGTTGCTCTGCCCGTCGCGATTGATATAAGGACCATTTTGATCTTTCGGGTTTGGCCAAAAGTAGTCCGCCTGGGAGTAGAAATCGTGCAGCCCGCCTGCGCTGCGCCTGGTGGGAAAGGCTGTGATCGTCAGGGGTTCCTGAAGGAGGTAGCGCGACCCGGCGGCCAGAATCCGTTCGCGATCGGTCTCTGCGACCAGCTGGAAGGCGGCTGAGTTCTTTGAGTAACGTGGCAAACCCCAAGCCAGGTATGCAGCCGTGCCGCAGCCCGCCGTAGCCGCTGCTTGAAGGAACCTTCTTCTGTCGACTCCATTAATTTTCCGCATATTATTATTCCATCGCTTCCGATTGAAATTAGAACACATTCCTGCTAAATAATGCCGACTGCTACTCTTGGCCCAAGGCAAACGCTCTTAAAATCCCTTGCAGAAGCAGCGAGCAAGCCGAACGACGCCAAGAGTTGGCTGCGCTGCGCGCCAGCGAAACCGAGTCTCTGATGCGCTTCTACTGCGAGTCGTGCTCGAAGGAATCTATGGCGAAACTATTGGAGTCGGCGCGAAGTTTTGCATTGGTCAGATAATATCCGTAATTATCTGCAAAGGTGAATGGATGCGTTTCGGAGAGAATTTTCTTCGTAACGCATTTATTTTGTGTAGGTTAATAATTATCCGCAAGGGCAAATTTGGTATTTTTACGGGGAATTTCTTTGGATGTTATTGATTCCAGAGTGGTTCGTAATTCTCTGCAAGATTTAAATTTATTTATTTATTTTAGAGGGGGGGGTGGGGGTACCCCTCTCAGGGGTCAGAGATCAGGGATCAGGGGTCAGGAAGTGCCCGAGAGTGTGGTCCTTGTTCATGCTTTGATTGTGCGCCAGAAGATGGTAATTATCTGCAACCGAAAAGGAAGAATATGTGTTTGTGCTGGGGCGGCGGTTAAACAGAGTATCCTACACCGGAAAGCATTTCCAGACGATTCGACTATTTTGCAGAGGCGACAATGACAAGATTTGGAAAGTTGACAACCACAGCCTGGAAAGATCACGTGGGTTGTTTTACAGTTACAATTGCCGCGGTTGCGTTATTGGCCGCATTGATGGCAAACGCACAGAACGCTCAACCAAAAGCAACGGAAGCCGCGCCGGCAGCGACAGCATCGACCGTGGATCGCACGGCATCCGGGGATGCGCCGGACGATCCAGGCCCACTGGCCGTTGATCTTTCGCCTTCCCTGACACACGCAGACCTACGCAAGGCCGTGCGTAAGGTTGCTGACTGGCAGCTCGCGCGCTCGGAGCAACAATTCAATCAGCAGTGGACCTATGCCGCTTTGTATGACGGTATGTTGGCTGCATCCAAAGCAACCGGCGATCCGCGCTATCACGATGCAGTGGTTCGAAGGTCGCAGAGATTCAACTGGAAGCTTCTCAATGCAAGATTCCCTCATGCCGACGATATGGCGTTGGGGCAATCCTATATGGACTTGTATCTGGAGACACGCGATCCAGTCAGAATGGCCGACACTCGTGCCATCCTGGATCAATTGGTACTTCGGCCCGACGATACCTCCCGTCTGCTTTGGTGGTGGTGTGATGCGTTGTTCATGGCTCCCCCTGTGCTGACCAGAATGACTGCCGCAACCGGCGACCGGCGTTACCTGGACGCTATGGATCGCGAGTGGTGGCAGACTTCGGCGAGCCTGTACGACCCAGCGGAGCACTTGTACTTCCGCGACAGCCGTTACTTCACGCAGAAGCAGGAGAACGGCCAAAAGCTCTTCTGGTCCAGGGGAAATGGCTGGGTGATGGGCGCATTTGCCAAAGTTCTTGAGGTGATGCCGGAAGACTATCCCAGCCGCGGAAAGTATCTCGCCCAGTACCGGGAGATGGCGGCGCGTATTGCTTCGATTCAGGGCAAGGACGGCCTCTGGCGCAGCGGGCTGCTTGATCCAGGTGCCTATGATCTGCCCGAAATCTCAGGCTCAGCTTTCTTTACCTATTCGCTTGCCTGGGGCATCAACCACGGAGTGCTGGACCGGGCGACGTATGAGCCAGTGGTCAAGCGCTCCTGGGCCGGAATTCTCAAGCACGTCTATGCGGATGGGCGGCTGGGATCGATCCAGCCCATCGATGGACAGCCGGGCAAGTTTAAGCCTTCTGCGAGCTATGTGTATGGAGTGGGCGGCTTTCTGCTGGCTGGCGCCGAGCTTGATGCGATGGCAAAGAAATAGAGAAAAGTCCTCTCATGGTTGGCAGGTATCTTTCAAATTTTTCTGAACGCAAAGCGGGATGCGGAAGTTGCGATCGGAAAAACAACGTGGTTCAATTCGCGCTGATGAGGACCTTATGTTTGTCGCGCGGGAGGCTCACGACAAAGTCCCCGCATTGGTCCAGGGCGCTTGGTTTGCCATCAACGAAACGACTCCGAGGCGGTGCGAACTAACTCAGCCAGTTCCGCTCCCGTCTGTTGTTTCGTTGGATATACGGTCTGCGACCGATCCACTATGTTGACATCTACAGCCAGACGTTCTTGATGTGGAGTAAGCGGACGTTAAAGCGCGGCTATTTCCGCGTAACGTTGGGGTCCCGGGTTCCAAACCGAGCCTGGATCTTCCACGATATTAGCAGCTATTCTTTGTTGAGCCGCTCGAGTGACTCCTAAACATCAACGTTGCTTCCTGCGGGAAATATCAACACCCTAGCCTGTGATGCCAGCTGTTCCTCAAGCCCCAGAGTGCGCAGCAATTGCGGCCAGGAGCCTGCGCGCTCCCCGGCAACGTAATAGCCGGGCAGTTCGGGCAGTCCTGCCCACAGCATCGGCGGCGCCAGCAGCAAGAAAACAAATAACGCGACTGGCAATCGCTTCATCTTTTCATTCCGGCGGCTTCAGAAACAAGCGGGGTAGCGGCTGGTTCGTGCAGTTGTTGAGCCTGCAAATAAGTACAACAATGGCTGGCGATACGCTCCGCCGCATTGCCATCACCGTATGGGTTACGAGCACAAGCCATGGCGCTGTACGCCTTGGTATCTTCCAGTAACCGCATGGTCTCTCTAACAATTGTGCCTGTAGAGGTTCCAACCAGACGAGCTGTACCTCCTTCGATGGCCTCCTGCCGCTCAGTGGTATCGCGCAACACCAATACGGGCTTTCCCAGGCCCGGCGCTTCTTCTTGAATTCCGCCCGAATCAGTGAGAATCAAATACGAATTTTCCATCAACGCGACGAATTCGCGGTATGGCAACGGTTCGATAATCCGCAGATTGTTAACTTGCGCTGCCAATGGCCGAAGGATGCGACCGACTGGATCCTGTACATTCGGATTTAAATGTGCCGGATAGATAAAGAGTTCCCCCGGGCAATGAACCACCAGTTCCGCAATCGCGTGACAGATCGAATCGAAACCCGGGCCAAAGCTCTCTCGGCGATGAGCGGTAATCAACACCACACGCCTGCCGTCCACAGTTGCGATTTTGTCGTCCTTGATATTCGCAGCCGTCATCAGCAACGCATCAATGCTGGTGTTGCCGGTGACAAACACACGATCTTGCGGCTGCCCTTCGCGCAAGAGATTATCGGCAGCGCGCTGAGTGGGAGCAAAATGCAAGGCGGCAATGTAGGAGGTAAGAACGCGATTGCCTTCCTCCGGAAACGGGGAGTACATATCACCAGTGCGCAGCCCTGCTTCCACATGCGCAGTAGGAACTCGGCAATAGTAAGCGGCTAGTGTAGCCAGGAAAGTGGTTGAGGTATCTCCCTGAACCACCACCATATCGGGAGCAACCGTTGTCATCACCCGTTCCAGCTCGGGAATCGCCCGTCCTGCAAATTGCCCCAAGGTCTGCGCCGGACGCATAAGATCTAAATCCACTTCCGGCTTGATGGCAAATATCTCCAGAACCTGATCGAGCATTTCGCGTTGTTGAGCGGTAACACAGACTACAACTTGGCATCCCGGCCGGGAACGCAAGCGCAAAATGACCGGCGCTAGCTTGATTGCCTCCGGCCGAGTCCCAAACACTACGAGAAATGTCGCCAAAATCGACCTCCAAGCCTGGTGAATTCGTCTGATTATGTACCGCTATACTTCCCGGCGGTCCCAACAACGGCCAGCCCGGGAATCGCGAATATGCGCATCTCAATCCTCTTTTACTTCACGTCTTACTCCCCGGCGCCAAAAAAGACGGCGAACTCGGATCGACAGGAAGAGGGCCAGGAGAAACACTATGGCGAGAGTGCCGAATAGCACAATGAGGGAAGAGGAGGCGAGACCGGCAATATCCAGAAATGCCGCCATACCGCGCGAACCGGCAATCTCCACCCGATGACGCCCGGCGGGCAAAATCACTACTGCGCCGATTTCACGCGCTCCTTGCACCACCATGGCAGACGGTCCATCGACGATAACATCGGTGGGGATGCGATTTAGTCCCACCAATACCGGACTTGGTGAATCGTACTGAAAAATCAAATGGCCGCGTACCGTGTCCGCTGAGATTAGAGACGAGCTGATTTGCAGAAGTTGCGGGCGCAACGCTCTGGTATCCATCAGTCGCAACCATGTCGTTGGCGCGGTCAGTGTATAACTCCCAGGCGGCAGTAGGGCAAATCCAAATCCACGATAGGGCCACTCTTTGCCGTCCCGATAAAGGTTTTCCAAATCTGATGGCACACTTATTTCAATCGCATACGGCGTTTGGACCGACCAGGTAAGATCGTGCGAACCTACCGTGGCCCGGTCGGCCGCCGCATAGGCAAGCAATTCCAGGTCTCGGCTGCGCACCGTGCCATCGCCATAGAGCGCCACCCGCTCCGAGAGTCCGCGGGCTGCGCGCACAGTAGCCGCCAACTCCACTCCGGAGGCAAGGGCAAGCGGGAGATGGGTTGAGGTGATGATCCGGCTTGAAACTACGTTTACGTCAAACATCAGACGGGAGTTCGCCGGCACTATCGATCGGTAACGGGTTGCCAGCCGAAGATAACGCGACGGCGGATCCGACCAGGCAGCCGCAGGATCTTCTACCTGCAAGGTAAAGGGGAACTCGCGCAGCAGCTTGACGATAGCTAGAGAATCGACGCCTGTCTTGGTCGTCACCTCGGGGTGCTCCAGGCTATCAAGCATGGTGACGATCACTTCATGTCCGGAATCCGCGAAAGGACTTAGTGCCGTCAGAAAGCTGTGATGCCACTCGGTAACCATGGCCGTGAGCGAAGCTAAATAGTGGTTCCATCCTGTCTGGTCACGCCGCCACCATTGGCGGGATTTGCGATTGAACAAGTCTTGCGGATCGAAACCGTAGCTGGCGCGGAAGGAACGCCGGATGTCGCGGGGGAGAAGGGC
>CZKF01000038.1_pt1 | contig 30831 bp, 24 predicted proteins | sample 1122351 | NCBI WGS metagenome assembly CZKF01 (sample SAMEA3539301, study PRJEB10725) | soil metagenome | biome: tundra; feature: field; material: soil | place: USA | collected 2010-05 | depth 0.15 m
GACTTTGACGACTCCCACTTTGCCCGCGTCACCGTGCCTCACACCAATCTCCGCGTGCCGTGGCACAGCTTCGACGAAAAATCCTACGAATTTGTCTCCGTCTATCGCCGTCATTTCCGCCTGCCCGCCAGCGCCCGCCGCCAGCGCGTCGTCGTCGACTTTGAAGGAGTGATGACCGCCTCCACTGTTTGGCTGAACGGCGTGCGCCTGGGCGAATACAAGGGAGGCTTCACGCCATTCTCCTTTGAACTCACGCCGCACGTCGATTTTGACCGCGACAACGTTCTCGTAGTGGAAGTCGATTCCACCGAGCGCCCCGACATTCCACCCTTCGGCAACGAGGTCGATTACCTCACCTTTGGCGGCATCTACCGCGAAGTATCGCTGCGCATCGTCCCATACACTTCGATTGAAAATATTTTTGCCCAGCCCAAAGACGTTCTCTCCGATCACCCGTCGCTCGATGTGCAATGCTTCCCTGTGTGCGGCACGTATTCCTTTCCAATGGGACTAATCTTGGAGGCGGCACTCTACGACGGCGAGCGCCTGGTGGCGAAGAAGGCGATGGAGGTTCCAGGAGGAGAGGGCGCAAACAACTGGCCGTGCACGCTTCATCTCGACAATCTCGGCGACATTCAACTCTGGAACCTGAGCTCACCCAAGCTCTACCGCGTCGAGGTCCGCCTGTTGCAAGGCGCCCAACTGCTCGACAACGACTCCCGCCGCATCGGCTTTCGCGAGGCCCGCTTCACGCCACAGGGCTTCGCGCTCAACGGCACAATCGTCAAGCTGCGCGGCCTCGATCGCCATCAGACCTTCCCCTGGGTTGGCCAGGCAATGCCCGCCCGCGTGCAGCGCCAGGACGCCATCATCCTGCGCAAAAATCTCAAGTGCAACATCGTCCGCACCTCTCACTACCCGCAGTCGCGCCACTTCCTCGACGCTTGCGACGAGATTGGACTCCTTGTCCTCGAAGAGATTCCCGGCTGGCAGCACATCGGCGATCTCGCTTGGCAAGACCTCGCCGTGGACAACGTCAGCCGCATGATCCAACGCGATTGGAACCACCCCTCCATCATTCTCTGGGGCGTGCGCATCAACGAGTCGCAAGAAAACCACGATCTCTACACCCGCACCAACGCCCTCGCCCACCAACTCGACGCCACGCGCCAGACCGGCGGCATCCGCAACTTCCAGGCCTCCGAGTTACTCGAAGACGTCTTCACCATGAACGACTTCGGCTTTCCGCTCAGGCCGCCCAACCATCCCCTCTATCTCAATACCGAATTCGTCGGCCACACCTATCCCACCAAGACCATCGACAACATCGAACGCCTGCGCGAACACACCATCCGCCACGCGCGCATCCACGACCAGTTGGCCTCCAATCCGCAATACGCCGGCGGCATAGGCTGGTGCGCCTTCGACTACAACACCCACGCCAACTTCGGCTCCGGTGACCGCATCTGTTACCACGGCGTCACCGACATCTTCCGCGAGCCCAAGCCCGCAGCCGGTTTCTATCGCTCGCAGTGCGACCCCGATGAGGAGATCGTCCTCGCGCCCGCCTTCCACTGGGCGCATGGCGATGAGAGCGTGGGCTTCACTGATGCCCTGGTCTCCTCCAACTGCGATCACCTCAAGTTCTACATCGCCGGCCGCCTGGTGGCAGAGGCCGATCCTGATCGCAAGCAGTTCCCGCATCTAAAATTCCCGCCCTTCACGGCCGATCTAAGCCGCAGCTTCGACCACTGGGGCGATCTGCGCATTGACGGATACATCCAGGGCAAGCAGGTCATCTCGCGCAGCTTCTCCGGCAAGGGCCTCGATCAGAAATTCACACTGCTGCCCGACGACGCCACGCTCGCCGCCGACGGCGCCGATACCACACGCGTCGTCCTGCGCGTCACCGACGAATTCGACGCCATCCGCCCCTTCGCCGCCGACGCCATCCGCTTCGAGCTCACCGGCCCCGCCCATCTCATCGGCGACAATCCCTTCGCGCTCGTTGGAGGCACCGGTGCCGTCTGGATTCGCGCCGGCGAGCAGCCCGGCAAGGTGCGTCTCACCGCCCATCACCCCAACCTCGGCGCCCAGCACGTTGACTTCGACATCAAGCCCGCTCCACCCGAAACAGCCTGACGCGCTTCGGGTGGCGATTTGAAAGGGCACGACTTCACAGCTTGCGGAAAAACTCGTTCGGGCGGTAGGCCGGGGATTTATCCCCGGCATATCGCCAATGGAATCAATGGTGGCTTTAGCCACTGAGGTATGCTTTCCGGGCTTGCTGCTTGAAATAGAGTCCTTTTCCGCAGCCTGTTTATCCACGCCGTAAGACGGAGGGAGGCGGGGGTTTCAACCCCCGCATAATGCCAATAGAATTACCTCGGGCTTTAACCCCGGAGGGAATGCTGACTCACAACAAAACTTATGGTGAATGATGATCTGAGCCTATAGAGAAATCAGCAAGAACTCACGCATCGGAGGGTTCATGCCCATTGAAATCACCTTTGAAGATTTGGAAGCGCATTATTTTGAGACCCTGAAGCGAGTGTGCCAAGGGGAAAGCTTCACAGTCACCGTCGATGGAAGGCAGGTAGCGGAGATTCGCCCTTCCCATTGTGGTGGCGCCGACGAAGAGACGGTCAAAATCCTGGAGGAGCTATGCTCTCCCCGGTTCGAAGGCGCGTCAGACGAGACAATACGCGAATGGCTGGGAGAAGGACCGCGGTAAGGCTGCCGCCGCAAGAGCCGTCGGCGTGCGCGTCTTCCGCGAAGCGGCATAGGCCAGCTCATTTTTTCTCGTTCTGCTTGAACGCTGGATTCGCGGATAATCCCTTCAGTTCCGTCTTGACGGATTCGGGAATCTCCGGCGACGCAAGCATGTATTCGATGTAATCGGCCACGAGAGGATCGTTTCTCTGAAACGAATCCAGCGACCATCCAGCCGCCATGTAGGCGAGTCCACGGGAGATCGACGGGGTTAGTTCGGAGATGTGCGTTCCGCTTTTACGCATTTTGTCGAAGTCGTCGTAGTCTGAGCGCCAAGCGAGTGTGCTGGCAATAGTCTGAATCGACTTGTATTGTCCTGTTGCGCCGAAGGTAGACCACATGAGGTCGAGGTGGTGGAAGAGAGTGCTGTTCGGAGACAAATCATAAGGGTCCGCCATTGGATGAATGGTCTGAAACTTCTGCTGTACCTCTGTGCTGAGGGTGTTGAGTATGCTGCTGATGTCATATCCTGCAGAACGTACGACCAGCAGCCCCAGGGATCGCGTCATCGGCGGCTCGGTGGCGATACGAGCAAGGAAATCCTTTGCCGCAACTGGATCGGCCTTGAGTGCTGCTGTGAGGAACGCGGCAACGTTTTCAATAAAGTCACCATTATGTTCGTCCTCTGGTTTGGCAGCTGCTATTACTGAAATTATGGATTGCAATGCGGGCAACAAGCGCGCCGGGTTTGGATGGCGATAGTAGACCATCAAGAAAACACTCAATTCTTGAGTGTCTTTGAATGCTTTCTTGCTTCCCGTTTCAAAGCTTTCTATCTGAATCGTGGAGTGCTTGAGAGCCTGATGTCCAGAGGGCGTTTCAACCTCTGCCTCCACGGTGGCCGCTCCGTCACTGGTGTCAACCGGAACGCACCAGTTATCCGCTGACACGCCCATGCTGGCCATCGTTAAAAGCGGATTTTTGATGTCGGCTGCAGCTAAGGCCTGAGTCACAAAATCTCCGCCCTCCGGCTTGATTTGCTTGTATTGCGCAAGCGATGCTAGAGCATGATCCTGTTTCTGTCCGGCGAACTTCACACGAAATGACAACTTTGTCTTTTCCAGGTACTCATCGCGATTGTCGCCAGTGGCAACTACCCCAACCCGTATGCATTGCCCCGGATTGAGCAACGTCACATTCTCCGGCGCGTTGACCAGCTTCAATGTGTGCGCCCATTGCTCCCGAACAACTGACTCGCCGACAAGGAAGATATGGGGTTCAATCTTTGCGGGTGAGGTTTTTTGGGGCGGATAGACGGCATCCTGAGCCAGGAGCAAAGAAGCTGCCGCGGAAAATATCAGAACCCCAAAGACACAACTCCGCAACATTCGCGTAGAGAGCAAGAACTGAGCTGTTTGCATAATGAAAGCAGTAGATAGCAGCCGGGAAGAAAATGCAAGCGGCTCACGGCGCGCAGCCGGCCTCAATGCATCCCCGGCGGCAGCGGCGCGTGCTTCTCCGGCTTTTTGAAGAGCCAGGCGGCCGCGGCGCAGAAGAACGCAAGCAAAGCTGTCCATCGGAAGACATCTACATATGCCATCAGCGCCGATTGCTGCTCCATCAGCCCGTAGAGCAGGCCAAGAGAACCGGGACGGGCCTGCGCGGGGCCGAGGTGGTGTCCGAGATACACGCCGATGGCCGCCGATTTCTGCTGTAAAACCATGTTTGACGAACCCAGGTGCGCGCCGATCTCCGTCTGGTGGAGCGCTGCTCGGCGAATCAGCGCCGTGGTGGCCATCGAAATCCCAATCGAGCCGCCAATGTTGCGCAGCATGTTGAAGATTCCAGTGGCGTTGCCCATCTCCTCGCGGGGAATGGTGGAGGTGGCCATGGTGGCCAGCGGCACAAAGACGAAGCTCAAGGCAAAGCCGGTCAGCGTGATGGGAATCAGCAGCGTGTAGGGACCGATGTCGAGATTGACCATGCCGAAGGAGAGGGCGCAGATACCAAAGCCCACAAATCCGGCGCAGAGCAGCTTGCGGCCGTCGATGCGCGAGCCGAGGATGCCCACCACCGGCGAACCGATGAACGAGCCGACGCCGCGCGGGAAGACCACCAGTCCGGCCGTAAACGCCGTATAACCAAGCACTTCCTGGTAGTAGAGGGGTAAAATGGCGATGGTGATGTAGATGGCCATGCCCAGCATGGCGATTAAAAAGCATCCTGTTCGGAAGTTGCGGTCCCGGAGTACGTGCAAGTCTACTAGACCGCGTGGATGGGTCCAGGAATGCCAGATCCAGAGCAGCAGCGCAGTCACCAGCGCCGCTACGGACCAGCGCACCCATGTGGCGCCGAACCAGTCGACCTCTTGGCCCTTATCCAGCACAATCTGCAATGCGCCGGTCCATACCATCAGCAGGCCAAAGCCGATGTTGTCGAAGGGACTGACCTTGGCGTTCTTGATGTACGGCGGGTCGAAGACGAAGCGGCTGATGAGGATAAAGGCCAGAATCCCCACCGGAATATTGATGTAGAAGGCGTAGCGCCAGCTAAACGTGTCGGTCAACCAGCCGCCCAATGTGGGGCCGATCACCGGGGCCACCACAATCCCTAACCCATATGCTGCCATGGACATAGAGCGCTTCTGGATGGGAAAGCTCTCCAGCAGAATGGATTGCGAGAGGGGTTGCAGAGCCCCACCGCCGGCCCCCTGCATGACCCTGGCCAGCAGAATCACGCCCAGCGATGGCGCCGCGCCGCAGAAGAACGAGGCCACGGTGAAGATGGTTACGCAGATGAGCAGAAAGCGCTTACGGCCCCAGCGGCGGGCAAACCAGTTGGAGGCGGGCAGAATCACCGCGTTGGCCACCAAATAACTGGTCAAAACCCATGTTGCTTCGGAGTTCGACGCCGATAAACTCCCTGCAATGTACGGCAACGCGACCGATGCGATGGCCGTGTCCAGCACCTCCATAAAGGTAGGTAGCATCACGGAAACCGTTACCAGCCATGGGTTTATGCCCTGGGTGAGTGGGTAACTGGCTTGGGCGTCGGCAGTCGTCATGGGTAGAAGTTTGAGATTAAATGATGGGGCGTAATACCGCCAATGAGCGGCTGCCGGAGGTCTGTGGGACATTCGCGGGACACGTAAGACACCCCTGCGCGTCGTAAGACGTTTGCGGGACGTCGGCTCTGTGCCGGTGGATTGACCTTGGGGGTGCGCTCTTTTGCACCTTTAACGGGTCATTTTGACGACAAAACGTGCGCATATAAGGACATGCTATTCGGTGATTTGGGCCTATTTTCACTCAACTTTCACCCAATTTTGCCATAAACGAACTAACTTATTATTTATGAATAGGTTAAGCCAAATCATCCAACAATTATTGCAGAAGATTTCGGTGAGTTGACCTAGTCATGACCTAGGTCATGTTGAGGGGGATTTAGGCCGAGACAGGGGTCAGGGGTAAGGGATCAGGGATCAGTGTCCGGCCGCGAGCGGACGGCTTTCAGGCGGGGTCACCGGTTGAGATTCGTCGTTTTTTCGCTTTATCCGGAAAAGATGCGGAATCGACGGTGCCCGGATGGCTGAAGAACTCTGGGGTGGCTCGCGATACTAAAGCATCTCTCCTATCGGTGTAGAGTGAACGTGGGCCGGGAGGCCCACGCTACAGCCGGCCAGGAGGCCGGCGCTACAAGTTCTTGCAGTATTGGCAATGACTATCGACAACAAGATTGACTCGATACCAATTGGAGAGATGCTTTGAACCGGGCACAGTCTGGTCCTGCATAGCTTCAATCGAGCGAAACCTTGTGACTGGGCCTGGATATTACCACTTTTGCTGCATGATCTCTTCGCGCTTGCGCCTGAACTCATCTTCGCTGATCAAGCCGTCGTGTTTCAGCGCTTCAAGGCTGCGCAGCTTCTGCATGGGATCGCTGACCGATTCATCAGTTTGAAAGCCTGATTCTGTATCGATCTCAACCAAGGACAATCCTTTTGCGCGCTTGAGATTCAGAAAATGATAGACCAGCATGTAAACAACAGTTCCCAACCACCCAATCATGAAAATTCCAAATACAAAGTACATGGGAATCGGCGCATCATTTTCGACAAGCACATTGCCGATTAAAAAAGCAAAGGCTATGCCAAACAGGAGCATGAAAAAGAGGCCGAACAACGCTCCTGCTGACGCGGGCTTACTTGGTTTTATATTCATCATCGCCATCATTCATCCTTTCAACTCATTGCATTGAAACCTACTCCCCATGCTTACTAAAGAATTCGGCCGTCTCCAGTTATCCTGAATTAGCGGCAACTTACAGTGAAGTATTGCTGCGTAAACCCGCGCGCTATCTTGCGCCTCGCGCGACAATTTCATCTGTGTATTCATCTACTGCTTCACCATTATACTTACGATTCCATGAACGCCTGTTTCCTTCGATTGGCGCTCCCCATGTGACGGAGCATTTAACTGTTTCTTTTACCCGCGGCGGATCAATCGAAATAATTTCACCTTTGACCTCGTAATCCGTGCGAACGACATAGTCTATAGAGGTATCCATATAGTTTAAGAATGTATACTCATAAAATTTGCCATTTACCATAACCTGCTCCCATTCCCTCGGTATTGGTGGATGTTGCCGCGGATGATAGCCGCCAGACTCTCCGGCACTTACATACCAACCGTTCCTCACCTGCATTTTGCCAGACACCATACGGAAACTCTCCAGAGGGCCAAAACAAGAAACCCAGCTCCCCCCACTTACAGTTTTCCGGTCAATTTGTTTTCTGGAATATAACTCCGATGCCATCATGTTATAGACTTTGTTGACACCTTCTTCCCGCTCCTGCTTATATTCCAGCTTATTGACAAGGGTTTTTACCGCTTCAGCATTGCTTGCATTGGGAGCGAGCCGAAGGTATTGCCTGAGACTAGTTATTGCATCACTGTATTTTTCCGCTTTCTCCTGCGCCTTTCCGAGGCTGTAGTAAACGTCGGGCCAGTTCGGCGCAAGACTTTTCGCCTGCTCAAACTCATTGATTGCCGGGGCATAATCATCCGGCCACTTTGCCATTTCAACAGCAGCCATGCCGCGGTCGAAATGCCGTTTTGCTTCATCGGAAACAGCCTGGCCGAAGGCGGGGGTTGAAATACTCATGAGCAGGATGAAAAAGATGATGAAGAAGGCTTTTGTCCCTCGATAGTTGTTCACTGATTGCTCCTTATTATTTGGCTGCGAACCAGTATACTCCTGCTGACTCCTCTGGCGTCCTCTTCGCAGTGAGCCCGTCAAGGGATCAACGAATGAGTCGTGGCTATAGATATTTTCTTACAATCCGCATTCAGGCGACACCGCGCACCTTGCTCCCGCCGCAATGCATTTGCTCCACTCAGGAAGCAGCGCGTATCTTGTTGGGAAGGCGAAGAGATGCGATTTGACGAGTTGATTTTGGCGCGGCGGAGTGTGCGGAAGTATCAGTCGAAGGCGGTGGAAGCGGTACCAGGGGTCAAGGATTAGGAGTTAGGGGCTTTATACGGGGGTTGAAACTTCTGCCTCCCTCCGTTGAGATTATGTATTCATAGAAAAGCAGCAAAGGCCCGTGCGTAAAGGCCCTCCATATTAAGACACCACTTTCAGGGGGCTGAAGCCCCCTGCTCCCTCCGGATCGACGCGTCCCTCCGGGGTTAAAACCCATTGTTATTAAGGTCTTTATCGGCACGACTGAAGTCATGCCCTGACACATTGCGCAATAGCGAATGCAATTTTGTGTCTGATCATCTATACCCACCCTTGCCGCAACAGAACGAAACGCAGGTCCTTCGACTCCCTTCCCCTTCGCCAAGCTCAGGGTCCGGTCGCTCAGGATGACAGGCGAGGATGAGGCTCCCAGCGCGAAGATACCGCGCCAACAAGCTGCGCTACTTCTCCTCGGCGCTGATTTTCTGTTGCTCCGCGCGGATGGCCTGGACGATGGTGGTCATCAGATCGTCGAGGGTGCGGCCCGGCGCAAGAGTGCAGCCGCTGAAGGTGTTGGTGTCGAGCTGCTGTTTGGCGCAGGTCAACAGCACGCCATGCACATCGGTCACCGAGAAGTTCAATGCGGTGCTGGAGGGAGCAGCGGGGGTAGCTGGTTTGAGGTTGCCAGCCGGAGCAGCCTTGAGGGGCGGCGCTGAACCTGTGGAGGCGGCCATCTGTGCGGCAGAGAAGGCAAGGAGGACGGTGAGGGCCAGAAGCGATGCAGCTCTATTCATAATCACCTTTCTTCTTTCTTGTGCCGGGATTCCGGTGGTGGTTGAGGTATCGGCTGAGGGAGCAAATTGTTCACCGGGAACTGACCTGGGGCAGGGGGAGTGCCTTTTGGATCGTTCCGGATGAAAACTATCCAGTGAGCTATTTTATACACCCAGTGGCATAAAAATCGGCAATATGCAATTGAAAAATAAAGAGATATTGCTTTGGCGGGGGGGTGCGGGATTAGCGTGAAATAAGGTTTATGGAGATTGCATCATATAATCTTGACAACAACCCACTCAATCTGGCATCCTAAGAGAGTCGGAAATTCACTTTAAGGCAGGTAAACCATGGCAAAGATTATCGGCATCGATCTGGGAACCACCAATTCTTGCGTCGCTGTGCTGGAGGGCGGCGAACCCAAGGTCATCCCCAACGAGGAGGGGTCGCGGACTACTCCATCGGTGGTTGGCTTCAGCAAGAGCGGCGAGCGGCTTGTGGGGCAGGTGGCCAAGCGGCAGGCGATTACCAACCCGGAGAACACCATTTTCTCCATCAAGCGCTTTATGGGCCGGCGCTACAACGAAGTGAACGACGAGATGAAGATGGTGCCCTTCAAGGTGATCGCGCAGGGCGACCATGTGGGCGTGATGGCGCAGGGCAAGGAGTACACCCCGCCGGAGATTTCGGCGATGATTCTGCAGAAGCTGAAGGCCTCCGCCGAAGCCTACCTGGGCGAGAAGGTCACGGAGGCGGTGATCACCGTGCCGGCGTACTTCAACGACGCGCAGCGGCAGGCGACCAAGGATGCGGGCAAGATTGCCGGGCTGGACGTGAAGCGCATTGTGAACGAGCCGACAGCGGCCGCGCTGGCTTATGGGCTGGACAAGAAGAAGGACGAGACGATTGCCGTGTATGACTTTGGCGGCGGCACGTTTGACATTTCGATTCTGGAGGTGGGCGAGGGGGTTATTGAAGTCAAGTCCACCAACGGCGACACGCACCTGGGCGGCGACAACCTGGACCAGCGGATTGTGGAGTGGCTGATTGCCGAGTTCAAGCAGGAGCAGGGGCTGGATTTGGCGTCGAAGGGCAACGAGATGGCGCTGCAGCGGCTGAGAGACGCCGCGGAGAAGGCCAAGATCGAGTTGTCGACGACGATTGAGACAGAGATTAATTTGCCGTTTGTGACGGCGGACGCCAGCGGGCCGAAGCACCTGGTGCGCAAGCTGACGCGGGCCAAGCTGGAGCAGTTGGTTGGGGATTTACTGGATCGCTCGCTGGAACCTTGCAAGAAAGCGATTGCGGATGCCGGCGTCACCATCGACAAGATTGACGAAGTAGTGCTGGTGGGCGGGCAGACGCGCATGCCGCGGATTCAAGAGCTGGTGAAGAAGCTTTTTGGGCGCGAGCCGCATCGCGGGGTGAACCCGGATGAGGTGGTGGCGATTGGCGCGGCGGTGCAGGCCGGCGTGCTGGCCGGCGAGGTAAAGGACCTGCTGCTGCTGGACGTAACGCCGCTGACTTTGGCGATTGAGACGCTGGGAGGCGTGGCGACGCCGATGATTCCGCGCAACACGACGATCCCGACCAAGAAAACGGAGACGTTTTCGACGGCGGCGGATTCGCAGACCGAGGTGGAGGTGCACGTGTTGCAGGGCGAGCGGCCCATGGCTGCGCAGAATCGCACGCTGGGCAAGTTCAAGCTGGGCGGACTTCCGCCGGCGCCGCGCGGCATTCCGCAGATCGAGGTGACGTTTGACATTGACGCCAACGGGATTTTGAACGTGACGGCGAAGGACAACGCCACCGGCAAGGACACGCGCATCACCATCACTTCCAGCTCCGGCCTGAGCAAGGACGAGGTGGAGAAGATGGCCAAGGAGGCCGACGCGCACGCCTCCGAAGACAAGGAGAAGCGCGAGGAGATCGACTCCCGTAACTCGCTCGACGGGATGGTCTACAACATCGAGAAGATGCTGAAGGACTCCGGCGACAAGATGCAGGGCGCGGATGCGGCTCCGGTCAAGGCCGAGGTCGAAACGGCTGTGGCCGATTCCAAGAAGCTGCTGGAAGGGACACCGTCCGCGAAGGAGCTGAAGGACCAGCACGAGAAGCTGACCCACGCGAGTCATAAGCTGGCTGAGATTCTGTATAAGGCCAATGCGACGGCTGGAGCGGCTCCCGGGGGTCCAGGCGACACCGTGGTCGAACCTCACGCCGAGACCAAGAAAGACGAAGGCGTGATCGATGCCGAATATGTGGACGTGGAGGAAAAGAAGTAGCGAGTTAGCCCCGCTTCGCGGGTGTTAGCACGCAATCCGCGCGGTTAGCGAGTTAGCGGGGTGGGCGACGGTAAGTCGCCCACCTTTTTATCTAGCAGGCAGAAGACAAATGACGATCGACGGACCAACAAATATGTTCGATGGCGAACTGGCCGCTCTCCAGCGTTCTCGGGAGATGGAGTCGTTGAATATATCGCCCGTTTCTTGTGCCTTGAGCAATATCGCCGATGTAATCAGCCAATTTGGAGTGCCCGGAGCTGGCCTGTTTGCAAAGGCATTGAAAAGCGGACAAACGCCGATTGCGAAAGTTGTCGAACAGGTTGAAAGTGGCGCATATTCCGAGATCACAAGAATTTGGCGTCATCTTGAAGGTCATGATGTGCGACAAAATGAATTTGAAGCACAGTTAAAAAGCCATGAGGCACAGAACGCTTACTTCAGCGCAGTACTCCATGGCATTAGAACCTCCGATCCAAAGAAGCAATCCCGCCTTGGAGCCCTGACAATCAATTGCATTTATAACAATGAAACTAAGCCAGAGAGCCTTGACGGAATGATGCGGGCCGCGATTGAGCTAAAAGATGTCGATATATCCATGCTCGGTAGGCTCTACCCTCTTGGAAAGCCTCTGTTGGATAGGATGGAGAGAGCTAAGCAAGGTTTACCTGCATCGGTACCAAATTTACATGGCGAAATCCAGAATATATGGCATAAATTTGGTCGTTCGTTGAATCCAGCCGAACAGCTTGTATATCGAGGTTCTTTTGCTAGATTGCAATCACATGGAATGATTCAACAAGTTACAATTAGTAATTCCGAGGTTGGGCGAGAACCTTATTTACTTCTTGAAGACGGCGCAAAGTTCTACGAACGCTTGCAGGAAATCGCAGTTCAACAATGATGTAGAGAGCCTAAATCATGACCGCCGTGTTAGTATAGAAAGCCTAAGCATGTGCGGAGTTTTTACCACTTAGATGGATCGTCCCCGATGAACCTTTACCTGATGCGCCACGCCAATGCGGGATTGAGCCGCGAGAATCCGCTTCTCGACGCTAAACGCTCGCTTGTCAAAGAGGGCAAGGAGCAGTGCATCCTGATGGCGCGGACGTTGAGCGCACTGAAGGTGCAGGTGGACGTGATCGTCTCCAGCCCTCTGAAGCGCGCGCTGCAAACCGCGCAGTTGGTGGGCACGGAGATGGGCTACGATGCGCGCGTGGAGATTGCGCCGGCGCTGGGGCCCGAGGCCGATTTCGCCGACTTTCAGAAGATGCTGGCGCACTATTCCGGCTACGACGGCGTGCTGGTGGTGGGACACAATCCCAATGTTTTCCATTTTCTGGGTCGGCTGATTACCGGCAACGGCGGCGCGGCGATTCGTATGCGGAAAGGCTCAGTCGCGCGCATCGATCTGGACAAGCATCCGCCGCTGCTGCAATGGCTCATCGATCCGCGCTCGGCGCGCGCCATCTACGCCAGCGTGCAAAAGAGTTCGCGCCCGAAGACTTCCAAGAAGTAATCCGCCTCTTTGCGCAGCGACCACAGCTCCAACTCCGCACCCGACGGTCCGGGATGCAGCTCCAGATAAACCCGCTTGGGATAGATCTTGATTGCGACCTTCAACACATCGCTGACGCGATCCTGATTGAGCGCGACGGCCAGGCGCAGTAGCACTACGGCCCGCTGCACGCGTTGGTGCTCCACGTCTGGAATGTTGCGCAGCGCGCGGTCGCCCGGCTGCGGGCGGCTCTTGCCCAGGTAGCGCGCAATGGCCGAAACCAGCGTGCGCTGCACCGGCGTGTAGCCGTAGATCTCCGAACTGGAAACCACGTACTGCGTGTGCCGGTGGTGGCCCTGGTAGTTGATGAACTTGCCGGTGTCGCGCAGCATGGCGGCAGCCGCCAGCCAACTCGCGTACTCCGGCGGCAACTGGTGCAGCGCCTGCAATGCGTGATAGAGCTGCAGGGCGTGGGCGCGCACCGGCTCGGCGTGGCGCAGATCGACGCCGTAGCGCCGCGCCGTGGCCAGCACGCTCTCCCAGCGCTGCTGTTCAAACTCGCGGTGAGCCTTTGCGCGGGCGTCTTGCTCGGCCAGCATCTGGGCCAGAATGCCGTCGCGCAGGCCGAGCGGAGAATAGCGGAAGCCGGGCAGCCCAAAGCTCTCCAGCAACTCGGCAAAGACCTGCGTGCCGGCCACGATAATCTCCGCGCGCCGCGGCCCGATGCCTTCGACAGCCACGCGCTCGGCCAGCGTCATTGGAGCCAGCTCGTCGGCCAGACGGCGCACCTCCCGCGTGGGAACCATCCCGGCTGTCGCCACGACCACAGGAGCCTGGCTCACCATAAGAGCCTGGATTACCTTGCCGATGGATTTGCCCGCGACCTTCTTTTTAAATTTGACCGGCGACTTGTTCATTTTGTCCGGCTTGGCGATTTCGTCCTCATCCGCCTCCGCCGCAATCGCCTCGCTCAGCGCCGCAGCGGTGCCCGAGGTGCCGATGACCTGCGTGACGTTCACCGGCTGAATTCTGCTTTGCGCCTTGCGCAGCTCGCGGGCAATCAACTGCCGCATCCGCGCCAACCCATCGGCCGGCGCCGGGTCACCCGGCAAAAACTCCTGCGTCAGCCGTACCGCGCCCAGCGGCAAGCTCACGGTTTCCTGGATGCGCTTCCGCTCGGAGAGCGTAATCTCGCAGCTTCCGCCGCCCAGGTCCACCAGCAGCACGCGGCTCGCCGCATCCGGCTCGAATTCAAGCTCGGCGCGGCCCTCGCCGCTCCCCATCACCCCCAGATGAATCAGGCGGGCTTCTTCCAGACCGGAGATGATCTCCATATCCCAGCCGGTTTTGTCCTTCACCATCGCCTGAAAAACCGGCCCATTGCGCGCGTCGCGCATCGCCGAGGTGGCCACCACGCGCATCTGGTCTACCCCGTGCGACTGCACTGCACGCTGAAATCTCTTCAGCGCCTGCAACGTCGCCTCCATCGCCTGCGGCGAAAGCAGCCCGCACTCGAAGACGCTGGCCCCCAGCCGCGTCACCTCGCGATCCTCGTGCAGCGTTTTCAAATGGTGCGCCGCAACCTTGGCAATCTTTACTCTGCAGGAATTGGAACCGATATCAATCGCGGCAAAAGTGGGCATAGGGGGTGCGCTCCGTACAATGGAATTGGCTCTGGGGACAAGATACACGACCGGGCCGGGTCACCGCTGTTGATTCAGGCGCAAGCAATAGCTTTTATCCCGCGGCAGGAAAAATGAATTGAAAACCTACTCGCAGTTTCCCGCCCGATACCATTCGCTGGTCGCATCGAATCCCGGCAGCATTCTGCTGCAAACCTCGCGATTCGATGACGAGAATTATCGAAGTTACCTCTTTACGCAGCCTGCGCGGACACTAGCGATGGGCAACGGCTTGTTCGGGGAGATCGAAGAGGCGTTGGCAAGCGGCGCTTATGTTGCCGGATATCTTGCCTACGAGTGCGGAGAGAGTCTGCGAAATTTGGATCATCGCGGCCAGCAGAATACGCATATGCCTTACGGCTGGCTTGGAGTATATTCCAAAGCCTACGTTTTTGACCATAGAACGGGTGCGTTTGAGGGCGAAGCGCCGGACGAATTACTATTCGACGCCTCCATACAAGACAACATTTTTGCAATTCAGAATCTGCGCTTCGGGATTGACGAGAAAAGCTATGCCCAAAAGATCGCGGTAATCCAAGAGTACATACGCGCAGGCGACACCTATCAAGTGAACTTCACTGATCAGGCGCGCTTCGACTTTTCAGGTTCCGCGATGGCTCTTTTTGCAGCGCTGATCAATAGCCAGCCGGTGCAGTACAGCGCCTTCCTTCATGGAGTGAATTGGAAGATTCTGTCGTTTTCGCCGGAGCTGTTCTTTCGTTTGAAAGGCCAAAGAATTATCACGCGCCCGATGAAAGGCACGGCGCGGCGCGGCGCGGACCTCAGGGAAGATGTACAAATCGCCCACTGGCTGCAAAATGACTTGAAGAACCGAAGCGAAAACGTGATGATCGTGGACCTGATGCGCAACGATCTGGGCCGCATCTGCGAGTACGGAAGCGTGCGGGTTGACCAGCTCTTCAAGGTGGAGAAATACGAGACGCTCTTTCAGATGACTTCGGAGGTTTCCGGCACGCTTCGTCCCGGTGTACGTTCTTCCGATATCTTCGCCAGTCTCTTTCCCTGCGGTTCCGTGACGGGAGCGCCAAAACATCGGACAATGGAAATTATTCAAGAACTGGAAGGCGGGCCGCGTGGCGTCTACACCGGCGCAATTGGTTTCATTTCACCGGCGCGCGAAGCGGTATTCAGCGTGCCCATCCGAACGATGGTGTTAGAGAACAACCGCGGCACAATGGGCGTTGGCGGCGGCATCGTCATCGATTCGCAGGCGGAAGACGAGTACCGCGAGTGCCTGCTGAAATTCGAGTTTCTGACCCGCTGCGAAGAGACCTTCCAACTGCTGGAAAGTATTCTTTGGAACGATGGTTACAGTTATTTGCCGCTGCACCTGGAGCGGATGGAATCATCGGCAGCGTATTTTGGATTCACATTCGATCGCGCATCCATCGTTGCAACATTGGAAGATGCGGGCAAGCGGTTTACAAGCGGCGCGCGGATGAAGGTTAGAGTTCTCATGGAGCGCTCCGGCGCGGTGAAGATCACGCACGCTCCGGTGGAGGAACTAACAGGCTCGGGGACCGTTACGATTTCCACGATTCGAATTTCTTCGAGCGATCGCTTCTTGCGGCATAAGACGACCCGCCGACAACTGTACGACGAGCAATACCATCAGGCCCTCCTGCAAGGGCATGACGAGGTTCTTTTCCTGAATGAACGCAACGAGGTGACCGAGGGCGCCATCAGTAATTTGTTCATCGAGACAGGAGGCCAATGGGCCACGCCTCCGGTGGATTGCGGATTGCTGCCGGGGATTTATCGACGGCATCTGCTGGAAACCAAGCCCGCGGCCGTGGAAAGAAGATTGCAACTGGAAGACCTTGCATCCGCTGATGCGGTTTATATCTGCAACGCCGTGCGCGGTTGCAGAAAAGTTAAAGTATTCCGGCAATAACCGCACTCCAACGAAGAGAAATGCGCATAGATTTCATAGATTCCAAGATGCGAAATCAGACTACAACCAGTTCCCGGTTCAGGCTGTAGAGAAAAACGAGGTAATCCTGAGAATCGCTCCGTTCTCGCTGCTGTTATCCTTGATTTGAAAGCCAACTGAACCATGACAAACCCGGAAAAATCCCTCACTCGCCCGCAATCCGCGCTCTCCACACGGACGGTGTGGCTGCTTTTTGCGGCGATCTTTGCCGCCGTGTATTTTGCCTCGCTCTTTAACCCGCCGCTGATGGACGACGTGGATTCCACCCACGCCCAAGCCGCGCAGTATTTCAGCGAGCACAGCGACTGGGTCTCGGCTCATATCAACGGCATCCGCTACATCGAGAAGCCACCGCTGCCTTTCTGGACGGTAGCTGTCCTCTTCCACGTCTTTGGCCAGAACGTCTTCTCTGCCCATCTGCCCAACACCCTGGCCATGCTGGGCCTGACTTGGCTGGCTTGGCTGTGGGCGCGCCGCGCCTGGGGTCCGCGCGCAGGGCTCTATGCCGGACTGGGCGTGCTCACCTCCATTGGCCTCTTTCTCTTTACCCGCTTCATCATTCCCGAGGCGCAACTGAGCCTCTTTCTGCTGATTGCACTGTACTGCCTGCTTACCGGATTCGAGCCGGGACGGGCTGCGCGCTTTTACTGGATGTGGGCGACTCTTGCGCTGGCCCTGATGACCAAGGGGTTGATCGCTCCTACATTTTTTATCGGCGCGGCCATACCTTATCTGATTGTTACCGGCCTGTGGCGCCGCTGGAAGGAACTCAAGCCCATCACCGGCACGGGGCTTTTTCTGGCCATCGCCGCGCCCTGGCACATTCTCTGCGGGCTGGCCAATCCCGACCACGGCCACGCCGTTGGCAACCATCCGACCATCGGCAACGTCCACGGTTTCTTTTACTTCTACTTCATCAACGAGCACTACCTGCGCTTCTTCAACCTGCGCTATCCGCACGACTACAACAAGCTGCCCGGCCTTGCCTACTGGCTGCTGCACCTGGTTTGGATCTTCCCCTGGAGCCTCTTCCTGCCCGCCCTGGTGGCCGTGGCCTGGAAGACTCGCCGCCACTGGATGCAGTACCTCAGCAGCGACAACGGACCTGCGGTGAACTTATTCATGGACTATACCAGCCAAGACGACATAGCCAGCTCCATCTTCAATCTCCGCTTCCGCGCGCGCTCCATCTGGCTGCTGAGCCTCTTCTCCGCCTGGACGCTGCTCTTCTTTTCCATCTCCACCAACCAGGAGTACTACACCTTCCCCGTCTGGCCGCCGCTGCTGATTCTCATCGCCGCCGTCGTAGCCGGCATCGAGGAGAAGCGCGCTCCTGATGGCGCTCCGGCCGGCAGCAAACCCCTGCTCTCCACTGCCTGGCTCACCGGCGCGCAGGCGGTCTTTGCTGTCATCGGCGTGCTCTCCGCCGTGGCTCTTGGCTGGGGATTGTGGGAGTCGCGCAATCTTCCATATGTCGCCGACGTTGGCACCCTGCTGGCGCATCGCGCGGTGGGCGACTACACGCTCTCCATGTCTCACCTCTTCGACCTGACCGGCCCCTCGTTTGCCGCGCTACGGTTGCCTGCTGTCATGGCCGGCCTCACCCTGCTCATCGGACCTGCGCTGGGCTGTCTGCTTCGCTTGAAGGGACGGCATCTGGCCGCCACCATCAGCGTGGCTCTCACCATGTCCGTCTTCCTGATCGCCGCGCACATCGCCTTTGCCCGCTTCGATCCCATGCTCGGCTCCAAGCGGATGGCAGACACCATTCTCGCCAATGCCTCGCCCGCCGACACCATCATCATCTACGGCGAGCAGTCGGAAGGCTCGTCGATCATCTTTTACACGCATCGCTTCTTCGGTAAACCGGCGATGTTTGTCTATCCGCGCTGCGGCCAGCACGGCGAGGGCTCACCGCTGCTGTGGGGCTCCTGCTACCCCGACGCGCCGGATATCTTCCTCAGCGAAGACAAGCTATCCAAGGTTTGGGGCACGGGCGAGCGCAAATGGCTCTTCGCCCAGGATAAGAATCAGCTCAAAGCGGAGAGCCTGCTGGCCAACCGCCTCATCCTCGTCCAGACCATCGCCGATAAGGCGCTGTGGACGGATAGGCCGCTGCAGTAGGTGGCGGCTATTACTCGCCAACAATAACTGGGGCGCTCATTCATAGTGGAATAGTCAGACTTAGTCCACGCGCCCTACCCCTGAACAGCGGGTTGTCCTGTCCCGGCTTCCTCTCGATCAATCTCCGCCAGGTATGCCGAAGCTTCCCTGCGCGGCATGCGCCTGTACAGACTTAGCAGCCTCATGCAATCGCAACCGAACCCAAGGCGTATTGCCTGGACGAGCATCCGACGCTGGTTTGCATCCGGTCCCCCCCTAGGACCATGCCAAATCCCATTTAAATCCAACTCAGAACGCTCTTCGGGGGCTATGACAACCGATGGACATTCCCGAGCAACTTGTTGTAGAAATACCCGCAAAGCGGGACGCCACCATTTCCATTCAATAGTGAAGCGCCCCTCCTCATTGGTTACGAGCACCGCCTTATCTGGGTTAAGCGGCGTTAGTAATGGACGGATGTGTCTGAAAATGTCATCCGCGACTGACTTAGAAGGTTTTATTACTAACCACTCAACAATATTAGGCTTGGGACCATATAGAAACACTTCGAGAGTTCGAACCGACATCGATGCGATTTCTGATGCTTCGAACACGAGTATATCCGGCTCATTGACGTCACACGGGGTCCCACGACGCCACGCAAACAGCCGGACATAAACCCGCTCAGCATAACCCGCTATCACCCACCGCTGGCGAGAGGATACTGCGCGTCAAACCACATATCCATTCAATACAACGAAGACCGGCAAACTGAGCCATGCCGCCGCCCGCGCTGAAACACTGAAGCTCACGGTGAGAATGATCAACAGGGCGAGTACGTTTGCTACGCAGGCGAAAACAAGTGTGTACGAATTCCGGCTAGCACAAGCTCCAGCTGCGGCGATGCTGCGAGCTACTTCCGGTGAGTCAGATCGAACGAGCTTCATCGTTTCCTTTGATCTCTACCTGTCTCAGTGTTCCACTCTCTGGTCCGCTTTGCGATTTTCTCTATTGATATTCCGAAAAACGGAAGGCCGGCCCGTACACTTGCGTGCAGAGGGACCGGTCATGTTGATTTCAGTATGAGCCACTATCGTCTACGCTTCAACATCTTTTTCTTTCCAATCAGCGATCTACCCCGCCGCCCGCATCTTGCCTCCCGGCAGCAGCTCATAGACCCGCCCACGCCAGAGAACACGGCTGCTCAGATAGCTTGCTGCCCAGAATCCGAATCCCATCAGGTCACGCACCGGGTACAGCGCCAGCAGCCCAAACCAGCTCCGGTCGCGCACTACCAATCTGCCCACCGCAATGGCCAGCGCCAGCCGTGTGGCCACGCTCCAGCCCAGCAGCGCCAGCCCCAAAATTGGGTGTCCCTGCGCCGCCGCCGCGCCCCACGCCAGCAGCCCATACGGGATGCTGAAGGTCAGCGCCGTCCCCACGTGCCCCCTGGGCCGCGAAAATCGCGTGGACCGCATCCAACGGATCTGGTGCTTCAGCGAAGCCGCAAAGCTGGAGTTGATGACCATGTGGTCGATGGCATGGTGGCTCAGCACCACCCTTTCACCCAGTTTGTACGCCTCGTTGCCCAGCACGAAATCGTCGGCGCAGTAGTCGGCGGTCACGGCAAAGCCGCCCATCCGCCGGATCACGCTCCGCCGAAAGGCCATGGTCGGCCCCAGCACGAAGCGCATCCCCTCCAACGCCCGCGCCGCCAGCACGCCGGAGGTCATCTCCACGCTCATGCCCACGGCATCGAGGCGCGCCCATAGCCCGGGACCGGACTCGCCCTGGGGGGCCGCGACGCCGCGATAGGGGCAGCACATTGCGCCCACCTGCTGGTCGGCAAAGGGCAGCGCCACCGCGCACAGATAATCCCTGCCGACGCGCACATCGCTGTCGCTGACGACCAGAATCTCGTGCGCCGCAGCAGCCTCCATCTTTTCCAGCGAGGCCACCTTGGCGTTGATGTACTCCGGTTGGCCGCCGGTGGAGAGAAATTTGGCCGGAATCTGCGGATAGCGCCGGGCCACGCGCCGCGCTGTCACCAGGCCGGCATCGTCGCTGTGGCGGGCACAGAAGAGAATTTCGTACTGCGGATAATCCTGCTCAAAAAACGTGGCCAGGTGCGCCTCAAGGCCCGGTTCGTCGCCATGCACGGGCTTGAGCAAACTGAGCGGGGGCGTAAAACCCGGCTGCGCCTCAAGCTGCTCGAGCGCCTGCCGCCTCTCACGCAGATAGCCCGGCACCGCCGCCAGCACGATGCCGGCAAAGACCGTAGACGAAATCAGGCCGATGACGGCCACTCCAAGAAGAACGTGCAACATACAGGTAACAGAATACCCGGCCCGGCGCGGTGAGGGATAAGATTCCGCCGGGCAGTGTGAACAGGCCCGATAGAATTCTCGCGTGTTATACCATGGATGGGATTCTTTTATTCCGGCGCGTAGCTCTGGGGATAGCGGATCGGGTATGGCTCTACCCCTTGCGCGACTTCATGGGCTTCTGTTTCTGGCTGGAAGTTACTTCGGCTCGCGCCGCGTGCGCTACCGCGGCGATCCCTACGAGCTGCTTCCCGAGGGAAGGCTGCGCAAGCTGGCGGAGTAAGATGCTCTAAACTCAACTCTGGAACCCTCCACGATGAAGCTGTTTGGCGGCAGGAACGACACTCCGGATACCCCCTCGACCGCGCCTGTTTCTGGTTCGGCTGAAGCTGCAAAATCCGGCCTCTTCAGCCGCATGAAGCAGGCCGTTGCGCGCACTCGCCAGTCGCTCTCTGCCCGCATCGAGACGGTCGTCGCGCTCACCCGCACGGTGGATGAACAAACCCTGGAAAGTCTTGAAACGGCGCTACTTACCAGCGACCTTGGGGTGCCGACCACTACCGCCATCCTGGCCGCCCTGCGTGACCGCGCCCGCCGCCAGGCCATCGAGGGCGGCGACGAGCTGCGCGCCATGCTCAAGGCCCAGATTCGAGCGATTCTGGAAGCCCCCATCTCCAGCCATTCCAATAACTTACCGCCGAAGGAAGGCCCCTTCGTCACCTTCCTCGTCGGCGTCAATGGCACCGGAAAGACGACCTCCGCCGGCAAGCTGGCCGCCTGGTATCGCGCTGAAAACAAATCAGTTCTCCTCTGCGCTGCAGATACATTTCGAGCAGCAGCGATAGAGCAGCTTGAAATCTGGGCCACCCGCTCCGGCGTGGAGATGATCAAGACCCGGCAGGGCGGCGACCCGGCTGCGGTTCTTTATGACGCAATCTCCGCCGCCAAAGCGCACAAGATAGATGAGTTGATTGTGGACACCGCCGGCCGCCTGCACACCAAAACCGGCCTCATGGACGAGCTGGACAAGATGCGCCGGACAGCGGCAAAATTGATTCCTGGCGCGCCCCACGAAGTGCTCCTGGTGATGGACGCGACCACCGGCCAGAACGGCCTCAACCAGGCGCGGCAATTCACTCAATCTGCGGGCGCCACCGGCATCGTGCTCACCAAGCTCGACGGCACGGCCAAGGGCGGCATCTGCGTGGCCATCGCCCAGGAACTCAATTTGCCGGTGCGCTTTGTCGGCGTCGGCGAGCAAATGACCGACCTGCTGGAGTTTTCACCAGCAGAATTTGTGGATTCGCTGCTGGGGTAAGATAGGTGCCTGATGAATGAATTGATGAGTCAAGCCATTGGCGTACTCTATGTAATCACGATCAACATCGCGTTACCTGCGGTGATGATTTGGGGATGGGTGCGTTGGGCAAAGCGCGAGAAGCAGTGGACCTTATTCTCGATTCTTTCTTTGATTGGTTTCGCGCTTGCCACGGCATCTGCTCTACTGGCCATCTCTACATCACTGTATGCGCTTAAAATAGGTGGCTTTTCGTACTCTGACCCCTTGCTGATGAGAATCTACAGCTGGGGGGCGTTACTCTCTGCTACAGGGATCATCTTAGCGATGGTCGGCGTATGGAAGCAGAGTTCATTGCGTTGGCATGCACTTATATCTGCTGCGGGAACCTTGATGTTCTGGCTTGCGTCAGCCACAGGTGAGTAGAAAAGCCTTTCAGCGTTAGGGTTGAAAATCACAAGCAACAAATTGCCAAAAGGTATATAGATGACTTCGGGAGATCAAGACCGTTATTGGATGCATCGGGCGCTCGAGCTGGCGCGGCGCGGCATCGCCGTCAGCTCGCCCAACCCCGCTGTGGGCTGCGTGATCCTGGACCGCGCCGGGCAGGTCGCCGGCGAGGGCTGGCACGAGTATGACCTTGTCGATCACGCTGAGGTCGTCGCGCTGCGCGAAGCCGCGCAACATGCCGGGAACCGCCTCCTCGGCGGTACAGCGTACGTGAACCTGGAGCCCTGCAACCACACCGGCCGCACAGGCCCCTGTACCGATGCAATCATCGCCTCCGGTCTGCGTCGCGTGGTGGCCGCCACCATCGACCCTAACCCCGCCGTCGCAGGACACGGAATGGAAGCATTGAGTGCGGCGGGTGTGGAAACGGCTGTGGGAGTGTGTGAAGCTGAAGCTCGCCGACTGAACGAGGGCTTTGCACGCTGGAGCCAGCATCATCGTCCGCTGGTGCTGATGAAAGTGGCCATGACCCTGGACGGCCGCATCGCTCCGCCGCCCGGTGTGCAAGCGCCGCGCGAGCCCTACTGGATTACCAGCGAGCAAGCCCGCGCCGCCGTGCAGCCGCTGCGCTGGCAGGCAGACGCCGTCATGGTCGGCGTGGACACCGTGCTTGCCGACGATCCGATGCTCACCGACCGCAGCGGGTTGCGCCGCCGGAGGCCGCTGCTGCGCGTGGTGCTGGACTCGGCGCTGCGCATGCCGCTGGACTCCAAGATGGTGGCCACGGCGCAGAACGATCTGGTCATCTTCACAGTCTCGAAGGACGAAGCACGCATCAACGAACTCCGTCAGCGCGGCGTGCGCGTCGAGGTGCTTCCCGCTGAGGCCGGGCGAGTTTCACTCGTTCATGTTTTAGACAAGCTCGGTGATGAGGGCATTCTCACCCTGCTTACCGAGACCGGCACGCGCCTGAACACGGCTCTGCTGGCCGGAGGCCTGGTGGACCGCATTCATCTCTTTGTCGCCCCGCAGATCATGGGCTCCGACGCCGTCCCCGCCTTCAAAGGCATGGCTAACACCATTCACATGGCCGAAGTCGAGGTCGAGCGCTACGGCAACGACCTGGGGCTGTGCTCGCTGCTGAGAGATCCGTGGGTGAAATCCTCTTCATGATCGATAGAAATAACCTCTATCGATCATAATTATAGGGTATTATGATCGATAGAGAGGGTTGTTATCGATCATGACTTGGAATTGGCAACAATCGGATTGGCCCAACTTCAGGTGGGACGCTGCCAAAATCGCCGTCCTTGAAGAAAAGTTTCTGCTGAGCGCGGGCGTAAGTCTCGGCGCTGCGAAGCATCTGAGCGAAGGGGAGCGCAGTCAACTCCTCGTCGAGGCGATGAGCGGAGAAGCGCTAACGACCTCTGAGATTGAGGGTGAAATCCTCAACCGGGCCAGTGTTCAGTCTTCCGTCCAGCGTCAGCTTGGACTGGTTGCCGATAAGCGGCGCGCTACGCCAGCGGAGCAAGGGATTGCTGAAATGATGGTCGATCTTTTTCGATCATCCTCCGAGCCTGTTTCAAACGATATGCTCTTTCGCTGGCACCGGTTGGTGGTTGCTGGCAGAAGAGACCTCGGCGATATTGGAAGTTACCGCACCAATCAGGGGCCCATGCAGGTTGTGTCCGGCCGAATTGGCGCTCAAAAAGTGCATTTTGAAGCTCCTCCATCGAAGCGAGTTCCATCAGAGATGAAGCGGTTCATCTCATGGTTCAATGAATCGATGCCGCAGGGCGCAGAACCCCTGCCCGCCATTACCAGAGCGGGCATCGCCCACTTGTATTTCGAGTCGATTCATCCCTTTGAGGACGGCAATGGCCGCATCGGACGCGCCTTGGCGGAGAAGGCGCTTGCGCAGAGCTTCGATCAACCCGTGCTTATCGCATTGGCTACGACGATCCTTGCCCATCAGAAAAGCTATTACGATGCCCTTGAATTGGCCAATTGTCTGATGGATGTCACCGCATGGCTCACATGGTTTGCTGACATAGCACTGGAGGCGCAACGTCGCACCATTACGCAGGTGGAGTTCCTGATTGCCAAGACGAAGCTGCTGGACCGGCTGCGAGGCAAGATCAATGACCGTCAGCAGAAGGCATTGCTGCGCATCATGAAGGAAGGCCCGGAGGGATTCAAAGGCGGTCTGAGCGCTGGCAATTATGCCACCATCACCGGATCTACTACGGCAACGACAACCCGCGATTTGAGTGACTTGGTCGAAAAGGGCGCGCTGGTCCGCACGGGCGAGCGCAAGCACGCACGCTATGCGCTGAAGCTGACCCCGTAAAATAGAACCATGTTTACCGGCATCATCGAACAGACCGGAACGCTGGTTAGCCTCAAGGACAGGGGCGGGGTGCGGCGCATCACTGTCGAGGCTCCGGGGCTGGCCGGGCGGCTGCGCGAAGGGGACTCGCTGGGCGTGTCTGGCGTTTGTCTTACGGCGTTAGACGTGAACCCTACCCTCTTCCACGCCGATTTGACGCAGGAAACGCTGAACTGCACCTCGCTGGGCGCGCTGGCTCCGGGAGCCAAGGTCAACCTGGAGCTGCCCACCGCCGCCGGAAGCCCGCTGGGCGGGCACATTGTCCAGGGCCACGTGGACTGCTGCGGGGAACTCCGTTCCCTTGAATCTGTGGTCTCGCCTTCCCGACCGGACTTTGACCGGCAGACCACCGACTGGACGCTCAAAGTCCGCGTCCCGGAGAATGTGCGCCCGTGGATGGTGCACAAAGGCTCGGTGGCCGTCGAGGGTATCAGCCTGACCATTGCGGAGTTCGATGGCGAGACGATCACCATTGCGATTCTGCCACTCACCTATTGGCGGACGAACCTGCACACGCTTGCCGTTGGCGCTCCGGTGAACGTGGAGGCCGATGTGTTGGTGAAGCTGGCTCATGCTCAAATGGCGTCCCAGAAGAAGCCCGAGCTGGAGTTGACCGAGGCCTGGCTGGTGGCCAGCGGATACTGATGGGTTTTCGGGCTGAATCTTTTGGACTGGATCAATAGACCTGCGCCACCCGCCCGCTCATCGCGATAGGGCCGCGATGAACGGGGCACAGCTTCTCAAGACTCATGGCGATTCTTCGGGGTTGATGTGCGGGCCACCTGCCGTTTAGACCACATGAATTAGTAATCAATCATGGACAAGCGCGGGCGAGGACGCCCGCGCTACAGCCGGCCTGGAGGCCGGCGCTACATTCCAACAATGGCGCTACTTTCCAGCAATTACGAAATTACGCGGTTACGGTACTAGCAGGCTGGAGCTTTGGGGCTGGATGAACCGAGATGGGAAACAGGCAGACGCGCACCGGCTGACGAAGCCCCACAGGACGCCACCAGCCGCTCGTGCAAACCGGAAAAATCGGTTTATTTGAACTGGGCTATAACGTCCCAGATCCAGTACACGGCAACGATCACCGTCGCGATTATCAGCAGCCAGGTCATCACGCGAATCGCCGGCTGAATCTTGTTGACCTTGGCGGCAAGGGCCTCATTCTCGGCCTGCTCTTTTGCGAAGGTTTCGTCCAGAGAGACCTGGTCTATTTCGTTGCCTTGCAGCCTGGCGCGATACAAGACAAGAACGAGGGTAATCACTGCCAGCGCTGCCCATGAAATCATCATCACAGTAACAAGTTGGGTCATAAACCACCTCGAAAAACCCTTCAGCCCCGTAGACCGGCGGGTCTAAATAGCATTACCAGACCCGTCCAGAGGCGGAGCCGTTACGGTGAACATCATACCCCTGAAAGGGTGTGCCTGTACGAACAAAATCATGGGTTTTCTGGAAATTATGGACTTTTCAGCCTGGGCCAGCCGCCGCTTCTGCGACTTTCTCCACCGCCGTTGCATCTAATTGGATGAAACCGCTCCGGGGTCTTGTATCCCCGCTGGCTGGGCAGTACAGTTACGTATACGGCAAGCAAATCATTTATTGGGAGATCCAATGGCCACCGCAACCTCCGTACCCGCACAGGAAACCGTCAAGAAAGCTCCTCTCACCCTAACCCCCCAGGCCATTACCAAGGTGCGCGAGATTATGGCCACCCAGGACCCCCTGCCCGCCGGGCTGCGTATTGGCGTGGAAGGCGGCGGCTGCTCCGGATTCCAATACTCCATGGCCTTTGAAACCCAGGCCGGCATGATGGACAAGGTCTTCAGCTTTGAGGATCTCAAGGTCTTTGTGGACGCCACCTCGCTGATGTACCTGAACGGCTGCACGGTGGACTTCGTTGAAACCCTGGAGGCCGCCGGATTTAAGTTCGATAACCCCCAGGTGAAGAGCACCTGCGGCTGCGGCTCGTCCTTCAGCACGTAACGGCGCGGCTTCTCTTTTGAGTTCGCTCCAATAGTAAGGCCCGTCCCTTTCGCGGGGGCGGGTCTTGCCGCGTTTGGGCTTTCGTAGAAATTATTGCTAAGGCGTCGTTGGTGTTGTTGTCGTTGGTGTTGTTGTCGTTGGCGTAGTTGTCGTTGGTGTGGTTGTCGTTGGCGTCAGGCCGGTGGGACCGCCGCCCGGTATCATCTGCTGCTCGACGATCGGGTCGTAGACAAACTCCCACTCGTTGTAGTGGTTTTTCGTCTTGTAGACCAGAATGGATTTCTTGGGGCTGTTGGGCGTGAAGCCGATGATGGGTCCGCCGCCGACGGTCATGCCAGTCTGGCCGGGCTGGCCGGGCTGGCCGGAGGTCGAACTCGCGGTAGTAGGATTCGTGGGGGGCGTTCCGCTGGTGGGAGGCGGTCCGCCGGTGGGGGTTGCTGTGTCGCTGCTCGGGTTCAGGCCGATGACAGGGCAGTTTGGACTGTTGCCTGTCGAGGGGCTGGGCGCGCTTCCAATGCCTCCGCTGGACAAGCCGCCTTGCGATGTAGTTGTGCCCAACGGGTTAACCGGGCAGCCGCCGACCCCGCCAATCGGCTGCCCGAAGAAGCCCATGGCTGTCGGAGCCTTGTTCTGGCCAAACCGGACCGGCTTCCAATCCTCCTTGCCGGTGGTCGGGTCCTTATACTTCTTGCGCAGAAAGCGGATGTTGTTAGTGGGCTTGACCAGGGCATCGACGCTGGCCGGATAGGCGTTGAATTTCTTGTAATACATCCTCACGCCGCGGATGTACTGCTTGCCGCGGTGCATGGTCTCCAGCTCGCGGTCGCGCTGAATCTCCTTGGCCACCTTGGGCAATGCGACGGCCAGCGCAATGGTGAGCAACGCCAGCATGAAGATGACCACAACCAGGATGTAACCCTCCTCTGACTTGGAGGGGCGGGGGCGGCGGATTGGGGCGGGCTTGGTCATTTTACTGTTAGCTGTTAGCTGTCTGCTGCTCTTCAGTTCGCCTGGAAATTCAGGGTTTGGGTGTTGTTGTAGCCCAGGTCGGTAACCTCGACCTTACCCGGCATGATGGCGCCCACCTTGTAGCGATGGTCGACTATCTCGCCGGAACGGGCTATAAAAATGTCGTCTCCGTGGCTGAAAAAAGCCTGCAAGGATTTGTCCCTGGCCTGGGTGTAGCCGAAATACTTCAGATCGATGGGCGGCGGCTTGGGCTTTACCGGCGCTGCCGGAGCCGCATTCACGGCGGGTGAGCCGGGCCGAGCGCCAGCTACCGGAGTTTCGATGTGCGGCGGCGCCGACTGGGCGGAGAAGATGTTCCTGCCGGTGCCCATGTACTCCACCTGCTCGATTAGTGCCAGCTTGTCGAGATGCAGCGTGGGGTCAATGCCGGCATTGGAAAGCTTCTGGGCCTCTGGACCGTTGGATGCGGACGGATTTGCCGCTGTCGCGCGGCCACTTGCCGGGGCAGCCTGGGCGCCAGAGGGGCGGGATACAGCAGGCACAGGACGCGCGGACGCAGGGGCGCTTCCAAAAATACTATCCTTGATCTCGTAGCCGCCCACGCAGACGATCACCACACCGAGGGCGGCGAGGATGTAGACCTGTCGCTTGTTTTCCTTTCCCAGGGGCATGGCCATGGCTATTCACCCTCCTTTCCGGTTTTGGCGGGAGGGACAGCCTCATCGCCAGGTTGCGGAGTGGGCGCCAGTCCGCTGGGTACGTCGGCCGGCCTCAGCCAGGTGGAGACCCGCAGACGCAGACTCACCAAGCCGCCCTGCTGGCCGGTCAGCGACAGGCCGCGAATGACAAAGAAGTTCTGGTCGCGCTCCAGGCTGTTCACAAAGCGCATGATCTGCGGATAATCGCCGGTGATGGACGCATCCATGGAAATCTCCGTCAGATCGGGGCTGGCAGCGCCCTGCGTGTACTGCACGCGGGTGAGCCGGACGGGGCCTTTCAGCGCCAGCTCGCCGATGCGTGTGGCGATGGAGGAGTAGTTGGGCGGGATGCGTTTGGAGTAGAAGACGCGCATCTGGGCGCGGGAGTCCTCAACGCGCTTTTCCAGTCCGCGCAAGGGGGCGGTTTCCTTTTCGCGGACCTTCAACTGCATCTGCATTGAGGCCAGGGCGTCAGCGGAGCTGCCGTTTGTGGCGGACCAGTCCATTCCAAATCGGATGGAGAGGACGATGACCGCCGCCAGCAGTATGGCAAAGGCGGCATAGTGCCAGGTTAGCGGGGAGGCCAGGCGCTCGCGCCACAGGGATGGTATGCGGCTGCTGCTCATCGCGGGCCTCCTGAATGCGGCTTGTTCCGCGCGGCGCCGGTTGTGTGCGGCCGGATGGGCTTCTGTCCGGGAGCGACTGCAACTTGAGGCGGCGGCGCGCTGTGGCTTGCGCGTTCTCCGTTAGCCGTGGGCTTCTCAGCCTTTTGTTGTGCCTTGCGATTCAGTGTCGTGGCCGGGTTGTACTGCGCCAGCAGCTCGAAGTTGACGCGGTTGGAGGCGCTGGGCGGCTCCAGCCGCTCTCCCGCTCCGCCGGTGGACTCCGTGCTTTCGCTTACTATGCTGGGCAGCAAAAAGTGCTTGGAGTGTTCCAGGTTTTCCACCAGATCGACAGAGCGGTCGCGAGGTCCAATCACGCGCAGCTTCAGGGTGATGATGCCGGTCTTCGCATCGCGCACTGGCTCCAGAGTTGTCGCCTGCACACCGCCTGGCAAAACGGTTTCCAGGTCTTCCATGCCCAGTGTCCAGGAAAAGGTTTTTTCGTCGATGAGCTGGTTGAGCGCCGTAACCTGCTTCAGCAGCGCGTCGTTGGCCGGCTGCCGCATCAGATCCTGGTAGCCTTGCCGCTCCCGATCGATGGCGTCGATCTTGCTCTGCACCAACTGCTCGGTAGCGCGGGCTTCTACCGCCTTTTGATGGAAGGCGCGCAAACCCAGGCCGAGGCCAATGCCGACGACCACCAGCACCGCCATGGCGATGCGCAGGCGCTTGAGCGCCGGTCCGATGTCGGCGTAGGGGCGAGTGGCGAGATTGAGAGAGATGCGCATCAGTTTGTTCCCGCCAGTGCGCCAGTCACGCCCGCCAGAGTCACCAGATGGCCAAGCGATGTTGCCGCTCCGGTCTCCGGCCTTGGCGCCAGATCGACGACGGTCATCTCAGGATCGTTAATCCAGCTGGCAAAGTCTTCCGCCGCGCTGTTGCCGCCTGCGCCGATGCCCGCATAGTACAGTTGCCGGGGACGCGCGCCGAGCTTGTCTTCAAAGTAGGCGGCGGCCACGCTGACGCCGCGCCGCACCTCCGCCAGGCGCGGGCCGGGCTCTTCGGGCAGATCGAGCGTGCGATAGAGCAGCAGGTCCTGGTCGTTGGTGATGGAGGTGGTAAGCGCCGTCGCGCTCAGGTTGGCGGCCAAAACCGGCTCCGGCGAATCGATGGCACCCAGCGCCGCCAGACTCGTTGGCAGCACGGCTCCGGGCTCGTAGCCTGCCTCACGCACAGCGGCTTCATACTCAGCCAGAACGGGTCCGGGCAGAACGGCGGCCAGCACCTTGCATTCGCTCTTGTTCTCCACCAGCATCTGGTAGCTCACTCCGGCGTGCTCCACCTCGAATGGAACCATCTTGCGCAACCGGAAGCGGAGAACGGGAATGACCTCGGCGGCCTTGGCGGGCAGCGAATCGAAGTCCAGGAAGAAGACTCGTACCACGGTGTCTGGCAGAACCAGCGTGACGGCGCGGGTGCGCGGCGAAACCTGGCCGAGCGCGGCGCGGATGGCGTTGGCCACTACCTCCGGCGCACGCAGATTCTGCTCGCCGATGCCCGGCACAATCGCACCGGCAGGCAACGGCTCAAAGGCGTAGACGGGCAATTGGCCCGGCCCCGGCGAAGCGGCTGCCAACACGCC
>CZKF01000352.1_pt1 | contig 28033 bp, 30 predicted proteins | sample 1122351 | NCBI WGS metagenome assembly CZKF01 (sample SAMEA3539301, study PRJEB10725) | soil metagenome | biome: tundra; feature: field; material: soil | place: USA | collected 2010-05 | depth 0.15 m
TTAATTGGCAGTCTGGCGTTAGTCATTCTCGTTCCTACGAACCTCAAACGCAGTTCGCTAGGCTCCCAATGAGGGGCATCTGTGGCTGTTAGGCTAGTTGGCCTCGAATATGGATTCAAAGATACAACCGGAAGGGTGGTGATTGAACCTTGGTTTGCACAGGCTTGTGACTTCAAGAACGGTCTAGCTAAAGTTAATCAGAGTGGAAAATGGGGATTCATCGACGTTACTGGGACCGTCACCGACGAGGCCGATCTTGAGGACGTTTACAATAGATCCGCTTGCGTAGCCGCAGCAGAATCCCCGCTGGGTGTTTCCGACCAGCGGGGTTGCTGTGGGACATTCACGTCGTACCGCCGTCGATGAGAGATCGATCCCGACTCCCCAGGTGACAATCCTGCGCTCGTTTTAACAAAGAGGTTGAGCGGAGATATCACCTGGGGAGTGCTATTTGGTCGTGTTTCTGACTGTTTGCCTTACTTGACTGTAAGAAGTACGGCTTTGCCTTTAACCTTCGACGAGCGGATAAAATAAATGGCTCCGTAGATACCCCAGACGGCGGAGATGCCCAGTGCCAGCAGCGGTTCCTTGAATGTTCCCAAGCCGTAGACCGGACTGATCAAGTAGAAGGCCATGCAGACAATGTTGGCCAGCAGACCGAAGCCAGGGATGAGCAGATGGCGAACTACGCTATAGTCATGGCGCCTGTGGTAGGCAATGATGCACAACAGGCAACTCAGCGCATACAGGATAAAGGTGCCGAAGTTGGAGGTGAGCGTGATGGTAAGCAGCGAGTTCGGCAGCGTGGCTAACTGATCGTGCGAGAGGTAGCCGAAGTTGGAGAAGATGCCGTGTGGCAGCGCGGCAATGGCTGCGTCAGAGGGCGCGCTCAGGTCTCCAAAGACCAGCGATACGGCGATGACACCTATAACTGAGCTAATGACGGCCAGTGTCCAGATCGCTTTGCGGGGACTTAGCGACTTGGCGTGAAGAATCCCGAAGTGCTCGGGAGCTTCGTCGTCCTTGCCCATGGCGTAGGTAACGCGAGCGCCGGTGTTCATGCAGCTGAGCGTGGTGCCGATCAGCGCCAGAAAGACGGTGACGGCCTCTGCCAACATGAAGTACTTGCCGTGGCCCTGGCCCAGCAATCCGTCACCGACCATGATCATCATGTCGCCAATGGGCGCAGCCGAAGTGACTGCGCTCTGCATGGTATAGCCGGAGTTGAGAAAGTAGTTGGCTGCGAAATACTCGATCAGGTAACACACCACGCCCTGAATCAGCAGCGAAGAGATGACAGCAATGGGAATATGCTTGGTTGGATTCTTCGCCTCGCCTCCCATCGAAGTCACCGATTCGAATCCAACCAAGATCAGAATGGCGACCGTGGCTTGGATGAAGACAAAGCTGAATTTGTGCGGCGCCACAACCGAAGCAACAGAAGTATGGGACAGGAAGTTGCCGCTCGCGTCTTTCTCGGGGTAGTCGATGGTGAATGGGACCGGCTTGCCGACCGCGTCCCGCAGCGGTGCAGGAGCGCCACTGGCGTCGCGGACTATGGAGCCATCTTTGGCTGTGGCGAACTGGTAGCTATAAGTTGCCAGTGTCTGCCCGTCATACTGGAAGGCCGGCGAACCTGCAGGATGGCTTGTACGATAGCCGATGGCGAGTACACTGAAGACCAACAGCGCGGAGATCTGGACGATGTTGATAGCCAGGTTGACGGCAGTTGAAGCCCCTGCGCCCTTCGATGCGATCCAGCCAACAAAGAATGAGAAGACAATCGCCACCAGCGCCATGAAGATGAGTCCCGGATTCGAGCCACTCATGAAGTTCGGATAGAGGAAGCCGACGATATAGCCCACAAAGACACCGGTAACGGCCACCATCACGCCCGGATAGACCCAGTAGTAAAGATGCGAACCCCAGCCGACAATGAACTTGGCGACGCGGGCGTACTTGAAAAACCTGTCCTTGGAGAGCAGAGCTTGCTCTGCGTAATAGTAGCTTGAGCCCGTGCCGGGATAGATTTTGGAAATCTCTGCATAGGCGACCGCGGTGGCCAGGCAAAGCAGCAGCGCGGCAAAGATGCCTAGCCACATGGTCGGCGCAGTGGTACCGGTGCCGGCCTGGATTACAAAGGTGAGCCAAAGAAAGGCGCCGGGCGCGATGAGGGCCATTGCATTGCTGGTTAGTCCGGTTAGGCCCAGAGTGGCCTGCATCTGAGGTGCCTTTTGATCTGCCATGAACATTCTCCTGAATGTGATCTCTTTCGGCTGCTCCCGGCATCTAGACACCGGTCATCTTTGCGGCTCACTCGCCTGCGATTCGTTGGCCGAGGCGATACAACCAATCTGAATGATTTATCTGAAGGCTAAAGCTGAAGTGATAAGGATGATATGAAAAAACAGAAATGAAAGGCGAACAAAGCCGCGATGAGCCACACTCTAAAGCGATTCTGGTCCATTTCCTGGAATTGCAAGATGCACAAGTGGCAAAACTGTGGAGCGGATCGCGTCTTTGTGAACCTTGAAAACGCGTTCCTTGATAGGGGTGGACTTTACAAAATCCTGGTATGCCCTCTCAAGATGCGCGCGGAAGTAGGCGCGAGCTTTCTCTTCGTCCGGCTCCAAACCGGCCTCGCGAAGATTGTCTCCCATACGCCGCAGTATGTGCAGCCGTGCCACATTAAGCACCGCAGGATCATAGGGGACGCCAAGAAAGCGAAAGTAGTCCTCAGCGGAGGAAAGCTTCGCCAGTTGTTCAAGCACAGTCATATTTCATCTCCAGTGGGGTGTGCATGGAATTCGCAGTACCGCTGGCGCGCCGGTAGAAGTCCAACAACTCTTCTGAGCTGACTACGCGCTTTGCCTGCATGGATCGCTGCCGAACTTGATCCAACACCGATTGCGTGCGAACTCTGTCCGTGGCCAATCCAAGAGATTGCAGTGCGCCTGTGACCGATGCCAATCCCGAGTGCTTTCCCAGAACAATCTCGCGCACACGGCCGAAGGTTCGCGGCGATAATTCCTCATAAGTAGCTGGATCTTTCTGCAGTCCATCGACGTGAATGCCTGATTCATGCTTGAAGGCATTGGCGCCAACGATTGCTTTCCCAACCGGAATAGGACGAAGCGCCGCTCTGGCAACGATTTCAGCAAGTCGCGGCAACTGCGCAAGATTCACATTGCTGCCAGCCCGATGGAAGCGATTCAGGCACGCAGCAACTTCTTCGAGAGCAGCATTGCCGGCGCGCTCTCCCAGGCCGAGTACACAAACGCTGGCATGAGTTGCTCCCCCTCGAATTGCCGCAAGCGTATTCGCCGTGGCCAAACCAAGATCATCGTGGCCATGGAACTCCAACTCGACGCCAGTCGCACGGCCAAGCCGTGTGAATGCGTCGTAAACCGCAAATGGCTCCATGTTGCCGAGTGTGTCCGCGTAACGAAAGCGATGAGCACCTGTGCTTGCGGCTGTTTCCACTGCGATGAGCAAAAAGTCCAAATCAGCGCGACTGGAATCTTCGCCTCCCATGGCCACGCGCAATCCGCAATCGACAGCATACGAAATAACATCGCGGATGCGGTTCAGGATACCTTTGCGATCTAGATTTAGCTTCGCCCGCATTTGAATATCTGAAACTGGAATGGAGAGATTTACCCGTTTCAATCCAGTCTTCCGTGCGGCATCGACATCCGCGCGTATCATGCGACACCAGGCAATTGGCTCGGACTTGCTCAACGCACCACCAATGGCCGAAACCTCTTCAATCTCTCTGTCTCCAATTGCTGGAGTACCTGCCTCTATCTCGTCCACACCAGCGTCTTCCAGCGCGAGGGCAATGGCCAGCTTCTCTTCCAGCGTGAAGGCGACTCCAGGAGCTTGTTCTCCATCTCGGAGTGTCGAGTCGTTAATTACAACGCGAGACACATTAGGCATATGCAGCCTCCATGGAAACAGAGCCGGCTTGCAGATCGCTTACTGCTTGCTGAAGGACTTCGATAACCCGATCAACGTCGCGATCCGAGTTCTCGCGCGAAAGCGAGAAACGCACCGATCCGCGCAGATGACTGAATGGAATCTTCATCGCAGTCAACACATGGGATGGATTGAGCGAACCCGACGCACAGGCCGATCCCGAAGATGCAGCAATTGATTCACGATTCAGCATGAGTAGAATCGAGTCTGCCTCGATATTCTCAAAGGCAATGTTGAGAGTGTTGGGCAGGCAGTTGTGACGGTCTCCAACACGGATAGCGGTTGGAACAAGGCGCAGGATTTCCCGTTCCAGGTAGTCGCGCAACAAAGAAATCCGATTCATATCGTGCTGCAATTCTTGTGCTGCAAGTTTGGCGGCCACTCCGAAGCCAACAATTGCCGGCGTGTTCTCCGTACCTGCACGCCTTCCGCATTCCTGACGGCCGCCATAAATAAGCGGCGCCAACTTCACGCCGTTGCGCACGAAAAGGGCGCCGATTCCTTTGGGACCGTGCATTTTGTGTGCCGAAATCGAGAGCATATCGATCACGGTTCCATTCACATTTATTTCGACTCTTCCCGCAGCTTGAACAGCATCGCAATGAAACAAGGCTCCGCCAGAGTGCGCCATGGACGCAAGCATCTCAACGGGAAACAGAACTCCAGTCTCATTGTTGGCCCATTGAATGGAGACAAGAGCCGTACGCTTACTTAGAGCCCTCCGATAAGCATCGAGAATAAGGCTCCCTTGGCCGTCGACCGGAATGCAATGAACCTTAGCCTTCCCTGTCATCTCCAAATGTGCGCACAACGCAAGCACAGCTGGATGTTCAACCACTGAAGTAACAATCTCGTTCCGCCCCTCCTGTGTCTGCAGGGCCGAAAGAATTGCTGTGTTATTCGATTCGCTTCCGCTTGAAGTAAAGACTATCTCACTTTCGCGTCCTGCACCGACTAACGCGCAAACCTGGTTTCGCGCCACACGCACGGCATCCTTCGCGGTTAAACCTAGATTATGCAGCGAAGATGGATTTGCAAAATTGTCTCGAAGAAATGGCAGCATTGCCTCAACAACACGAGGATCGGTGCGCGTTGTCGCGTTGTTGTCCAGATAAACCCATGATTTATATCCACGCATTTCTGTCATAGCGAGTTTCCTCAGACAACGTCTATCAAAAGCATGATTTGCCGCATCCACCCTTGGATTGGGCATGTGGATTGTCGAACGAAAAGCCTGTACCCTCCTGACTGTCAATAAAATCAATCGTGGTGCCGGATATCAACGCAAGGGAGGATGGATCGATCAATATCTTCACTCCATGGCTCTCGTAGGAGATGTCCTCCGGCGCAGAATGTTCCACAAGACCCATCTCGTATTGGAGCCCTGCACACCCTCCTGACCGCACCATTAATCGCAGTCCCGCAATTGATCTGGGAACCGTAGCGATTGCCGAGTGCAAAGCTCCTGCAGCAGCTTCAGTCAGTTGAATCATCGTGCCCTCCTCAGCTGACGCTGCTTGATGTGAAGCACGTTGTGTGCCAAAGAGACTTTGCTGAAAACAGATATACTTAGACCTGCTCATGGCAAGCAGGCGAGGGATTTGTCGCATTTGCGACATGTCGATTCCCGGTCATTGTGCGAAAGAAGATTCGATACCGATCAACCTCGAAGACTCGCCATGAAAGCGCATCCGCGCCAGCAGGCTTTCGCCCGATTCGCTGCCAAAACATCCGTCGAAGTCGCCACACTCGGAACAGCAAGGAGCAACGCACATACTGAATCCATCGTCGCGGCAGATCATTCGATAGAAGAATTTCTTCCACTTCATGTCCTGATCGTTGCGACGAGCCAGTGTGGCAAAGTGACGCAGCATGAGCTTGGATAACTCACCGCGATTCGCCAGCCCAAGATCCTGCCATAAATGGTTTGGCCGAGTAGCTCTGCGAGCTACGAGAAAGGTCAATAGTGAATTGATTGGAGAGGATGCGGTGCGGAAGCGCCACAATAGCTCCCGCAAGCATTTCTCGTCTTCGTTGACTGTAGGCTCGATATCGAGCTTGAACATCTCTAGGCGTTCCAATGTCCCAGGAAAGTATCTCTCAATATTGCGGCGGAGTACTGAACCACAGATGCCGAGAGCGTCGGTGAATGAACCGCCGGCGCGACACTCATCCGCAGCGGCGGCAAAGACACACGCTAGTACATGCCCATCGAAAGGGTCGCACGCGGTGGCCGCGTTTGCGTCAATTAACTGCGTGTACATAGCGTCCGGCATCATCTCTGCCCCCTAGGATGGACCATGTTTCTGGCAGTTCTTCCCACACACTCGACCGCATGCGCCACACCCAATACAAGCTCCCGGATCGGTTACGGTCATCACCTTGCGCAGTATCTCCTCGTCGTCATCAAGCCCAACGAGATCGCCGTCTTCAGTGATTCCCTGTAACGTCATAACGGAACGACCACAGACTTTGAAGCACCGGCCGCAGCCAATGCAAATCTCCTGGTCGATGTCCAGCAAATACGAGGGATGCCACGCTCTTCCATCACGCGTTACTGCTTGTGTTTCAATTTGTTCCGCTTCCATTTATGCCTCCGTATATTTCAAAGCTGCTCGCTTGAGCTTTGATAGTCTCCAAATATGCCAGCCGGCACGCTTTCAATAGTGCGCAACCTCTTGATATTTCTCAATCCACTCAATTCCATCGGCTACAATCTTTTCGCCCTCAGACTCCAGTTTCTCCAGGCTGTCAAACCCAAACCGATGCACGTCGCGCAAGTGCTTATTGAACACGATCAACCGGCCCGCAGTGAGTACAAGGCGGCCAAAACCTTCGTGGTGCAACTTCATAAGTGGCGACACCATTACGCCGGTGGCGCGCTCAATGGCAAGTCCTACAGCGTTGTAGAATAGTTCCATGCGCCAAAGCGTCTCTGGGTCTGGATCACTCATCATCGGGATTTCGAGACGCTTCTCCCTGGTCAGGATGTATGGCTCCAGCAGATCATGATCGCTCTTTGCATCCCATGATCCATGTAGATCCTGAGCCCGCCACTGCTTGACCAATTCATTGAGGAAACCGCGCGTTGCAGGTGCAACTGCTTCGACCGAGATCTCAGCCATAGATCACCTCATCCTCGAAATCATGAGTGCGCTCCCGCCCCTTATTCAGCGCCTTGCGTATCCACGGCGGCGGATTGCCGCTCAGCACCTTCTGCAACTGCTGCAATGAATCTTCTATTGCCTGGGTTTCAGCAACCTTGATCGGGTGGACGTTCTTTGCCACCACTCGAGCGGCAGCTGAGCCACCGATTGCTGCGACATAGAGAATCGCGCAGTCCTTAATTGCTTCAAGCTTTGGACCGAGCTTGTCTTCGTTTCCGTTCTCTTCCAGGTTGCCGGTGAACTCAACGCAATTGACGAAACAGCAGTTCTCCGGATTGATTTCGTAAATCGCAATCTTCTTGGCCCATCCGAAGTGAGCATTGACGTGTTGTCCGTCCTCGGTTGCAAAGGCGACTTTCATAGTCCTCCTGAAAGCACAAAGTTCTTACTGCACAAATTGCATCGTCACTAGATCGTGAGATTGTTGTTGCTTCGGATTCCAGGTCTCAGGCGTCGGCTCATGAACATTCGCCATGAGCAGATTACCAACATCGAAGATCAAGTCGCGCGTGCCCCGGTAGCCCACGGTTACCTGGTGGCCTGCGCCAAGACGATCAAAAACCGGAATCCCAATGCGATAGAAAGGAATCTGAAGACGCTCCGCGGCTTGCCTTCCGTGTGAATGTGTCACGATCAGTTCAGCTCCAACAGACCGAAGTTCGAGATCTTCCAAGTCGCCTATCAAAACCTCGTCGACTGGAATGTCTTCAAGCACAGGGGATTGTGTCGTGGTCACCGCTGCCTGTATCGTGCAGCCCATTTCATGAAGCAAGTGCGAAATAGCGAATAGAAGATCCGGCTCTGCGGCAATGGCGACTCGCTTGCCGCCAAAATAAAAGTGCCCGTCGAGCATTGCATCGATCAACTGGCTTCGTTGACGCCTATACTTCTTTGGAACGGGGACGCCGCTAATCTCCGACAAGAATCCCATCAGGTCATCGTTGGCCGCCAGCCCGGTGAGTCGGACGAATAGCTTGTAAGGAACGCCGGTGTGATGTTCCAGGGTGATTGCGGCCCCGCGCATTTGTTCACCGATAGCAACCGTCCAGCACGCAGAACCCATTCTCCGGATCCGTTCAACTGAGATGCCGCCTAGCGATGTCGGCGTGAACTCTGTTGGAATATGTCCATCAAGAGAGCCTGAGAGATCGGGTAAAAAAACAGGATCGAAACTGAATGCCTCGAAGATGTCTCGGAGTTCATCGATATCGCCGGGTGTCATGTGGCAACCCGGGAGCACGTTGATGCGCCGCGAGAGCCTCGTCTCAAACGGAGGAGTCTCAACCAGTTCCTCGACTATTCGCGTAACCGCCGCTGCCCATCCATCCTGGAATGCACCTTGAAAATCAGGAGTGGAGACATCGACGAGAGCGATGCCATCAAGCTCCGGGTGGTTGGCGCGAATCAGCTTCAGGAATCCTCTCAGGTCGTCTCCTTTGATCTCTGAGATGCCTGTCGTCGAGATTCCTATCAACGCCGGCTTGGTGCGACCAGCTATATTGATTAGCGCCTGCTCCAGATTATCGAGACCGCCGAGAACAGTAGCGACTTCACTCATCGCTGTCGTCTGCATGGGAATTGCTTCACGAAAATGGCGCACGAAGAGAACAAGTCCGAAGGAGGTGCACCCCTGTGAACCGTGAAGCAGCGGCATCGAGTTATCCACGCCCATGAAAGCGAGTGCCGCGCCGATCGACGGACTCATCCTCAGAGGATTCACGGTGCAGTATTTGTCGCTGATCGTCACTCTCGCCATATACCCGTCCTATGCCACGTGAATGGAAAACTCATCCTGAGTGATAGCAGAATCCCATGGTGCTGGCTTGCGAATTTGCTCCCAAATGGGATTCGAGAGCGCCTTGTCGATCTCGCTCACAAGCGCCACCATGCCCTCATATCCGGCATAGGCGTGATGCCGTTCCTGGTTGATGTCAAGCCATGGCATCATTGCTTTCAAGGCGACAAACTGTGTACGCCCACCTGAGAGCATGATGTCGGCTTGCGCCTCCTTCAGCATTTTGTACATCTCACGCGGCTTCAGGTCGTCGTACATATGCGCATCGTCTTTCATGATTTCCCTGATGCGCTCTTTGTCGTCCGGTGTGGATTTCTTGATGCTGGTGCCAATAACGGTGAGGCCAGCCTCCTGCATCGCTGCTACAACAGACCAGGACTTTACCCCCCCGGTGAAGAGCAGAGCCCGCTTGCCGGCCAACCGCGCCTTGAAGGGGGTAATTCGGTCCCATGCGCGTGCTTCTTCTCTTTCGATGACGGCTTCGGTACGACCAAGCAGTTCCGCGGGAGCGCCACGGTCAACGAGTAATTGTGCGATTTTTCGCAGGGCATCGCTCATATCGCCTATACCGTAGAAAGAGCCTTCGAAGTAGGGTATTCCGTATCGCTCTTCCATCTTGCGCGCCACATTGATCATGGCCTTTGAGCAGACCATCATCGCTGCACGAGCCCTGTGTGAGCGCGCCACTTCGTGATACTTTGCGTCACCCGAAATGCAGGCTAAAATGCGAATGCCGAGCTTGTCGAGCAGAGGCTTTACCTGCCAGAGTTCGCCCGAGAGGTTGTATTCACCGATAATGTTGATATCGTATGGTGTCGTTTCCGCTGGCTCCTCGGTTCCGATCACATAGTCGAGAAGGGCTTCGCCGGCAAGCTTGTTCCCCAGGTTCTTCGATCCCACAAATCCAGGCACGTTGACGGGAATCACAGGCTTACCGAGCTTCTTGGCGGCAGCCTTGCAAACAGCCTCAAGGTCGTCGCCGATCATCGCTGGGACACAGGTTTGGTATACGAAGACCGCTGGAGGATTATATTTCCTAACAGCTTCTTTGATTGCCTTATAAAGATGCTTCTCGCCGCCGAAGATGATGTCTTGCTCGGTCATCGCCGTGGTAAAGCTAGTGCGATAGAGGTTTGATCCAGACGACTTGGCGCCTCGGCCATCCCAGGAGTGCCCCTCACAGTTGATCGGTCCATGAATGAGATGCACGACATCCGTTATGGGTTGGAGAGCAATCTTCGCGCCATCGAAGGCGCAGCCGCCGGCAGCGGCGCCAGGTGCGAGCACCCGATTGCAACCCTTCTTTCGATCAAAGCTCGGCTTGGCCTGATTCGTGGCGCAACCCGGCTCGTTCAATACCTGCTGTACCTTCGAGCCAAGAGTACCCATCGCCGCTCCCATTTACGCTGCCGACGTGCGTTAGAGAAGTTCTTTCTCGATCTTGAAAAAATGCGTCACGTGAAGACCCTGGTTTGAATCGCCACACGACGTCTCAGGAAAGGGGAAGCCTACCGTTAGCGGATGATGTCGAAGCTGTAGTCCGTCTTTGCAATTTCGTTGGTTGTTTGGTCCATGTGATCGAAGATCTTATCGAGAATCTTCACAAGGACGTTGAGCCCGCCCTGATAGCCCCAGACCGGATAACGATGATGGTGGTGACGGTCGAAGATTGGGAAGCCGATGCGAATCAACGGTGTCCTAGTGTCACGCTCCAGGAACTTTCCGTAGGTGCTGCCAATCAGAAAATCGACCGGCTCGGTGAAGAGCAGCGAACGCATATGCCAGAGATCTTTGCCGGAATACACGTGGCAATTCTTTCCGAATGGAGAGGCTTCCAGCAATGCTTCAGCTTTTTCCTTCCATGCCTGTCCGCCATTGGTGGAAAGAATGTGTACCGGTTCAGCTCCTAATTCAAGCAGGAAACCCGTCAGACCGAGCGTCAAATCGGGGTCTCCATAGAGGGCGAACTTCTTGCCGTGGATGTGCGCACTCGAATCGGCGATAGCATCTACGAGCCTGCCGCGCTCCTTCCTGATTGAATCGGGGATGGTTTTGCCTGTGAGGCGTGCAACTTCCATTAGAAATCGATCTGTCGCTTCCACGCCGGTCGGATGGTTGAAGGCAACCGTTTCCTGCCCAGTTGCTTCGATTATATCCAGGGTCTTTTCAGTACAAAACTCCTGCATGGAGATCGTCGCATTTGCATGAATCGCATTGGCCGCATCCTCCAATGTCGTACCGCCGTCGTACATTCGGAACTCGCCGTCGCTTGGCGTATCCCATACGTCGCTGTTGTCGCCGAGGATAGTGTACTCTACCCCCATAAGGTCGAAGAGACGCTTGATCTCGCGCATGTTGCCAACGGTGTAGCCGTCAAAACCGCCAATGAAATTCAACTTGCCGTTGGCCTTGCGTTCCAGCTTCGGCACAGTGCCAGCCTTGCCGTTCCAGAAGTGCTCGATGATTCCCTTGAGCGCGTTGTCGTAGCCGGTTACATGGCTACCGACGAATGCCGGTGTGTGCGCAAAAGGAACATCGAACTCCATCGGCACCGATCCCTTTTCCTTCGCGTTCTTGATGAATCCGTTCAGATCGTCGCCAATCACCTCAGCCATGCAGGTCGTCGATACGTGAATCATCTTCGGCTTGTACAGGCTGTAGGCGTTGGCAAGGCCATCGATCATATTGGCTAGGCCGCCGAGAACAGCGGCATCCTCGGTCATGGACGATGAAACTGCCGCAGTCGGCTCCTTGAAGTGGCGTGAAAAATGACTGCGATAATAGGCAACACAGCCTTGAGAGCCATGAACAAAGGGAAGCGTCCCCTCAAATCCAAGTGCGGCGAAGACTGCGCCCAGCGGCTGGCAGGCCTTTGCGGGATTAATTGTCAACGATCCGCGAGCGAAGTTCTTCTCCCGATATTCCACACTCTTGGTCCATTCACTCACCCGCGCAAGTTCTTCGGCCGGGACCGGATCCTCGAACATGCACTTCTTATTCGCGAGCATCTCGGTGTACTCGGGTCCGCGGAACAACTCAAAGTGGTCGATCACCTTATCTGCATTTTGACTCATGATGGCTTTTCTCCTCTCAGGTTTCCGCTTGTTTTAGAAGGGGGCCTTGGTCATCCGCCATACAGGCGCGTTGATGGCCATGTCCATATCGCGGGCAAAAATAGCAAAACCGTCGTAGCCATGGTATGGACCCGAGTAGTCCCAGGAATGCATCTGCCGGAAGGGAACGCCCATCTTCTGGAAGATGTACTTCTCCTTGATGCCGGAGCCGACCAGGTCGGGCTTCACTCTCTCCACAAACTTCTCGAACTCGAAGCTGGTTACGTCGTCGTAGATCAGAGTGCCTTCTTTTACATAATGCGTAGTGCGCTGGTAGTCGTCGTTGTGGCCAAATTCATAGCCGGTTCCGACGATCTCCATGCCCAGATCTTCATAGGCGCCTATCACGTGACGTGGGCGTAGGCCGCCGACAAAGAGCATCACCTTCTTGCCTTCCAGGCGTGGACGGTATTTCGCGACAATGGCGTCAGTCAGGGCCTGATACTTGGCGATGACGCGCTCGGCGCCTTCCTTGATCTTGTCGTCGAAGTGCTCCGCGATGGCCCGTAGCGACGAAACGATCTTGGTTGGCCCAAAGAAGTTGTATTCAAACCACGGTATCCCGTATTTCTCTTCCATATGGCGGGAAATGTAGTTCATCGAGCGATAGCAGTGAATGAGATTGAGCTTGGCATGAGGCGTTGATTCGAGTTCGGCAAGCGTTCCATCGCCCGACCACTGAGCGATAACGCGCAGGCCCATCTCTTCGAGCAGAATGCGCGAAGACCATGCATCGCCGCCGATGTTATAGTCGCCAATAATCGTCACATCGTACGGAGTACTTTCAAATCGCGCCGGCTTGTCCCCCAGTTTGTCGAAGACAAAGTCGCGAATCGAGTCGTTGGCTATGTGGTGTCCAAGCGACTGCGAGATACCGCGAAAGCCCTCACACCGAACCGGAACGATGGTCTTTGCATACTGCTTGGCCTTGGCCTTGCTGACGCCTTCAATATCGTCGCCGATCAGTCCAACCGGGCACTCCGACTGGATTGAGATTCCTTTGTTCAGTGGGAACAGAGTCTGAATCTCATCGATGACCCTGGCCAGCTTCTTATCGCCGCCAAAGACGATGTCATTCTCCTGAAAATCCGAGGTGAATTGCATAGTTCCGAAGGCATCCACACCCGTGGTGCCTATGAAGTAATTACGCCGCGAAGCCCAGGAGTATTGTCCGCAACCCACCGGACCATGACTGATGTGAACCATGTCCTTGATCGGACCCCAGACCACGCCCTTGGAGCCGGCATAAGCGCAGCCACGAATGGTCATCACGCCCGGAATGGTCTTGAGATTGGACTTGACTCCGCAGTCGCCTTTGCCTTCTTCAAATGTTCCAAGGTGCTTGGCGCGCTTCTTCGCCGTCTTCTCAGGATAAGCCGTGAGAACCTCGCTGATCATCTGGTTGTTACGTTCTTTGATCTCTTCAACGCCAGCGTTATCGCTCATGATGAACCTCACTTGGGTGAATTTGTGGAAACGGGCGCCATTCGCATCGCGAGGATGGCGCCCGTGGAAAAATGAAATTTTACGCCGCGACTTCGGCGGCTTTCTTGCCGATCAGCGACTCGTCGACATTCTGGATGATGCCGTGTTCCATCAGCATGTCTTCAAGTTCATCCATGGTGATGGGCGTAGGAATCGTGCCGTTGCCAGCATTGTTGTGTATCCTCTCCGCAAGGTTGCGATAGTGCTGGGCCTGTTCTGAATCAGGCGCATACTCAATCACGGTCATGCGGCGAAGCTCAGCGTGCTGCACTACATTGTCGCGCGGAACAAAGTAGATCAGCTTGCTGCCCAGCTTTTTGGCCATGTTATCGGCCAGCTCCAGTTCCTTGTCGGTCTGGCGTTCGTTGCAGATGAGGCCGCCTAAACGTACGCCGCCTGAGTTGGCGTACTTCAAAATGCCTTTGGAAATGTTGTTAGCCGCGTACATGGCCATCATCTCGCCAGACATGACGATGTAGATCTCCTGGGCCTTGTTCTCACGGATAGGCATCGCGAAACCGCCGCACACAACGTCGCCGAGCACGTCGTACGAGACGTAGTCAAGATTCTCGTATGCGCCGTTCTCTTCGAGAAAGTTGATGGCCGTAATCACGCCGCGTCCGGCACAGCCGACGCCCGGCTCCGGGCCGCCCGATTCAACGCAGCGAATCTTCTGGTATCCGTACTTCATCACCTCTTCAAGTTCGATATCCTCGATGGTGCCCTTTTCCGCCGCCAGACTGAGGATGCTGTTCTGCGCTTTCGCATGCAGGATCAAGCGTGTTGAGTCTGCCTTCGGATCGCAGCCGACGATGAGAATCTTCTGCCCCATCTCTGCCAGCGCCGCCAATGTGTTTTGCGATGTGGTGGACTTTCCGATTCCGCCCTTGCCGTAGAAAGCAATCTGCCGCAGTTTAGCCATTGTTCCCCTCCTCGGTCCTGTGATTCGTGCCTGAGTTTCAAAATCTCTCATCTGCGTCTTCAGCTGCTTAAAGCAAAGCAGCAACCAGATGACTGTCGGGTCAGGGATGCTGAGTGCGGATGTGCATCCTTGCGCTCCGGTGTACGCATATCTATAAGCAATCCCCGTGCCAAACATAAAAATCATCTAAGTCATTAATGTTCAGTGCGTTACCTGTTATTCACCGTCTGTGTCGAATGCGACAATCGAGAGTTTGTTTGTAGTGAATGTGACGGATCGGCGACGAATGCCTTCACTCAAAATGCTGTTTCTTCGACAGTTCAGTGACGAATTCATCGAGGTTCATGGGGATGCGCTCTATCTTGTGCTCATTAAGAAAGCGCACCTCATTGGGCGTAGTATCCTCCGGCAGGATGGCCCAATGCTTCTCGGATGAGCGCTTGATGATCTGGTGCGCAAAGAGCCGCTCCAGCTGCGTCGAAAACCTGCAGCCCAGGAAGAGAAAACTTTTCCCCTTACGAATCTCTTGCACGGAATCTGGAATCGGGGTCTGTATATCGATCTCTGTCAACACTTCAACAAAGTCGGAGTCGGACACTAAATAATTGTGAGCGGGCCATACCGAGCCAAGAGGCTGGTAGAGCAAAGTCTTCCATTCAACATAACTTCTATCAGCTTCAACTCCAGCGTATGTACCATCCGAGGCAAAATAGTGGACCCAATTGCCAGAGTGCTCCGACTGGCTTACACCCTGCACCATGCCCCAACTGGAGCACGAACGCAGCGCCTTTTGCGGAAGATCGTCGTACCAGGCATGAACAACCAATGGCAGTGCGGGCAGACTCATCAACAGTGTGTGCAGTGAGGTGGGCTGCGCGTCCGCACTGAATGCTTCCGTCATTGCGTTGGTCACTGTACTGCGATGCTTGAAGTTTTCAATGAATTGCGCTGCGGCGCCCAGATTGTTTCTGACTTTGTGGGGCACGCTGCTCTTCGATGTCAAATGCCCCACAAGAGCCTTATGTGAATCAGGCAATTGGCGCCCCGGACCGTCAAAGGACAGTACTCCCGGTCCAAGAAAGGGAATCGCATTGCCGCCGTCGAATGTTTCGGCAATCGAATCCAGCGGAGTGACATTCAAGCCGGCACCTCGTCTTCCAAGAGTTTTCGTGCTTCAACCGTGATCGGCAATGTTGTTGCTGCATCCATTGCAGGCAGTTCCAGCCGCCATCCATTGGCGAGTGTAACCAGACCGCCCCATATCTCCGGCTTTTCGACTTCAATGATGGGTTCTTCCAGGTCCTTCTTGGCAATATATGCTGAAAGCACGCCAGAGTGATTTCTGCGGATCATGACCTTCATTGCGCTCCTCCATTCGACTGCGCCGGCGCCAGTTCGTGCTCGAAGCATCCCACGACTCGGTTCAGCGCGAACTCAACCATATAGACAACTGTTCCTGAACCGGTGTGATGGCCCACTTGCAAAACTTCACCGGCTTCACCACTTTGAACCAGCAGAGCCTCGGATGGCTGCTCTGGATACGATCCGTCGTTGAACAGGTAGGCGGCCGCCTGGACGCGCTGTCCCCAGTCATAGCGCGGTGCACTCGTTTCCATCATGCTCTTCCTCCGGCAACAAGAAGTTCTACCGGCTCAAGCTCTTTTCTCTTCATGCCCACGCGGAAACCACTTACCAGAAACTCGACACCGTAGATATAGTATTGCTGAAGAAAGGTTCCGATAGAAATGACATATCCTTCCTCGCTCTTGTTGACGAGAACATCACCGATATCCTTTCCTGGAAATGTGCCGTCGTTGCGGACCATGATTTTCGAACGAACCTTCTGACCGTACTCAAACTGAGGAGGTCCATCCAACTCCACAACCCAGCCATCACGCACAATCTTTGACATATCAGCGACTCCTTTCTTCACGATTTATTGATTTCATCTGAAGAACAGCGTGGCCGCAGTTGGATAGATTCCGAGCTTCAATCAGTCTCTCCTCGACGCGCTCGCGCACAAGCGGGTCTGCATCCTTGCGCATCACATCGAGAGCACTGACAGGAACCCGTCCGGCTGCCTCGTAACGAACGCGAATGTCGGGATGGAAGCGCAGAGGCAGTAACTGCGTAGGAGTCAGCCGCTCGGCAACCGCAAGACAAACCGAAGGGTCGGAATCATCCACTAACTCCAACAGCCTCTCGCCAGAGATCCGCTGCGCAACCACGCGCCTCACCTCAGGGTCGGGATCGTCGATCATGTGTTTCAGTTGCGGCACTCCAATGCGCTGCGCAACAATCTGGCGCACAAAGTAGTCTGGGTCCGACATCATTGGCATCAACTCTTCGCCCTCAAGATGCGAAGCAATACGAATCCGCACCTCGCGATGCGGATCATCGCGGAGGCGCAACAGAAAGCGGCGGGGAAGCCGCAAGGCTGCATTCCAGCGTACAGATTCGTCTTCATCGTTCAGCAAGGCGGTCAGCCGGAAGACATCGGCATATTTGGCTGCTGCCGCACGCACCTCAAAGTAGGAATGGGAAAGAAAATCGTTGGCCAGGCCAGGGTTGGTCTTGAAGAACTCCTCGATGCGCGAGGGAGAACGATCCTGGACACAGACGTGTTTTTGCCGGCAGCGCTCTTCACGAATCAGCTCGCGGTGAACGCAGCCAGTGCAGCACACTTCGCGTCCCTGCCAATCCAAAGCCTTCTCAGGCTTGCGCATCAACATGCGTCTCTCCTCTCCAATGTGCTTCAGCGCCGGACAAGTGCATCAACCGGAACCAACGTCGAGTCCGGCGCACATACCTGCGGAGTTCCTCCTGGAGTTGTGATAACAAATCCTGTGAGCGAACGGTTGTCAATGAAATCCACTATTGCTCCATTCAGTAATAGACAGCTCGCGCTGTCAAGAAAGATGCGCAGTTCCGAATGTTTCCAAACGACTTCATTCGCTCCCGGCTCAGCAACAAGATCGAACTCCACTGCGAGACCGCAACACCCGCCAGGCCGGACTTTGAGTCTGAATCCCGAATTCATCCCAATGCTACATCGCATCATGCGACGGATGAACTTCTCTGCCGTCGGCGTCAATTCCATGGATACTTGCTCTATCTCGTTCATCTACACCGCCGCAGCAAATAGAGGTACATCTGGGTTGATGATGCATGTCTTCGGCATCGGACAAATTGCAGCGCACTGTGGTTCCTCAAAGAAGCCGATGCATTCGGTGCACTTCGCCGGATCGATGAAAAAGACAAAGTTCTTTTCGAAGATTGCATTGTTGGGACATTCGTTCTGACACGCCGAGCAACCTGTACAGCTTGACTCTTTGATCATGTATGCCATTGTGTCCTCCGTACTGCTTGATTAAGTTGTGATCAGCGCACCCTGCCGTATATCCGCATCGCCGCGCTGCCTGTGTTCGACCTCTCCGCTGCGTACGCGCTCAAGATACTCCCTGAAATATGCAAGAGCTGACTGTTCAATGTACTCGAGCGCAAAGCGATCTATCGGCTCAATGCCGGCCTTCAGCAGGCCTTCGCGCGGGCAATTTCCAATTCTGGAGATGAATACCGCAACGCAGTCGTTGATGGCGCGGACCACGGTTTCGAGGCTTTCCTCTTCGCCAAAGCCTCCCTGACAGTAGTTGTCCACCCTGCGATGTCCGACGAACTTGGCTCCCGAAGTGCTGACCTCATAAACCTGAAACTCTTTCGCGTGGCCAAAGTGTTGATTGATACGCCCGCTTCCTTTGGTTGCAACAGCAATCAGAATCGAAATGCCACTTTCATTACCGGCGAGTGTCTTCAGCTCCTCGTTTCTTGCCGCAACCACAGCTGCGCGTTGCCTCTCTACATCCTCCTGATACGCTTGACGGATCTCCAGATCGTAGTGAACCTCCATCTCCGTGACCTTTTCAGTCGTGAATTCATTGCTGCGATCCTCGCCGAGCAGACCCACCGCATCCGCACGGCACTGGCGGCAATGGCGCATCATGTTCATCTCTCCCTCGCAAGAGTCCTGCAGAGCCTTTAGCTCTTGCGCGGTCGGTCCGCGTGTCCCGTTGAGTCCGAAGACCGTGCCATGCTCTGGAGCGGAGATCAAGGGCATAATGTTATGCAGGAAGGCGCCTCGCGACTTGACTGCCTTGTTGACCTCTGCCAGATGATGATCGTTAACGCCAGGAATCATCACTGAATTCACCTTGCAAAGAATGCCGCGCTCGGCCAGCATCTCCAGGCCCAGCAGTTGACGTTCGCTCAGAATCCTGGCCGCTTCCACTCCCTCGTACTTCTTCCTGTTGTAGTAGATCCAGGGATAGATCTTCGCGCCAATCGCTGGATCAATCATGTTGATGGTGATGGTCACATGATCGATGTTGAGCGCCTGGATTCTATCAACGTATTCGGGGAGCATAAGTCCGTTGGTCGAAAGACAAAGCTTGATGTCAGGAGCCGTCTGGGTCACAAGCTCGAAGGTCTTGAATGTCTTCTCGGGATTAGCCAACGGGTCGCCGGGACCGGCAATACCGAGCACGGTCATCTGAGGGATATTCGATGCCACGGCAAGTACTTTCCTGGCCGCCTGTTCCGGCGTCAGCCGTTCACTCACAACGCCTGGCCGCGATTCATTCGAACAATCGTACTTGCGGTTACAGTAGTTGCATTGAATGTTACAGACTGGCGCGACGGCCACATGCATACGCGCATAATAGTGGTGCGCTTCCTCGCTGTAACAGGGATGGTTCTTCACCTTCTCCCATATCTCTGGCGAAAGATCGCCTTGTCCCGCGGCCGAGCCACAACTGGAGTTGCCGTTTCCGCCCTTCGAAACGCAGCCCTTTTGTCCGCTCCCAGGAAGATCTGGCTGCATCACGTGCAACTCTGTGACGGCCTTTCGAGTGCCAAGCTCCATTGCATCCCCCATTGTGTTGGAGTGCCCCGGACTGCGGGTGTTGCAAGGGTCTAATGCAACTCAATCGCCAAAGTGGATAGTGCAGATGGTGCTCGACTTAGTGGTATGTTGTCTGTGTCGCAATTGTGACACAAAGCGGGATACACAACGGTTTTGTCGCAAATCGGTCATTGCGACATGCACAGGTAAGCGGTGTTTCAGCGCGATAGTGCGATGGAATATGCACGGGGAAGAATCGTTAAGTGCTTAGAGAATGATCAGAATCGTTTGATCTCGACGCTGTGCTTTCGCAGTGCGTAGCCCATCTGCCGTGCGGTCAAGCCCAGTATCCGAGCTGCTTTGGCTTGAACCCAACCGGACCTCTCCATGGCATCGACCAAGCGCTGGCGTTCAGTAGCGTTTTCTTGCGCGCTGCTCGAATTTCCCGTAGGCTCGATGTTCTCGATGCCATTATCAGCAGTAACGCTCGAACGCTCAGCAATCCTGTGTACTGGCCAGGAGCGTTCTTGTTTCGGTGAAAGGACTGGGAGTGGTACATAGCCCGCCTGTTGTTGCTGCATCTTGTTCATGGACTTGCCCATCACGAGCGAAAGACAGCTCTCATTGCTGCAAGCGAAATCTTCCACCACGATCACAGAGTCCTTCGCCAGCGCCGCCGTGCGCTTTACACAGCTCTCCAACTCCCGTACATTGCCAGGGAAGTCGCAAGCGCTCAGCACATCCATTGCGCGTTTTGAGAGAGTGAGCGAGACGCCATGTTCCTCATTGAAACGCCGCAAAAATTCCTTAGCCAGCATCCCCACATCCTCGCGCCTTTCTCGCAAGGGCGGAAGAAAGATAGGCACCACACTGATGCGATAGTAGAGGTCAGAGCGGAATTGACCCGCCAGCACTGCTGCTTCCAGGTTCCGGTTGGTCGCCGCCACCAGCCGCACATCAACCTTGATGGTACGGCTGCCACCTACGCGCTCGAACTCGCCCTCCTGCAACACTCGCAGAAGCTTGGCTTGAAACGCCCCAGATATCTCTCCGATCTCATCGAGAAAGAGAGTCCCTCCGTCAGCCAACTCGAAGCGGCCCTTGCGCAATCCGATCGCGCCTGTGAATGCTCCGCGCTCGTGGCCGAACAACTCCGACTCCAGAACTGTTTCAGAGAGCGCCGCGCAATTCAGTCGAATGTAGGCCATCTGGTTGCGTAGTGAATATTCGTGAATGGCGCGTGCAAACAGTTCTTTACCCGTACCTGATTCTCCGCAGAGCAGAACTGGCAGGTTGCATCGCGCAACTTGCTGAATCTTTTCAACTACTTCGCGAATTGCCGCGCTTTCGCCTATGATCCAGTCGATTCCGTCATGCTTCGACTCGGTGCGTTGCTCCAACTCTTTTTCAAGCCGGTGACGATCCGTCATCAGCCGTTCGCGGTCTCTGGCTATTAGCGTTTGCAGAGCAACGGACTGACCCACCAGGTTGGCAACCATGGTCAGAAAACGCGCATCTTCGTCTAGCGTATGAGGAGAGGAGTTGCCATCAAGCCGTTCGATCATAATGGTGCCAACCGTGCGGCTGTTGCCCTTAATCGGAACGCCTACAAACGATCTCTGTATGGAAGGATCGCCCGAGTTCAACTCGCCCCAATCCGCGAAGAGCGGACTCTCTGCAATATTGCGCACAACAAGTGGCATCCCCGAGACAACGATCTGCCCTACCGCTTGTTCGGGAAGCCTCTCAAAATGCTCCCTCGCTGTCGCCTCGCTCCATCCTGCACCGACGACCATAGACGTCCGGTCTTCTTCATCCAGCAACGCAATCAGGCCATTGTTCATATCTAAAAAACTGGCTAGCAGATTGATGACCCCGGAGAGCGCCATCTCCAATCGCGCCGGACGCGTGAGCAGCTTCGAGATCTCGTAAATTCCCATGAGCGCGGAATTCGCACGACTGCTCGACTGCATCGCACGTTCGTGACTGGAGGACTCGTCCTGGCTCGACACGTCTCGCCTCCTTTCTGTGAAGGCAATAAGATGGCTGACTGAATCTGCAATACGGAGCTGGATTGCCGAAACAGGGGAATCATAGAATCGTCCACACGCTCTGGCTTTGCGTGCCAGATGGCAGTACGTTTGCAACGCTCCGGTTCGTAGGCATATTTTGGCAGAGATTTCATGCTTGGTCAATGAAGAACGCATAAGGAAAGCATGAAATCCGGAACAGCCAACCTCTAAGCTATTCCATTCTCAAGTCATTTATGCCGGGCCGCGGCCCTCTATCCCGCCAGCAACAAAAGCCTTGCGGGATCAAGCTCCACCCGCCACGGCTGCGGTTGGGCGCTGAGAGCGCGCCAAAGATCCTTGGGCACGTCGGCCTGCAAATGTGGCGATTCACCAGGCTGAGGCGCTGCGTGCAAGCGCAGATAAAGCGTCATCTCATGCGGTGCTTCGCTGGTTGCGACCAGCCAACATGGAAATGTGTTCTCCCCATCTGCCGCGAGATGGATCGCGATCTGATGCGAGCGGATTCCGGCATGGGTCAACGCATCCGGGATACCGTTGGACGTTTTCAGCTCGCAATTCCACGCGTCTACGGCTACACGATCGGCAGCCACGCGACGGGCCGGAGCTATGTTCTTGCACCCGGTCAGCCGCGCCGCCGCAACGCTCCGGGGACGTTCGAAGAGCTGATGCTTGGGGCCGCTGGCAATCACTTTGCCGTTGTCCAGCACAATAAGATCGCTGCAAAAGCGGAACGCCTCTTCCATGTCGTGCGTCACAAATATCACCGCGCCGTTGTAGTCAGCCAGTGTCTCGCGCAACTGCTCTTCCGTTTGTCGACGTAAATGCGGATCGAGTGCCGCAAATGGCTCATCGAGGAGAAGGGCGTCGGGCTCGATGGCCATGCATCGTGCGATTGCTACGCGCTGCCGTTGCCCGCCTGAGATCTCTGCCGGATAGCGATCGGCCAACTCAGCAATATGCATTCGTTCAAGCTGCCTTTGGACGCGCGCCTGACGTTCCGGCTTCGCTATCAAACTTAATCCGAACCCGACATTTTCAGCCACTGTCATTTGTGGAAACAAAGCGTAATCCTGAAAGACCACGCCAATCTTCCGATGCGCAGCGGAGAGTTTCTCGCCTCTTGCACTGTCATAAAGAACTCGGCCGTTGAGAACGATGCGCCCTCGATCGGGTGCAACAATGCCTGCGATCATGCGCAGCGTCATGGATTTTCCCGCACCGGAGGCTCCCAGTAATCCAAGCGCGCCCTTGCCTGCGCGGAATTCGACCTCCAGATTGAAGGGCTCCAGCGCCTTTTCGATATGTATCTCAAGCGATGCGGAAGGCGCCCTCTCGTCCGAGTTGTTTGACAATCTTGTTTGTGGAAGAGGTGCGGAATTCAAAAAAGCAGTCTTCTGATTCGGAGTTGTATTTCGAGTCTTTCTCTCCCAATGAAGCAAGCGAATGATAGCCAACGAAAGAGCGACGATCAGACTCACCCACAGGAAAGCCACGCGCATGTCACCGCCCTCAGTAGCGGAGAATATGGCAATCGGCATCGTCTGAGTGCGACCGGGAATGTTGCCCGCCAGCATCAGCGTTGCGCCAAACTCACCCATCGCGCGCGCGAATGCGAGAACCGTGCCGGCCAGCACGCCGGGCGCGGCCATCGGCAGAAGCACTCTGCGAAAGACCCTCCACTCCGAAGCGCCAAGTGTGCGTGCGGCATCGAGAAGATTGGGATTGACCTGCTCAAACGCGCCCAGCGTCGTGCGATACATCAGCGGAAAGGCCACGACGGTCGCCGCGATCACCGTTGCCGGCCACGAAAAGACGATAACGATGCCGAGTTGCTCCAGCACTTGGCCGATGAAGCTGCGCCTCCCGAGCAGCAGGAGGAGAAAGAAACCAACGACGGTGGGTGGCAGAACAAGCGGAAGAGTCAAAAGGCCGTCGATCCACGCGCGAAGGCTTCCGCGCACGCCATACATCAACCTTGCAGCCAGTATTCCCAGAAAGAACGTTGCCACTGTTGCCACGCAGGTAGTGGCCAGCGAGATCCAAAGCGGCGAATAGTCGATGGGCAGTGTCACGGTGCTGCTATTGTAAACCCGTGTTTCACGAAGATCGCTTGGGCTGTCGGACTGCGGAGAAACTCGACAAACTTGCGCGAGGCCTCTTCGTTGTGGCTTCCTTTGATAACTGCCACAGGATAAACGATCGGGTCGTGCATGGATTCAGGAGCAGTGGCCACAACTCGGACCTTCCCCGAAGCTTGTGCGTCGGTGGCATACACCAGGCCCGCATCGGCGTTGCCAGTCTCAACATAAGTCAGAACCTGACGGACATCTTTGCCCAGCACAATCTTTGCGTTGAGCTGTTCCCAAAGATGAAAAGACAAGAGCGTCTGCTTGCCGTACTGACCTGCCGGAACGCTGGCCGGGTCGTCCAGTGCAATGAGCCGGATTGATTTGTCCGTGAGCCCCAGAAAATCACGAAGTTTTGAATCAAGCGGTGCAATAAGAACCAGTGTGTTTCTCAACAGATTGCGGCGAGTGCTTGTAACGATCAGCCCATTGGCTGCAAGGTCATTCATCGGCTTGGCTGCCGCTGACAGGAACAAATCCACTGGAGCGCCCTGATCGATCTGCTGGGCAAGTGTTCCTGATGAACCGAAGTTGTTACTGAATTCGATGTTCGAGTGGCCGTGCTCATAGACAGCCTCAGTCTCTGCGAGCGCATCCTTCAAACTAGCAGCTGCAGATACTGTTAGGCGCGTCTGTGCTGAACAACAGTAAGCGCAAGACAGAATTGTCAGCATGGCAACCACAACTCTGCCGCAAAGCATCATTGCACTTAATCTGAATCCAGACGTCGATTTCACGTTTGTTTCCTTGTCCGGTGATCAGTCCTGTATGGACCGGCACATTATGAATGTTGCGTTCACCATGATCGTTTCAGAGATTAACGCGGCCTGAGATTACTTATCAGGGTACGTTGCATTCCGGCGATTTAGAAAGTAAGACGCAGGGTAATGACAGTAGCATGATTGTAGGAATGATAGTGAGAGACTGCAATCTGCTGACCTGCGCCAAAGGTTAAACCCAGCCGGCTAGGTTTACCTTTTCCGTCGTGCGAAAGAGGAATGCGGCCGATGATAAGCCCGGGAGTTGCAAAGACCGCAGTGTCGCCATCTGTGGAACCTCCTTTATAAAAGAACGAATTGAGCTCGACCTCCGGCCAGATGAATCTTGCGACTCCTATGGAGGAAACACGATACTGAGCAACATTGTTCCAGGTAATGGTGTGCCCTAGACCAACTGCGTTAGTAACTGGTAGCGAACCTCCCGCGGTCGAGGTTAGATCGAACCGGCCGAAGCCCTTTCCGACTGCAAGCGTTGGCGTAACTATGGCGCAGCAGCTTCCGTTCCCGTTATTGCCGGTGGGAATGGATCCCGAAAGAAATGCGGTCACAATTGCGTTGCCATGTCCCTCATTGCGCGCATAGAGACGATATTTTCCAAGAAAAGAAATGTCGCCGAATCCGTCGGACTCGCCATTGGAGCGATTGAAGAACGGTGGGATGTTGACAATGATCTCCGTGTGCTTCTCCGGAATCAATTCCAGACCTTTGCCATTCCCATAGTTACAGACCGCGAAGCCCTTGGGGTTGTATTGATGCGCGAAGTCTGTGCGGAACTCCTGTTCGAGCCGCGGTGTAACCGTAACGAGCGGAGTGATCCAATGAGGTTGTTCGGCCTGCGTGGCGCTCACCCGTGCCTGATAGCTCTCGATGAAAGTCGTTGTCTGACCTAAGAGCGAACCAGCAGTCCCAATCATTCCAAAACTGACAAGAAGAAGATGAATATGGCGTTTATTCATTTGATTCTCCAGGGAGTTGCTGCTCCGGGTTCGACTTGAGATCGCCTGGCAGTCTTGCATCGGCGCGCTCGATACACGTGTCATGCAAAGCGGAATTAGTTTGAGCGGTCAGCAGCGATTGATACAAGTATACACGACTATGTAGCATATACGAGACTTTTACAAAGAAGGAGATCGTTTATCTGAATATACGCAGGAACGCCTCGGATTGCAGATCGCCGACAATGACGAGACTCCGAAGTTCTTATGGCCGAATTCATTGAAAAATAGATCTGTTTGGAAACCGCTGACAATTCGAGACGCGCGCGCTATTTCGCGTTAATCAAGACGCGCTTCAAACACCGATCAGTACGTTGGATGCCTTCACAATTGCGCTGACCTTGTCGCCTTGTTGCAGCCCGAGCGCACGTACGCTCTCCTTGGTGATTGACGCAATGACGGTAGCGCCGCCGGCCAGTTTGATGGCGAGCTCGCTGTTGACCGCTCCGTCATGGGAACTGATCACTTCGCCGGCCAACACATTACGAGCGCTCAATTTAGAGCCGTCCACGCCTTTGCCGACAATCACCTCGTTCGCTTTAATAATCGCGTAGGCTGTCTTGCTCTCCACTAGGCCCAGCGAATCAACGCTGGAGTTTGTGATGACGGAGACGATGCGCTCCCCACCTGTCAGGACAAGAGCGACCTCTGAGTTGACAGCTCCCTTAGTGACAGTCTGCACCTTGCCCTCAAAAACATTTCTCGCGCTGATCTTCATTTGTCTCCTCCAGTCAATTGCCGGATTGGCGTCGCATCGCAATGTGCTGCCTCTTCTGGAATCAACAGTACCACACACTGTCTCGAAGGCGCAGGATTGGTCTGCATACTTGGTGTCTGCCTTTCCTGATTCGAATCGACTGTCTGCGACCACATCCGATGCAGACTTGCCATTCAACCAGCCGGCATGAGACTGCTCAAAAGAATCGAATGCCGGAACGTAAGGTTTTATGTCGAGCAGCGGAGTTCCGTCCAACATATCCACGTCGGCGATATACATGCGGTACTGATCGACGTGTTGAAGGCGAACGACAGAGAGACCAATGTGATTGGGCCGCACTGGAGAGCGTGTAGAGAAGACGCCTCGCTCGGTCGTGTCCAGGTAGGGGTAAACAACCAACTGCATTTATGAGGCGCGATCGAACTAGTAAATCAACCACAGCCGGTCGAAGCCTTCAAGGTCACGCAGCCCTTGGATCATATCTGGAAGCAGTTCGACGATACCCTCCGCGCCTTTGCCGACTACGCCCTGAATCGGTGTTCCCTCAGCATATTTGATAGGCGTGTGAATCAGGCCAATGGGTGCAATTGCCATGCTTTTGGCGCGGGTTCCCGATTCCCTCTTGTGCATTTTCCCTCGTATCCGTATCATGAGTCGCGTATACAGTACAGACTATTTTGCCATGAGGCACGAATGCAATCAATCGAAGTGTTAACGAATCTCGCGCAATTGAGAGCCAAACGAGCGATCTCAGCGGCTAATTTGGCGGCGGAAGCGGGCATCAGCCGCCAGACGATTCATGCCATTGAAGCTGGACACTATGTCCCAAACACCGCGGTGAGCCTAAAGCTGGCTCGCATTCTCGGCACAACGGTTGAGGAATTGTTCCAACTCAAACCGGAGCTAGCAGTGACTGAGGAGACTGCTGAGGTCTTCATTCTTGGCGAAGTTAACTCGCTGCCCAAAGGACAGCCGCTGAGAGTGGCAAGCGTCAATGACCATTTGGTTGCCGTGCCGCCCGATCCGGCGAGTTGGGGCCTGCAGCCGACAGATGCCGTTCTTCTTGCGCCCATCCGCGCAGGAAAAAACAACGTAAATGCCAAGGTTCGGCTTCTCGGCAATGGCTGGAAGAATCCCGGACGTATCCTTCTCGCTGGTTGCGATCCCAGTGCATCTTTGCTTGCCCATGCGCTTGAACGGCAGGGTTGTGAACTCGTCATCGCCTATGAAAACAGTACGCGCGCCCTTGATTTGCTGCATGAAGGGCTGGTTCATGTCGCCGGTACACATTTGGCGGAGAGGGCAAGTGACAAGGCTGATTTATTGCCGATCAGCAAGATGTTTGGTCGCAACTCTATTGCCGTTCTCTACTATGCGATGTGGAAGGAAGGGCTGATCGTCGCTCAGGATAACCCTAAGAAGATAGTAGGCATTGAAGATTTATTGCGAAAGGACATTCGCATCACAAATCGTGAACCGGGTGCAGGCTGCCGCCGCTTATTGGACGACCTGCTGCGGAAGAATCGAATTGCAAGTGACAAGGTCAGAGGCTACGACAGAATCACGCTGGGACAACTTCCCGCCGCACGTCTGGTTCAGAGTGGAGAGGTGGACTGTTGTATTGGCACACAAGCCGCTGCGGCTTCCATGAGCCTAACCTTCCTTCCACTCGCAGAGAAACCCTACCACTTGGTGCTCCGCCGTGCGCATCTTACACTGCCGCCGGTCCAGGCACTCATCGAGACGCTAGGCCGAGCTGCGTATCGGCGCGAAGTGGAAGCTTATGTTGGTTACGATATGCGCATGGCAGGCGGCAGGCTAGTCTGAAGTTCAGCAGTGTTATTTCATTTGAAGTGTTCGAATTGTAACCGTTGTTGTCAATCAATGGCGTTTACGCCAAAAGTGGAGAGTTCAACAGCAGATATGTGGCCGCATTTTGAATTGCGAAGAAGGCCAGGTAAGAGACAGTACCTGATCTTAGCTATTTCTCCTGGGAAGACTTCGAAATAGGGCGGAATCTGACGG
>CZKF01000064.1_pt1 | contig 27519 bp, 27 predicted proteins | sample 1122351 | NCBI WGS metagenome assembly CZKF01 (sample SAMEA3539301, study PRJEB10725) | soil metagenome | biome: tundra; feature: field; material: soil | place: USA | collected 2010-05 | depth 0.15 m
AGCTCGAGTACGCCGGCGGTGGCTCGACAGCGGCGGAGCGCGTTCTCTACGACGACTACCTCACCCGCGAGGACGAGAAGGCCGTGCTGGCGCAGTTGCCCGGCGTGCTCTATTCCTCGCCCATTCTGACCATGCACAACCGCATCAACTTCGGCGGCGGCGTCAACAAGGACACGCTGGTGCTGGGCGTGAGTCCGCAGTACCAGCAAATCCGCAACCTGGTGGTGCCGGTGGGCCGCTTTCTGGACGAGACCGACGACTTCGCCCACATCAAGTGCGCTGTGGTCACCGAGCTCTTTGCCCGCAATCGCTTCGGCAGCGACGACGCGGCCGTCGGCTCGAACTTCGAGATCAGCGGCATTCCCTTCACCATCATCGGCGTCTTCAAGGAGAGCGTGACCGACTTTGGCGTATCGGAGATTGAGGACCAGACGATCCTGATTCCCTATAGCGTCGCCCGCTACTTTACGGGGACAGAAAATGTGAACCAGATTTACTTTTCCATGCGCAGCATGGACGAGGTTCCCGACGCGGCCAAGGAGATCGTGCGCATCGTACGCGCGCGCCACCGCCCCAACTCCGTCTACCAGGCGCAAACCTTGAAGGAGCTGCTGGTGATGGCCGCCAAGGTGGCCGACATCCTGACCGCGGTGCTGTTTCTGGTCTCCGCCGTCACCCTGATGGTGGGCGGAGTGGGCATTATGAATATCATGCTGGCTAATGTGCGCGCCCGCACGCGTGAGATCGGCATCCGCAAGGCACTGGGCGCCACCTATCGCGAAATCAAGTACCAGTTCCTGGCCGAGGCGGTCATCATCTCGCTGATCGGCGGCATCGCCGGCACCATCGTGGGGCTGGCCTTGCCGCTGTCGGTGCGCGTCTTCACAGATTATGACCTGCCCATCTCCGCCTGGTCGGTGGCCATCGCGCTGGCCTCAGCCACCTCGGTGGGCGTTTTCTTCGGCACCATGCCGGCCACCCGCGCTGCCCAGATGGACCCGGTCGAGGCGCTTAGAGATGAGTGAGCCTGAGCGGCCGCCCGACAGCCCCGGCAGTGAGCCGCAAGACAGGCCCGCCCAGGGGCCGAGCCTCACGCTGCTCTATGGACTGCTGGTGCTGGCACTGGCCGCAGCCATCGGCTTCGCCCTGCTGATTGTGCTTCCGTTCTATCACCGGCGATAGGCGGGATTCCGAGCCCGGCAGCTTGAGAAACCTGTAAATCGCCGATAATCACTTTATGAGCTACGAACACCCGACCCACGAGGAACTTGTCAAGGAAGCGCTTCTCCGATTGATGTCGGACCTCAGCGAGGATTGCTGGTGCGCCGGATGGCTGCGAGACCTCGAATTCACGCTCTGGGCAGCCGTGATGACCGGCAACTTGAATTTTGGATGGGGGATGCGGGAGTGCGACTTGATCCGCATGAAGCATTTGCACGAGATGGCAGGAGGATGGTGGATCTGGACAAGGGGAGAAGAAGAGAATCGCTTCGTAACCACTGAGGGATGGCTGGAGATATTAGCCAAGCACAAAGAAGAAGAGGCACTAAGGCGGCCATAATCACCGAAATCAAGTCTGCTGAATCTCAGAACTTCCGGCAATCAGCGCCGGAATTCCGTCCACAATCGGGTATACGCGGCCACAGGCTAGGCAGATGAGCCGGGCTTCTTCCAGGCGAAAAGCGCCGTGACAGGCGGGGCAGGCCAGTTGGCCCGCTACGGAGGGGTCGAACGCGGATAGAACTCTGGAATCGGCAGGCATGAGGCTTTACTGGATGGTCGCGCCGGGGTTGACGTCTGGATCGGCAGGGGGTTCCGGGCTGGGCGGATGGCCGCCCATCTTCGGAAGGTTGGCAAACTCGGCTTCGATGCTTTGAATGGTGCCCGCCTTGGCTGATTCGTAGGCCACACGAATGCCGTTATAGATGGCGCGGTCGTTGGAGGAACCGTGGCCGATGATGCACACTCCACGCACCCCCAGCAGATGCGCGCCGCCGTACTCGCGATAATCCAGGCGGTGGCGGAATTCATTGAAGGCGCGGCGCGACAGTAGCGCTCCCACCTGGGCGGTGACGGTGCGTTTCAGCGACTCACGCAGCACATCGCGAACGAAGCGGCCCACGCCCTCGCTGGTCTTGAGAGCCACGTTGCCCACAAAGCCGTCGCATACAATCACGTCGGCCTGGCCGCTGAAGATGTCGCGTCCCTCCACGTTGCCTACAAAACGAATAGGCAGCGCCTTGAGAAGCGGAAAAGCCTCATGGGTCAGATCGTTGCCCTTGGATTCTTCCTCGCCGACATTGAGCAGGCCCACGCGCGGCGAATCTATCTTGAGCACGCTGCGGGCATAGATTTCGCCCATCACGGCAAACTGCGCGAGATTGGTCGCCTTGCAGTCCACATTGGCGCCCACATCCAGCAGTACGCAAGGATTGCCCTTGGAGCTGGGCATCGGCGTCGCCAACGCCGGCCTGTCCACTCCCGGCAGCGCGCCCAGCACCATTTTTGCCGTGGCCATGGCCGCGCCGGTGTTGCCGGCAGTCACAAAACCCGCCGCCACGCCCTCGCGCACCAGCTTCAGCCCCACGCGGATGGAGCTGTCCTTCTTGGTGCGAACCGCGTGCGCCGCCTTCTCCTCCATGCCGATGCGTTCCGAGGCATGGTGAATGACAATGGGCAGATCTTCGTTTTCCAGCAGTTCATCGAGCAGATCGCGCAGCTCCGCCTCCGGCCCAACCAGGTGGACACGAACCGGCAGAGCCTTGCAGGCGAGAATCGCCCCGCGAATCTCCGCCTCGGGAGCTTTATCGGTGCCTACGGCATCAAGCGCAATATCGATGAGCATGGGCGCTGTAAACTACTTGGCTTCTTCCTTGACATCGACGACGGCGCGGCCCTTGTACTCGCCGCACTTGGGGCAGGCGCGATGGGGCAGCTTCTTCTCGTGGCAAGCGGGGCACTCGGAGACCCCAACGGCGGTCAAAAAGTCGTGAGAGCGTCGAAGGGCAGTGCGGCGCGTCGAGTGGCGCCTCTTCGGATTGGGCATGGCAAAAATTCCTTTCGTGTCTCGGCCCGTTTCAGGGGCGTTTGCGGCCGGTTTCAGGCCATGTAACACCCTGGCTGCGGGCTTCGGCACCCTCAATTGATCCAGATGTAATCCAGATTTACTCTGGGGGGCTTGCTTAGCTGGACTCGATCCGGCCGCGGAGATCTGCCAGCGCCTCCCAGCGGGGGTCGTCCCCTACACAGGTACAGGGCTGGCTGTTGCGGTCTGCGCCACAGCGCGGACAAAGTCCCTTGCAGTCTGGCTTGCACAATGTTTTGACCGGCAGGGACAAAAGCACCTGCTCGCGCAGCACATCCTCAAGCGCAAGGCTGTCTCCTTGATAATAACCGATTTCCGTCTCCGGCGCAGTAATGGAGCGTTCCGTGGCCTCGGCATCCGCCTCCGCGGGCCGGAAGATGAGGTCAAAATCCGCTTCCAGCGGAATCTCCACGGGCTCAACGCAGCGGGCGCAGGGAAGCTGAAATCTGCCGGCAAAATGGCCTTTGAGCCGGATGTCGGCCACGATATCCCTGGGGCCCCGGTGCTCGTGCAGCACCTCAGCATGGCCAGAGGCCGCTAGCCCCCCCTGCTGCTCGGCCTCATCGCCCAGAGCGACCGCGCCCGGAGCCAGTTGCAGGTCAAAATCGATAGGCTCTTTCTCTAGTTCGCTTACTTTGAAATTCATAGTATGAGCCTACGGCGCGGACGGCAGATCGTCAATGCGGACTCTTGTCCGACAGAAGATCAGCACGATTTTCGATTGACGCTATACGAGAAAAAGCGCAGAATAATTACAGGGTTTTGATTTCAGTGTCTTTACGGAACGCCTTGCAATCCGGCTGAGGCACACAAATCATTGTAGATGCAATCCTGGCAGATTGCGGGGAGGGTGCGATGAGCCACAAAGAGTTCCTGAAATTCAAGGAAGCCATCGCGAAGATTGATCGCGAATGCAATACTCCCGAGAAGGCCCGCGAGATCCTCATTAAGTCGGGCTATTTGACTCCAGATGGTCAGGTAGCCGAGAAATTCAGGTAGGCTGCTTTAGTTGTCTTTAGTCCTTGCATATCACGGATGTAAACTCGAAACCGCCCTGGAGCTTCTGGGCGGTTCGCCGTTTCAGCCCAGTACACAGGACTATGACTGGCTTGGCGCCGGAAGTTACTTCTGGGAAAATGACGTACTCCGTGCATATCAGTGGGCTAAAGAACACCGTGGGCGCTTCGCCCGCCCCTCGGTTATTGGCGCAGTGATCGAACTCGGCAATTGTCTTGATCTTGCTACCCAGACCGGAATTGAGGCAGTAAAACTCGCACATAAACAGTTCAGAGCTGTGCTTAAAAAGCAAGGGGCTTCTATCCCGAAAAACGTGGATGCCGCTATGAATCGCAGCGGAGATAAAGTCAAGAGGTTTTTGGACTGCGCCGTAATGAATCACCTGTTCAATAGCGTTCTGCGAACTGTGCAGGAATCGGATCCCAAAAGTCAGCCCTACACGACCGTGCGATCGCTGTTTCCAGAGGGGAAAAAACTTTACGCGGGTGCAGGCTTTAAAGACAAGACACATATTCAGGTCTGTGTTCGCGAGCCCGAGCAGATTCTCGGCGTCTTTCGCATCCCGGAATGGCAGAGAATCGAGCTCGAATTACCAGACCTGTACCAACGCTCCTGATCGCGTTTTTCATTTGCAGACTGTTTGAACCCTATATGCCGAATACTTTCAAGGATTTCGCCAAGAGACGATCTTGCATCCTCAAAAGGCATGAACAGCCTCCCGCAAAGCACGCACCCGGACTCGCTCTTTCATCGATCCGGCGGGAGAAAGATCCACCTTCCCTCCCAGTAAGTAGCTGAGCCGGCCTTCCAGCCGAGCCATGTCAAACAATGTGAGACACTTTGAGCGGTCGAAATCGGCCATGAGATCGACATCCGACTGAGCAGATTCCTCTCCGCGCACTACAGAGCCAAATAGGCGCAGATGGACGATGCCGGCAGCCCTTAATTCCGGTTCGTGCCGGCGTAGCATCTCAATGACAGAACTCTTGTCCATACTGGAACTTTGCCACAATTGGCGTTCCATTTCAATAGAGCATCCTTGCTGGACGGCGGCAGCGAACAGCTTTCGCCGCGTGTACGCACCCTCCATACGCGCAATTGCCTAAGCCCTCCGGCCCGGCCAGTCAGCCTCTGCTCTTCCCCCTAAACGAAAGAACTCATGCCGGGACGGATTATGCCGATGAAAACCATGAAAGGGCTACCCGTATGCAATGGCTGCGCAATCTCCCTGTCTCCCGCAAATTCATCGCCGCTTTTGGCATCGTATGCGGTCTCTGCATCGTGCTGGGCGTTTACACGTTCGTCACATACCGGGATATCGCCGTCAAGAATCTGGATGTGAGCGACAACGCATTACCCGCCGTGGTTGCCCTGGCCGATATTCGTGGAGCGGCAAATACGACGCGACGCGAAGACCTTGAGCTGCTGCTGTGCCAGACAGCCGCGTGCTCGGCCGGCCATAACGCCAAGCGGCTAAAGGCCCTGGCCAGCTATCAGGCGACTGTCAAGGTTTACGAGCCGACTGTCAGCTATCCGGGGGAGCGAGAGCTTTATCAAAAGTTCTCGGCGGCTTTTTCGCAATATGCGGACGCCAGCAATCGCGTCAGTGCGCTGCTGGCGTCCGGTAAGGCCGGGGATGCCCTGGATATGATCGCCTCGGAAGCGGTAATGACGCAGTTTAACACCGCCCTGACAGCGATCAGCGACGATCTCAACCTGAATGCCAAGTTCGGCACCGAGGAATCCGCAGCAGTGACCCACTCGAGCAACTTGGCCACCTGGATCGGCACGGGAGCCACACTGTTGATTGTGCTGCTGTGCGGGCTGACCGGCTACATTCTCACCCGGCTGATTGCCCCGCCGCTGCAAGAGGCGACGGCCGCGCTGGAGCGGGTAGCGGAAAAAGACCTGACGGTGCGCGTGAACGAGACGGGAAGCGATGAGATTGGCCGCATGTCAGCAGCCTTGAATACCAGCGTGGCGTCGATGCGCGGCGTTTTGCAGTCGGTGGTTCTGGGCGCCGAGACGCTTTCGGCGGCCACCACCGAGATGAGCGCCCGCTCGGTCCAGGCCGCCGGCAATGCCAATACCCAGTCCAGCATGACCAACCAGATTGCGGCGGCGGCGCAGGAAATGACCGCTACCATCGGCGAGATCAGCCACAACGCGGAAAATGCCGCCAGCGCCAGCCGCGAGTCCGCTCAGATCGCCAGCCAGGGCGGGACGGTGATGCAGGCCACGGCCGTGACCATGGAGAAGATTGCCGCGGCCACCAGTACCGTCTCGGAGAAGATGACATCACTGGCCCACCGTTCCGAGGAGATCGGCAAGGTGGTCAGCGTCATTCAGGAGATCAGCGAGCAGACCAACCTGCTGGCCTTGAATGCGGCCATCGAAGCGGCCCGCGCCGGAGAGCACGGCCGCGGCTTCGCTGTCGTCGCCGGCGAGGTTCGCCGCCTGGCCGAGCGCACCAAGGGCGCTACTGAAGAAATATCAGTAACCATCCGCAGCATTCAGGATGAGACCCGCGAAACCCTTCAGGTGATGCACGACAGCCGCAAGGCCGTGGAAACCGGCATGGAAGAGGCCGCCAATGCTCGCAGGAGCCTGGAGGCCATCATCGAGTCCTCCAGGCAGGTGGAGCACCAGATTCACATGATCGCCACCGCCGCCACCGAACAGACCTCGGCCTCGGGCGAGATCTCCGAGTCCGCCGGCCAGATATCTCAGTTGTCGGTCGAGACTGCGCAGGGCGCCGAACAAGCCGTCGAAGCCCTGAAGAACCTGGCATCTCTGGCCAGCGACCTGGACAGTATGATCCGCCAGTTCCGCCTGGAGGGCGAACGGCAGGAAGGCGCAAAATACTCGGGCAAGAGCCAGCCGGTGGGGCAGCCTGCATTGCGGACCGCGCACTCGTAGCCCTAAGTGGGAATCTCAAAGGAATCTCGCAGTGAAGAGCGCAATTCGATCGAGTGTGATGCTGGCCGGGGCTGCATTGTTAGCCTGCGCCATGGGCTTTGCCCAGTCCTCCGGGGAAGCGATCTACAAAGAGAAGTGTCTCCGCTGTCATGGAGCAACAGGCTTGGCCAACACTGTGGCCGGCATCACAATGAAGGTGAAGCCGATTACTGATCCTGGCATCAAAAATCTCACCGAGGCGGAGATGATAGAAATCGTCCGGAACGGCAAGAGCGGCAGCAAGATGCAATCGTGGAAGAGCGAGTTGTCCTCCGCACAGATCAAGGGCGTGGTGGACTACTACCGCACGTTCCTCAAATAAGGAAAGACCACACGAACCGAATTGGCCGGGAGTTGTAAGAGATTTTTCTTCCCGTCACCCGCGCCACAAAGCCGGCGGCAGCCACACCCAGATCTGCGGAGTCCAGTGATCAAAGCTCATCGCTGGGCCCCGAGGCTGCCGCCCTTTTTCCTTCTTCGCTGCCGGATTTATTCCGGCAGCGTTTTTTGCGGAGTGCCAACCTGCCCTTTGCGCGGGAATCCTGGCAGCTTCTCAGCCCTTGCGCAGGTAGGTCCGCGACAGCCGGTCGTGCCAGCAGAGGTGGTCGTCGTCGAAAAGGAGCCAGGCTACGCCCAGCCCCACCGGAAGGATGGAAAGAAACTGCGCACCCAGCCGTCGGCGCAACTGGGCGCGGGTGGGGCACTGGTCATCAAAAGTGATCAGGTAGACGCCGGCGCACCTCATGCCGGGCGTGGCATCGTCCAGAATGAGAAAGAGCGTCTGGTAAAGCAGGCCGGCAAGCAGGATCCCCGATAGTGCGCTGATTTTCGCAATTCCCGCCGGGAGCGGAGCTCCTATGCTGGCCATGGCCGCCAGGGCCGACCCAAAAAATGTGCAGGCGATCAACGCGCCATCCACCAGGGCCGCCATCATCCGGAGGCGGAGGGACGCCTGTCGCAGGCCCGGCTGCGGGGCAGGCGCGCTCTGTGGCTCTGGCTCGGGATCGTCTGAGGGTTGAGCCTCCAGCTTGATGCTCGACCACTCGGGGCTCGTCCAGGCGGGCGCGACGCCAGCCGTCCCCGGCTGCATGGAGAGCGCGCCAAGATCCATCTCAAAGATGTTCAACTGCAGTTCCAGCCCGTCAGAGGCTAACGGTCCTTCGGCGGCGAACGATCTCTCCGCCCTCCGGGGACGCCTTTTACGTGGCGCCACCAGCTCGCGCGGAAACTCAATGATGTTGGCTTGGGTGAACAAAACCCCATGGACCGGCTCGGGGGGGCGCAAGGCAAAATCCGGCTCCCAATCCTCCGTGGAGGGCTGCACGGACGTCACGATCTGTTCGGCTTCGGTCTCCCATAAACGCGGCCCTATGGAAGCCGTCAAATGCTCTGGAAAGGTCTCAGGGACGGCTTGCTGGGTAGTGCAGGCTTCGGCGCGCATCTGGCTGTAGCTGGGGGCCTGGGCATAACGCGCGGCCACGCGGGCGGCGATCTGGGCGGCGCGGCTGCCGGGCTCCTGAAGGCTCTGAACGGACGTGGCCGGCTCTCCAGTAGACGAACCTCCGCGGCTCCGGTGCGCGACGACGCGCCGGCTCACTTCCTGCTTCCAGGAATATGCGGAGTTGGGCTGGCCGAGAGGTGTGCTCAAGGCTTCTCCCTAATGATGCGCTTTCCGGGCCCGCTCCTGCGCCCAGACCGGCAGTTAAGGCCCCTGAAGCCCGTTGGGCTCCGGGACGTTGCTTTCATGAAGGAAGGGAGGTCACGCGAAAAACAGGCTCAGCCCGGACCATGGAATTCGGGCGGTGTCGAAATGATCCGATTTTTACCTGTAGCCAGAGCTGCGCGGCGTTTGACCGATGCCAGGGAGGCCTGTTTTGCTATGCTGACCTTGGTCCCGGAATGCGCCTACGTAACTCTGTGTTTATCACGATGCTGGCCCTCTGTCACCTGCTACTTAGGGGACAGGCATTGACCAATGCGGCACCCCCGGCTGGACAGGAGGCCGGCAGCGCGATCGCGCCCGCCTCCGATAGCCCTGGACAAAGCGGCGCCGGGCTTTCACCTTCCCTGCCAAACGACCCAGGCCAGGAGATTCTGCCCCTGACCCAGGTGGAGCCGGGGCCGGCAAGCGGCGTTCCGGTGGTGTGGGAGGCCCAGCACCAGAGCCGTGTGGGCAATATCTGGACGCTCACCGGCGAGGTTGTGGTCCACTACCGCGACTACATTCTGCGCGCCGACAAGGTGGTCTACGACCAATCCACCACGCAGTTGGACGCGGAGGGCCACCTGCAAGTGACCGGCGGGCCCAACGATGTTCTCATCTACGCCGAGCGCGGCGAAATGCGGCTGAATATGCACACCGCGCGCTATTACAACGTGCATGGCTCGCAGGGAGTCCGCACCCTGGGCCGCAGGTCGGTTTATACCACAACGAGCCCGTTCTTCTTTACCGGCAGGGTAGTGCTGGAGAACGGCGAGGGCCGCTACCGGATCATCGACGGCACGATGACCAACTGCCGCCTGCCCAAACCGGATTGGCAAGTGATCTCCCGGTCCATCAAGCTGCAGGACGGCAACGCATCCACCACCAATGCGCTGTTCAAATTTCTCGGCGTGCCTCTCTTTTACCTTCCCTACCTCCGCCATCCGGTGGATGAAACAGGCCGCGAGAGCGGCTTTCTGATCCCGGTCGCCAGCACGGGTTCGTCGATCAGGGGCTACACGTTTGGCGAGCAGGCTTACTGGGCGATCAACCGCAGCATGGACATGATCGCCGGCATGGAGTACTACAGCAAACGCGGCTGGGCGCCTAACGGCGACTTCCGCTACAAAGGCCCCGGGCTCGACCACGCAACCGTGCGCTGGAATGCCCTGTTGGACCGCGGCGTCGAGCTGCCCAATACCACCGGTTCGGGCACTACACTCACCAACCAGGGCGGCGTGGACATCCATGTCCTGGGCCGCAAGGACCTCACTACAGAGACGCGCATGGCCGGCAACGTCGATTACCTGTCGAGCTACATCTACCGGCTGGTCTTCAACGATAACTTCTGGGAGGCGGTCAGCTCCGATGTGCGCAGCAGCATCTCGCTCACCCATACGCACAAGGGCTATGTTCCCTCCCTCTCTCTGGAGCATTTCCAAAGCTTTGCCGGAACCTCCAGCAACAGCACCGTGGCCTCAATCAATAGCAACCAGGCGAGGATTCTCCACCTGCCCAACCTACGCCTTGACGTGCTGGACCGGCCGCTGGGAGCTATGAAGTTTTACTGGGGGATGGGATCGTCGCTCGCCTATCTGGATCGTTCCGAGCCTGCCGCAATCCCAACCGGGAGCAGCTTCCACGCGCGCAACGCGGGCCGCGTGGACATCTATCCGCATCTCTTCCTGCCGCTTTCCGCAGGGGGCTGGAATGTGGCCGCCGAGGCCGCGGTGCGCGAGACCGCTTACACCCTCAGCCAAATCCCCGACTGTAGCGGCACCAACTGTAGTAGTAGCACTAACGGCGGTGTTCCCTTCATCAGCCACGATGCATTCAACCGCGGCGATTTTGAGGTCTCCGTCGATCTCCGCGCGCCGGTGGTGGAACGCGACTTTGCGCTCAGCCGCTGGAACCGCGTGATGCGCCATGTGATTGAACCGGAACTCACCTATCGGTACGTGGGCGGAATCGGCTCGCGGGCCGTGAATGTGCTGCTCATCGACACCACGGACATCGCCACCGACACCGATGAGATGGGTTACTCGCTCACTCAGCGCTTCTATCTGCGCCCTGCCGTCCGCAAGCCCTGCCCCTCCGCGAGCAACGACGCTGAACCAAAGGGTTGCCTGCCGCAGGCGCGCGAGTGGGCCAGTTGGCAGATTGCGCAGAAGTTCTACATCGATTCCAACTTCGGCGGCGCGCTGATTCCCAATCGCCGCAACGTCTTCGACGCCACCCTGGACATGACCGGGATCGCCTTCCTGACCTCAGCGCGCAACCTGGCGCCCATCACTTCGCGGATGCGCTTTGAGGCCATCGACAACCTGCGCGTCCAGTGGGATCTGGACTATGACCCCAAGGCTGGGCAATTTGACGCCAACAACCTCTATGCCGGCTACAGCTGGGGCCGCACAACCGCCGGCGTGGGCCACGCCCTGCTCAACGCCGTCGATGAGAGCGGAGCGGCAGCCTCCACCATCAAAAGCCAGCTGTTGCAGCCGTTCCTCACCTTCGGCAAGCCCAGCGGCAACGGCTTCAACATGGCCGCCAACGGCGGCTACGACTATGTCCTGAACTCGCTGCAATACGCCGGCGTGCAAGCCGTCTATAACTGGAACTGCTGCGGCGTCACCTTCGGTTACCGGCGCTTCAATCTCGGCACCATCCGCAACGAAACCCAGTGGCTCTACAGCATTACCCTGGCCAACTTCGGCTCGGTAGGCGACATCCGCCGCTCCACCTCGGTCTTCCGCGACACCAGCCTGCCGCCGGTATATTGACGAACAGGGAATAGGGAATAGGGAATAGAAAAAATCTTCCGTGCCCTGTCATCCTTAACGGAGCGTAGCGGAATTGGGGTCCCCAGCGACAGGTCTTCGTCGCTGGGGTGGGGAGTCGAAGTATCTGCGTTTCATTTCTATCTGGCGAAGGGTGGGAAGCCACAAAATCCATGGCGCGCAAGCGCCGGCTGCCCCACAGCAGGTGGCTGGAGTATCCTTTTCTGAGAGGATTTCATCTTGACACGTACTCACTTTCTGGCCGCTCTACTTGCTTTGGGCATGGCCGTGGGCTGCAAAGCCCAACCCGCTGCGCAGGCTACACCTGAACTGGCCCTGAACCGCCGCATCGAGATCATGGTGCGCTCCCAATACAACCTGCCGCCGGAGATCTCCGTCGCCATCGGCGCGCGCAAACCCGGACAGATTCCCGGCTATGAAGAGCTGCCCGTCACGCTCGCGCGCGGCGGCAAATCGCAAGTGCTCAACTTTCTGATCTCCACTGACGGCAAGACCTTGGCCCGCCTGGAGAAGTTTGACCTGTTCAACGATCCGCTCTTCTCCATCAATGTGATCGGACGGCCCATCCGCGGAAATCCCGACGCCAAGGTCACCGTAATCAGCTTTGACGATCTTGAGTGCCCCTTCTGCTCCCGTATGCACCAGACGCTTTTCCCGGCTACCCTGGAGCGCTACAAGGGCATGGTTCGCTTTATCTACATGGACAACCCGTTGGAAGCGATCCACCCCTGGGCCATGCATGCCGCCGTGAACGCCAACTGCCTTGGCGCGCAAAGCAGCCCGGAGTACTGGACCTACGTGGATTATGTCCACTCCCACGGCCAGGAGATCAACGGCGAAGATCGCACCCAGGCCAAGAGCTTCGACGCTTTGAATCGCATCGCCCACCAGCAGGCCACACTGGACAAGCTTGACTCCACCGCGCTGGACGCCTGCCTGGCCCGCCAGGATGAGAGCCAGGTGCGCAACTCGATGAAGATAGCCGAGTCGCTCAAGATTGAAGGGGCCCCGGCCCTGTCTGTGGAGGGTGAGCGTATCAGCGGCGCCGTGCCCCAGGATCAGGTGTGGCTTGTCATAGACCGAGCCCTGCGCGCCGCCGGAGTGGAACCGCCGGCCGCCCCTGCCCAGCCTGCGCCCCCCCGGCCTGCGGGTACAGACAAGTAGCCGCCCCTACCGCTCATAGGATGTCCGGGGCGGCAACTGGCGGTCGCCCCTGTGGAATTTCATATACCCACCCCGGCTTCGGGGTTTATCCTTAAATGCCGGGGGAGCTTTGCCTCCCCCCAGGAGATACCAGGTTGCAAATCTCAGCTTTTTGCCGCTCGCCTTTCCGCCTGACAACCCTCATTCTTTGTGGAATAACCCTGGTTGCCGTCGTGAGTGGGTGTCACCGTTCGCCTTCTCCGGACGTGATGGCAACCGTAAATGGCAAGGATATTCAGCGCTCGGAGCTGGAAAAGTATTACAAGGCCAACCTGGGCGACAATACCCAGAAGCCCTCCCCCGAGCAGGCTGACATTGTCCGCCTCAATATCCTGCGCGGGATGATCGAGGACGAGATCCTTTGGCAACGCGCCACTAAGCTCAACCTGGCCGCCAGCGATGAGGATGTGAACGCCAAGCTGACGGAGATGAAGGCCCCCTATACGCAGGAAGAGTTCGACAAGCAGCTCCAGGCGCGCAACCTCACCCTCGACGACCTGAAGCGCGAACTGCGCCGCTCGTTGACCAAGACCAAGCTGCTGAACAAGGAGATCGAGTCGAAGATCAACATCAACGACGCGGAGATCAGCGCCTACTTTGCGGGGCACAAGGCAGAGTTCAACCTGATCGAACCCCAGTACCACCTGGCGCAGATCGTGGCTTTCAGCGCGCCCTCCCAGCAAGCCAGCAATCTGCAGAACAACAAGGCCTCGGGCGACGCTGACGCAAAGAAGAAGATTCAGACCCTTCACACTAAGCTTGAGGGCGGCGACGACTTCGGCGCCGTGGCGCAAAACTTCTCTGAGGAGCCGAACACCGCCTCCAACGGCGGCGACATGGGCTTTATCCGGGAGTCGCAACTGCACAGTGATCAGGAGGTCTACAACGCCATCAGCAAGCTCAAGCCGGGACAAATCACCGATGTGATCCCCGTCTATGCCGGCGACGCATCAGGACGCCACACTGTCGGCTATGCGATCTTCAAGCTGATTGCGCGGGAGCCCGCCGGCCAGCGCGAATTGAACGACCCGGCCGTTCAACAGGTTATCCGTCAAGGATTGCGCGAGAACCATGCGCAACTGCTCAGGAACGCCTACTTCGAGATGCTCCACAACGAGGCGAAAGTCCACAACTACTTCGCCGACGAGATTATCAAGCAGGGCGCGCAGTAAAAACAGAGATCAGGGGTCAGAGATCAGAGATCAGTTAAAAGCCCGGAATCCGATAACTGATCTCTGATTTATGTTCTCTGTTCTCTGTTCTCTGTTCTCTGTTCTCTGTTCTCTGATCACTGATTAGAACCTTGCCTCTATCTTTTCCCCGCTATAGTGAATTTCCTTGTCCGAAGTTTGGGCAGGTTCTGCCCCGGCTCCATGCCCGCCCGCTACAATCACTACGTTGAAGGTGTGCCCCGCGGCCATGCCGGGATAGCTTCCCTGGCGAGCGCCGACGGTCAGCGTCCGCGCCGCGTCGTCCCAGTGCAGGGGGATGATGGAGTGCGCGCCCCGCTCGTAACGATAGCTGTCTCCCTCGTCCTCATAGAGACTGAAATCTCCATTGGCTCCGGGATAGATGCGCAGCTCGATGGGATCGGCGGCCTGCCCGGCGTATTCGATTGCCGGCCCCAGCGGCAGAATGGAACCGGCGCGCAGATTCAGCGGAATCCGTTCGATGGGCGCGGCCTGATTCACCTCCACCCCGCCCGCAGTCCGCTCTCCAGTCCAGAAGTCGTACCAATCGCTCCCGGCCGGCAGATAAACCGCGCGCTGCGTGGCGTGTTCCCTGGTCACCGGGCTTACCAGGATCTCCGGCCCGAAGAGAAACTCGTCGCCGATCTCCCAGGTGGCCCGGTCTTCTCTGAAGTCCATCACCAGCGGGCGCTGGATGGTGTAATCCTCGCTGGTCACCTTCCAGGCCAGTGAGTAGACATAAGGCAGCAGCCGGTAGCGCAAACGGTCGAAGGCCAGCAGCGTGGGATAGACGCGGTCGTAGACCCACATCTCGTTTTGCGCACGATGTCCGTGGGTGCGAAAGACCGGGCAGAAGACGCCGTACTCGAACCAGCGGGCATAGAGCTCCTGGTAGGCCGGATTGTCGGAAAAGTGGTCGTAAGGCGAATAGTAGCCGCCAACGTCGGTGGTCCAATACGGGTAGCCGGAGAGAGCAAAGTTCAACCCCGCGGGCACCTGGCGGCGCAGCGCCCACCAACTGCCGTACACATCCCCGGACCACACCGTGGCGCCGACGCGCTGCTGGCCCATGAAGGCCGAACGCGTGAGCAGAAAAACGCGCTTCTCGGGGTTAGCCTGCTTCCATTGCTCCTGAACGCCAAGGGTGTGTTCAAAGGGAAAGATGTTGGTGTATTCCAGTCCGCTGCCGATATGCAACTGCTTATAGCGCAGAATCGCGTTGCCCACGTGCGGCCAGTATTCCTCCGGCTCGGCCGAGTCCAGCCAGAAGGCATCCCACCCTTGGGCGAGGAGCTTGCCGGGAAGCCGGTCCCAGTAGAGGTCGCTGGCCGCGGGATTGGTGGGGTCATAGGCGTGCGTTCCTGCGATCTCGAAGCCCTGCTTCTGAATCTCCTGGAAGGTCTTCGAGCTGGGGTCCATCAATGCCCATACCGAGATCATGGCGTGGATGTGTTCGTCATGCAATGTCTTCAGCTCGGCGGGAAGATCGGTATAGTTGGCGTTGAACTCCGGATCGCCCTCGCCTCCCTGCTTCCACCAGTACCAGTCCTGCACGATTGCGTCTAGCGGTATGTGCCGCACCCGGTATTGGCTGGCAATCTCCAGAATCTCGGCTTGTGAGTTATAGCGGTCCTTGGATTGGAAAAGGCCGTAGGCCCATTTCGGTAGCAGCGGCGTGTGGCCGGTCATGGTGCGGTACAGGTGGATGATCCGGTCCATCTCCGGACCGTAGAGTACGTAGTAGTCCACCTGGTCGCTGGCCATCGACTCGAAGGAGAGCTCGAGGGGGAAGCGATTGTCCATATAACTGAAGGAGGCCGTGTTCCAGAGGATTGCGTAGCCTTTGCTCGAGAGCAGCAGCGGAATGGCGACATCCGTGTTATTTTGCCCCAGCTCGACAGTCGAGCCGCGATAGTTGAACAGCCCGCTCTGGTGCTGGCCGAGCCCATAGATGGCCTCGGTGGCATCGGGCGAGAAGCGGTCTTCGATCCGGTAAAGCGAGCCGGGCTGGCCGATTGCGGGATCATAGGTCCGTGGCAGATTGCCGTTCTCCCGTAAAAAACTCTCGCCGTGGGGAGCGCCAAAGCTCAGGGCGCCTTTCTCCATCGACAAGGAGACTGTCATGCGCGCAGTGGTGAGCGTGGCCTTGTCGCCGGCCTGACCGAACTGGAAGGCCGCGCCGGGGCAGGAGGCGGCCGGGTCCAGCATCCAGGGCCGTGCTGCTGACGAGACGGGCGCCGCCAGCGGACGGGCCACTACGTGGATCAGCGAGTCGCCGCATACCGTCACTTCAAGCACTTCGCGGTTGTTGCGGGCCGCCAGTCCAGTAGGCGTTTGCACCACCTGCATTACGGAGGGAACCGGAACTTCTCCGGTAAATGTTTGCCCGGCCGCGTGACCTGCAGCAGCAGAAAGCAAGAAAAGAAACACAACAACCGCCTGGCAAAGGGAGAAATGAAAAGAAAACCTGATTCGATTCGACTTGAACATGGTATCCCCTGTACTGTGGTCTCAAATTCGCTCAATCAAAATGATACGGCCTCCGCAAGTGGCGGAGGCCGTATGATCGTGCGCCTGCAAGTTGCAATCTACTTCAAATCGCCGTTGTCGCCCATGGTGATGCCGCCGGGACCCTGGCTCTTTTTGGCTTCGTTGTCCTTGCGGGTGCCCATCGCCTTGGTGCGCCATGTCTCGGCCTGGGCCACGTCGTCCTTGCGGGCTGGCTCGTTGCCGTAGTCCAGATCGGCCTTGCACCGGTAGATCAGGTTCATATAGGACATGGCTTCGTCGTAGGTGGGCTTAATCGCCAACGCCTTTTGCAAGTATGTCTCGGCTTCCGCGACCAGCGGGGTATTCTGCTCCTTAAGCGGATCCATGATCTTCTTGGGCGCCTTGGCGTTACCCGCGCCGTCGTCGTTCAGGCCTGCCGGCGACAGCACATTCAGAGTATTTTGGTGCGCCTGCATCCAGTCGATTACGGCAACCGTATAAGCTGCCTCAGGATCATTGGGATCCTCGTCAAACACCTTCTTCTGCCATGCCTTGGCTTCATCCAGCCGCTTGATGCTCAGATCAATGCCCGCGATCTGCTTCATGCTGCTCACATCTTTCGGTTCCTTGTTCAGAACATCCTGGAAGATGTCGATAGCCTGCTGGGCGGTCTTCATGTTATCCGGCGTAAGCAGCCCGGGCACCACGTTCTGGGCCAAAGCAGAGGCCAGATAGCTCTTCGCCACGGTCAGTTTGGGATCAAGCATCGTGGCCCTCTGGAAGTGGTTGATCGCTTCTTCATAGTGAGCGCTCTTGTACGCCTCCACTCCCCTGTTCAACTGGTCACGGGCTGCAAGTTTATCGCACCCGCTCATGGAAAACACCATACCGGCCAATGCTACCGCGAGCGCTGTAATTCGTGCGGGACCATTCATGTTCGTATCCTTCTCCTTAAGACGAGTGCCTGTCGGTCGCGCGCCTGGAATCTCTGCTAAAGCTGGCTGCGGACGGGAGTTACCGAAACCAGGATGAAAAAATTGTACTCCACTTTCCCGCCGGAGGAACCGCCTCCGAACGGTGCTGGCGCCTTACAGTTTACGGGGCCCCCATATCTCCCCGGCGGCCCGGTTTGCCAGCCAAAATTGTGTGCGTCCTGGCCGTCGCAGCAGCTATATTGCCAGTCCTGAGGCGGACTTGATAGTTTGCCTCCCTATTCAGGGAAGCGGCTCCAGAACTGCCTGCTACTGGCCCGCAAGTATCCTGGGGGTCATTAGCCCGATGTGATCCACGCTCGCGGAGCGACCGATATCGATAACCTCGGCCACATAGCGGAAGTCCAGCTTATCGTCGCCCTTGACAAACATGATGCGCTCGGCGCGGTTGGCGTAAATTTCAGACAGCTTCGTCAATAGCTCTGCCTTGGACACGTCATCTTGGTTGATCTTGTACGTCGGATACGCGCCCGGGCGGTACAGAACCTGCACCACGATGGTGCGCTCCGAGTCATTTTGATGTGACTTGTCCTTGGGCGGCTGAGGCACCATCGCGTCCAAACCCTTGGGCGTAACCGGCACGATGACCATAAAAATGATCAGCAGCACCAGAAGAATGTCGATCATCGGGGTAACATTGATGTCGGAAGAGTAGCCTCCCCCGCCTCCCGTTGTCATTGACATGGCTTAAAACTCCTCGTATTACTCGAAATCGTTAAAAAGACAGCGCAAGACCAGCCTAAGAGCCGCCCGCAGGATTGCCTTCGCGCTTCTGCGTCAGCAAGCCCACGTCTTCCACGCCGGCGGTGCGCACGGCATCGATGGCGTTTTCCACTGCCAGGTACTCCGCGCGGGCATCGGCGCGAACATAAATCGTCTTGTTGGCGGGATTGTCGGCTAGCTTCTCGCGAACCTGATTGCCAAGCACGTCAATAGACGTCTTGTTTTGTCCCAGAAACACCCCTCCGTCGCGCGTAATGGCCACAACGATGGCGTCTTCCTTGTCGGCGTCCGGCATAGAGACGGGATTGACCACCGCCACCATATCGATGACCACCTTGTTCTGGAGCATGGGGGTAATGACCATAAAGATGATCAACAGCACCAGCATCACGTCCACCATCGGGGTGACATTGATATTCGAGTTGACCTTAGCGCCTTCGTTACGTATTGCTTGTGCCATTGTTTGGACTCCGTTGCCTGAGAATTTTTATTCCGGATGGCTTCCGGCATTGCTTTGCAAACCGTCAAGCTGGCGCGCGGCTGAAACCGGCGGGCAGGAGAGAGTGTTCACTCTCCCGCCCTCCGCAGATTCCCGCTTTCGCCGACGAGCGCTTCGCTTAGCGCTTGTGGCTCTGCTTGATGAAATAGTCGATCAGTTCGCTGGAGGAGTTGTCCATCTCCACGTCGAAAGCTTCGACACGTCCGCTGAAGTAGTTGAAGGCCATAACGGCCGGGATGGCCACGAACAGGCCGGCGGCTGTGGTAACCAGGGCTTCCGAGATGCCGCCGGCAACGGTGGCGATGCCGGATGACTTGGCATGCGCAATCTGCTGGAAGGCGTTCAGAATGCCGATGACTGTGCCGAGCAGGCCGACGAACGGAGCGGTTGCGCCGATGGTGGCCAGAACGGCAAGGCCCCTCTTCAGCTTGGCGTGAACGATGGCCTCAGCCCTCTCCAGCGCGCGGCCCGAACTGGCGATTGCCTGATCGGTGGGAGCGCCGGCGGAGGAACGAAACTCCTGCAGGCCAGCCGTCACAACCTCGGCCAGGTGGGACTTCTTGTTGCGATCGGCGATCTTGATCGCTTCTTCGAGCTTGCTGTCCTTCAGCGCGCCGGCAACCTTGGGCGCAAACTCGCGCGACTGCTTGCGGGCAGCTGAAAAGTACAGGTAGCGGTCGATCATGACGGCCAAAGACCAAATCGACTCGATGAAGAGAATAATGGCGATGGTTTTCGCCAGTACTCCCATGTGCTCCCAGAGTCCCTGGGCGGTAAAGCTGACTGTCCCACCCTGGTCTTCCTGGAAGATGAATGCCAGGTTGGCGGCCGTGTGCGAAGCGAAGTGTGTAAGCTGAGCGAGAATCACTGAATCGTTCCTCCTAAGGAGTTTTCTTTTGGACTTCTACTGCCTTGGTTGCTGTGAACGCAACTCCTTGCGGATTCGCATTCAGGTGAAAAGAGATGCTCTTCCCCCATGCCGGCGGAAAGCGCCAAAAACATTCCTCATCCGCCCAGGGTGAAGATCACGTTTACCGTGGTCTCCACTTCCACCGGCTCGCCGTTGAGCAGATAGGGCTTGTAGCGCCACTGTCTGACGGCGTCTTGAGCGGCTTGCTGCAACATGGCAGGGCCGTTGACGACCTTCAGATTTTCGATGGATCCGGTCTTGGAGATGGTCGCCTGCAGCACCACCGTTCCAGAGACGCGGGCGGCCTTGGCAATGGGAGGATAGACCGGCGTAGTCTTCAGCAAAATCATACCGGCCATGACACCACTGGAGATGATGAGCTTCTTCACCGGCGCGGCCTTTACACTGGGGCCGTTACTGCCGAAGAGGCTGCCCATGACGTTTCCGCCGCTGCCAAAGTCCGATCCGGCCACGCCGAACCCGGCCATGGACGGTTCCTTCTCGGAAACCATCCTGATATCTTTCGGAATATGGGTGGGCGCCGTGAGCTGATTGTTCATCATCTCAGACCTCACCGGGGCCTGGTGCACTTCCGGAGGCGGCGGCGGGGGGGGCGGGGGCGGCGGTGGAACCGTAAGGGACATCATCATCATGGCCTTGGGCAGCGCCTCGGGATAGATCAGCGGATACAGGATGCACAGAAGCAGAATCGCGACCTCTGCGAACATCATCGGAATCAGGTATTTTCCGAGCTTGCTCTTGATCTTGCCTCCGGATTCAAACGTGGAATCTTCAAACATGGCCAGCCTCGAATCGAGTGTTTGCTTACTTCTATTTAGACACCACGGAACGCAATAATGTTCCCGGCATCAAAACCTTATCATAAATGCGCGGCCCGTCTAGAACCGAACTGCTCATTCCCTGAAAAAACGCTGAAAAAAGCGGCAAAATTACCGCCCACCCTAGACCCTGGGGCGCTTTGCGGCCGGAAGAATAGCCGCGTTGCCCCGCCGGGAGCGCCACTCCTGCCAGGCCACCAGCATCGGCGCGGCTACGGCAATCGAGGAGTACGTCCCGATCAGGATACCCACCACCAGCGCAAAAGAAAAACCGTTCAGCACCTGGCCGCCAAAAATGAACAAAGACAGGACCGTCAGGAAGGTCAGTCCTGAGGTGAGAACGGTTCGGCTCAGGGTCTGGTTGATGCTGCGATTGACCACGTCCGGCAGGGATTCCCGCCGGCTCAGGCGCAGATTCTCCCGGATGCGGTCAAAAACCACAATCGTGTCGTTCATCGAGTAGCCGACCAGCGTCAGGATGGCCGCGATGACGGTCAGGCTGATCTCCTTGTTCAGCAGCGCGAAGGCGCCCACGGTAATCAGCGTGTCGTGGAAGCAGGCCACCACCGCCGCCACCCCGTAGATCAGCTGAAAGCGGAACCAGAGGTAGACCAGCATGCCCGCCATCGAGTAGAGCGTGGCCCACACGGCTTTGCTTTCCAACTGCTTGCCTACGGTTGGACCGACCACCTGCACGTTGCGCACGGTGAAGGGATTGCTGGCATAGTTGGCTGTCAGGGCATCCTGAATCTGCTGGCGGCCAGTATCAAGCGCGGCCTCGTTGGTCTGCTCGGGCAGGCTGATGAGCACCTCGTTCGCGCTGGGCGCATCGACGGGCTTGATGGTCTGGATGCTGGCGTCTCGAATGCCGGCCGCCGCCATGGCCTCACGAATGCGGTTCGCATCGGGGGTCTGATTAAACTGCACCTGCACCTGCGTGCCGCCCTTGAAGTCCACGCCGAGCGGCACCGGGCTGCCAATGGTGCGCATGTGCATGCCCATCGAGATGAGGCCGGCCACACTAAAAATCAATGAAAAGCCGAGGAAATACCACTTCAGCCTCAGCCAATCCACATTTACGCCGCGAAACAATTCCACTTTTTTCTCCTAGCTATTAGCTTCTAGCTCTTAGCTTCTAGCTTTTTTCTCGCGCCAGTCTGGCTCATCGGTTTTCCACTGAAGGGCTAGAAGCTAGAGGCTAGCAGCTAGAAGCTGCCGTTCAGATCGACACCAGTTCCCCTGGCTTCATCTTGTTCAAGTGAGCATCGAAGATGACCCGCGATACAAAGACCGCCGTAAACAGGTTAGCCACCAGGCCAACGGTCAGCGTGGTCGCAAATCCTCTCACCGGTCCGGTGCCGAAGACAAACAAAATCGCCGCTGAAACAATGGTGGTGACGTGGGTGTCAACGATGGTGACCCAGGCATGGGCAAAGCCCTGATCGACGGCCGCAGAGGGCGCCTTGCCGGCCCTCACCTCTTCACGAATGCGCTCGAAGATCAGCACATTGGAGTCCACGCCCATGCCGATGGTGAGAATCACTCCGGCGATGCCCGGCAGCGTTAACGTGGCCCCGGCGGCGCCCATGAAGCCCAGCAGGATGACCAGATTCAGAATCAGCGCCAGATCCGCGTTGATGCCCGAGCCGCGATAGTAGAAGAGCATGAAGGCCATGACCACCAGCAAACCCACGATGGCTGCCTTGACACCCTGGCGAATCGAATCCGCGCCCAGCGACGCGCCCACAAAACGCTTCTCCATTTGCTGCAACGAGGCCGGCAAGGCCCCCGTGCGCAGCAGCTTTGAAAGCGCGGCGACTTCATCCGCCGTGAAAGTGCCTTCGATCACGCCCCGGTCGCGAATTGCGCCCTTGATGACGGCTACCTCGCGGACACGATCGTTCATGACCACCGCCATGTTGCGGCCTATGTTCTTGTTGGTGTATTCGTAGAACTTGTCGCCGGCATCGTTGGTCAGCGTGAACTGAACCTCTTTTTGGCCGGTGTTGGGATTGGTGCTCGGATCGGCGGAGCGGAAGTCGTTGCCGGCTACTACCGAGGCGCGCTGCAACACATACACGCCTGAACCGCCCTCCATCACCCCGGAGAAGCTCTTCAGTTCCTGGTCTGACGGAACACTGCCGCCCACGCTGGCCGCCGCTTCCTGCTCGTCCTTATACGGTCCGCCGACGACCGCGTGAATCTCCAGCCGGTTCGTGCCCTGGATAATGGACTCGATCTGGCTTTCGTTTTCCACGCCCGGCAGGTCCACCAGAATCTGGTTGTCGCCCAGGCCATACTCTTGAATCTGCGGCTCGCTGACGCCTAGCGCGTCCACCCGGTCGCGGATGGCCTCGATGGCCTGCGAAACAGTCTTCTTCTCCAGCGCCGTCACGATCAGCGGCCTCATGGTCAGCGTGAAGCTCCCAGGTTGGTCGCCGCCGGAAACGTCGTATTCATTTGTGAACTTGGACTCCAGCAGCAGGCGCACATCGCTGGACTTATCCGGCGGCGCGCCCTCCACGCGGACCAGCGCAACCTTGGCCGGATCGGGCTTGTAGACCTGCGAATAACTCAGGTTGGCCGCCTTCAGATCCTGCTTGATGAGCGCCACGGTATTGTCCGTTTCGGCGTTGACCGCTTCCTCGACCTTGACCTGCAAGATCAGGTGGGCGCCACCGCGCAGGTCCAGGCCAAGATGGATGCGCTTGGTCATGGCCTCCATCAGGGCCTTGCCGGTAACACCAGACGGCACCCCTAAGATGCCGTAGATGCAGATCACAATGACCGCAATAATCAGGAGAATTTTGTTACTGAGATTCTTCTTCATCGTCCCGTTTCTCGAAACAGTTGTCAGTTGTCAGTGGTCAATGGTCAGTGGTCAGATAACTGACGACTGAAAAATGACAACTGACATTACGCCGCTAAGACCCCGAAATCCCGTCCTCCGTGGTCACCGCGGCAATGGCGTTCTTGGCCACTTCCAGCTTGATGCCGTCCGGCGCCACGCGAATCACGATTGCATCGTCTTTGATGGAGAGGATGATGCCGCGAATGCCGCCCGCCGTGGTCACCCGGTCGCCGGTCTTGATCGCAGCCAGCATCAATTGCCACTGCTTCTGCTTCTTCTGTTGCGGGCGGATCATCAACAGGTACAGAACCGGTATGACCAGCAGGATGGGAAGCATCGTTAAGCCGCTTCCGGCCGGCTGCTGGAACATCCATAAAGCTAAACTCGTTGCCACGCTCATCCTTTACTCGCCCCTCTACTCAATCTGGAGCCGCAAAACCACGCCGCCCTTCAGGGCACAGGCACACCCGGCCATCTGCCGGGCGCCCGTTAAAAATTTTGTCTCCGGGAATCTTCCAGACTGGTTCGGGCCGCTGATTGACTCAGGCCCAAATACCCGAAAGGAGGGTCCGCTTGCCGCTCGCCTGGGCTGAATTGCTCTCCTGCGACCGGATACCTGCCTGCGACCCTACTGCCGTCTGCTTCCTGTTCGACACAGCCTTCCCCAGGAACCCGCATCCCAGAGCCGCGCCAGTTTTCGCGCATGTGCCCCGCTCGGATTCCAAAGGAGTGCCTCAATAGATAAGATACGCGCTGCCGGGGGCCTGTCAAGGAGGGCGCACACAGCCCTGCCCGGCACCGTGAGCCGACAATACTCCGAAATGAGACTTCCTCGCCGCTTATAAAGCCTTTACAAGTCGTCTACTCCATTCTTACGTGCGCTGGTTTCTTCTGGAGTTCAGATGCTGTCCGGCTAATGCGCGCCTGCCAATCGTGCGCTCTGCATGCCGGAAAGCGGGAAAGGACCTCAGATGGGCAACACTTATATCGACTCGCTCTTTTTCATTCTTATGGCGCTATCCGTGGCTTTTATGCTCTGGGTTCTGTGGAATTTCCACAAGGCCGGGCGCAAACCGTAGTATTTCCGCACGTCAGCGTCCTTTTTCTCTCAACGCGCTATTTCGGCTTGGCTTCCGGGGCTGCCGCCGGTGTCTCCGCCTCGTCGCCCGCCTCTTCTACCAGCACCGCCGAGCCGGGAACGATGTCATAGCTCACCGTCTCTTTGCCGGTGGGATGGAATGTGACGCGCAGAGGCTCGCGCTTCCACTCGGCAAGTCCACAGGCCGGCTCTGGGTGGCCATCCAAATCAAAGGCCGACAATTTCCTGGCCAACAGAGCCTTGCGCGCCGCCACCTGAGCCACCACGGCGTAGAGGCTCTTGCCGCTGGCCGTCACCCCGCAATAGGCTCCGTAATCGCGGAACCAGACAACCTGGCTCGCGCCGGGATCGTAGTCGGGCAATTTCAGGGCAACAACGTGGCCGGTCTGCCGGTCCACCAGCAGCCACGGGCCGCGCTGCCAGACCCAGGGGCTTGCCGCCCGGGCGGGCTTTACGCTGGATTTGTCTCCGGGCGCAGACTTGTCGCTGGGTAAGGTGTCGTTGAGCTTGATCGCGCGCCTGACCACGAAGCTGCGGTCGGTCACATCATGAGCGTCGCCGGTGGTCCACTCCTTCACTACGCCGTCCACCAGCAGGGCACGGACTTTCAACTCGGTCTCGCCTACAGCCGCTCCGGCCGGGTCGCCTGCTTTAGAGTACGGCACCTTCCGCGTCGCGCCCAGCACCACCAGGTGCGCCTTGCGCGCCGCGGCGTGGGCCGTATATGGAGGCACAAATGTCGCCACACAAAACAATACGAAAACCAGGGGCCGCATTATTAACCTCACCACGCAGTATTTCATGGAAACTAAAGTACTTTGTCCTTCTTGGACTTCATTTCATCTGCATACTGATCAAAACCTACAAATTCGTACCCGATAGTCAAATACCCCTGGTCCCGAGATGACGACACAGCCTTCAATGCTATGACACTAATGTGCTTATCTGGTTGGGCTGTCAATTGCCAGTAAGAGGCAAGTGTGCGTTCGTGCTTCAAAAGACCCATCATCCAATCCTGGTACTCGTTCCAAATACTTCCTGATTCCAAGAAGTCAAAATCATTCGATGGATCTCCATAGGATCCTATCAATGCTTTACGAAGGTCAGAAAACGCCGACTTGATTTCGGAGCCGGAACCGGAAGTCTCTATATCCTTGCCAATTGCAACGACCTTGAGGAGCCCTTTCTGCGGAGATATAACGCAGATATACTTCTCGAAGGCACTGTGTGGTTTTGGTGCCGTCGATAGGATTAGGGTGTCACCGTCCTCCTCGACTATTGCTCCTTTCCCAACCACCTTGATAATGTCTAGCTTCGACATTCCGTATTCAAAACCGAAAGGCCCGGCAAAACAAACCGAGCCTTTAAGGACAATTAGGAAGAATATCGCTATGCTGACAAGCTTTTTCATCGCACCTCCGTGGAGCATTGAAATCTGCGAATAATTCTATATCACAATTGTGCTTCTTCCACCGCACTCGCCACGCGGAAGGCCGTCCCCTCATTGTCAGACCGTCCGCATCTCCAGCGTCTTACCCAGAACCTTCAGCGCAGCGGCCACGGCGTCAATTTTCGACGCATGGCGGATGTTTACCAGTCGCGTTACCTCAGAGCGCGTCATTTGCAGCCGCCGCGCCAGTTCCGATGGGCGCACCTTCTGCGCCGCCATCTCGTTCAGCAGCAGAACCTTGGCTGCTACGCTGGCTCGTAGAGCTACCACGTGCTGCCCACGCTTGGGCTTAGAAGGGGCCGGAACTGGGCGCCTGGCGTCAAAATAGAAATCGAGTGCAGTTTCCAGCGCATCCTTCGCCATCTCCAAGGCGTCCTCAACGCTATCGCCCTGCGAGTTGGCTTCGGGAATATCGGGAAAGGTCACCATCAAGAATTTGCCGTCCGGTGTGAGTTCGACAGGGTAAGCCAACATGATTCCTCCTATTTGAGACCTAAGTCTTTTTTGATTTTCGCAACAAGCCCGTTTCCAATTTCCTTGCTCTTGTGCATCGGTATGACTGAGGACTTGCCGTTGAGTTCAATCTTCAGGTGCGATCCCCTGCCGCTCGTGAAGGACGCTCCCTGCCTCTCCAGCCAGCGCTTGAACTCCTGCTCTTCATGGATTAAATGTACGCAATAATGCGAACAATGTCAAAAGAAAAGTACGCCGGGTTTCCCATCCTTCGCGCTTTTTGCCTAGGGTGGGAATCCACGAACCTCAACCGGCGACCTGTTCCCTAATCCCTGTTCCCCGCCGCCTCTACCGCTCGCGCAACGCGGAAGGCCGTTCCTTCGTTCAAATGCGCGGCCAGCACCTGCATCCCCACTGGCAAACCGGCCCTGGTTGTCCCGCATGGCACCGTGACGCCGCAGATGCCCGCCAAACTCGCCGTAACCGTGTAGATGTCGGCAAGATACATGGCCAGCGGGTCGCCGGTCTTTTCGCCCAGCTTGAATGCCGCAGTGGGCGCGGTGGGAGTGACGATGGCGTCCACCTCGGCGAAGGCGCGCAGATACTCCTCGGCCAGCAGGCGACGCACCTGCTGTGCCTTCAAATAATAGGCGTCGTAGTAGCCCGCGCTGAGCGCATAAGTGCCGAGCAGAATCCGCCGCTTGACCTCCGCGCCAAAGCCCTCCTCGCGGGAGTGACTGTACATATCCGCCAGAGTCGCCGAATCCTTCGAGCGCGGTCCGTAGCGCACGCCGTCAAAGCGCGCGAGATTGGCGCTGGCCTCCGCCGTTGCGATCAAATAATAAACAGGCACGGCGTAGCGGGTATTGGGCAGCGCCACCGGCTTCACCGCGCAGCCCGCCGCCTTCAACGCGTCAATGCCCGCCTCGATAGCCGCGCGCACTTCCGCATCAAGCCCCTCGGCAAAGTACTCCGCCGGGACGCCGATGCGCAGGCCTGCGACTGGATTGTCGCTCTCGGCAGCATAGTCGGGAACAGGGGCCGGTGAGCTGGTGGCGTCCTGCGGATCGTGGCCGGCGATGACGCCGAGCAGCGTGGCGGCATCGCGCACATTGGAGGCAAACGGGCCTACGCGGTCCAGCGAGGACGCGTAGGCGATCAGCCCGTACCTCGAGACGCGCCCGTAGGTGGGCAGCACGCCCACCACGCCGCAAAAGCTGGCCGGCTGGCGAATCGAGCCGCCGGTGTCCGAGCCCAGAG
>CZKF01000240.1_pt1 | contig 26600 bp, 27 predicted proteins | sample 1122351 | NCBI WGS metagenome assembly CZKF01 (sample SAMEA3539301, study PRJEB10725) | soil metagenome | biome: tundra; feature: field; material: soil | place: USA | collected 2010-05 | depth 0.15 m
GATGATGCCGCCGAGATCGCGCAGGCGAATCTGGCGGACAATCTCCGGCACTGCGTCGAGGTTGGTCTTGACGATGGTGTCCTCAAGGCGCGCCGACTTGCCGACGTACTTGCCGGTATTGATGTCGATGGCCACCAGCGCCTCGGTCTGGTTGATGACGATGGAGCCGCCGCTCTTGAGCCATACCTTGGAGTTGAGAGCCTTGGCGATTTCGTCCTGAATGCCGAAGTGCTCGAAGAGCGGAGTCTCCTTGGTGTAGAGCTTGACGCGGCGAACCAGCGAGGGCGAGAAGCGGTTGAGGAAGCGGACGATGCGCTCGTAGTTATCCTGGGAATCGACCCAGATGGAGGAGAAGTTGGAGCTGACCTGGTCTCTCAGGATGCGCTCGATCAGCGAGAGGTCGTGATAGATGAGCGCGGGCGACTTGGAGTCGTCGGAGCGCTGCTTGATCTCCGCCCACAAGTTGAGCAGGAAGCGCAGGTCGGCGCGCAGCTCCTCTTCGGATGCGCCCTCGGCGGCGGTGCGCACGATGAATCCGCCGGAGGCCTCGCCGCGCTCGTGGGTGAGAATGCGCTTGAGGCGCTGGCGCTCGGTGTCGGACTCGATCTTGCGGCTGACGCCGATGTGGGAGACGGTGGGCATGAAGACCAGGAAGCGGCCGGGCAGGGCGATGTGCGAGGTGATGCGCGCGCCCTTCTTGGCGATAGGCTCCTTGGCGATCTGGACGAGAATCTCCTGGCCGGGCTTGAGCAGGTCACTGATGATGGGCAGGTCGGACAACTGCGCCGAGCGGCGCGTGGGGCCGCGGCCTTTGGGGCCTTGCGCGGCCGGCGCGCCTCGGCCGTGGCGGCCACCACGGGGATTGCGGTCACGGCGCTGGCCTGGCGTTCCGGCAGCGGGCTGGCCTTCGGCGGAGGGCTCTTCTTCGTCTTCTTCGTCGAAACCTTCGTCTTCGCCACCCTTTTCGTCGAAGTTCAACTGGATGCGGTGGTCGAGGTGGGCCTCCTGGAGCATCTCGCCCAAGTCGCCTGTGCGCAACTGGTTGGGCAGCGTCTCCTCTTCAAAGTCGTCCGTGTCATGGTCGCCGCTTTTGGCGCGCTGCGGATGGCGGGGAGCGACAAACTCCTCTTCCTCGATGGTCTCTTCCTCAATGAGGCCGCTGCCGGGGGCGTAAGTCGAGGACGAAATGGTTTTGGCCGTCTTCTTGGCGGCTTTTTCGTCGGGTTTCTTTTTGCCCAGGCCAAAGAAGCGGAATTCAGCAGGAGGCAGCGGGTCCACGTTGTGAGAGGCGGTTGCGTTGTCTTCCGGCTCTGTAGATTCCCATGTTTCAGAATTGAAAGCAGGGTCGCCCTGCAACAATGCGGATTCAGATGTCTCCTCGAACTCATCCTCTTCGAGGGGCTCATCTTCGGCTAGAAAATCTTCCGCGGCTGCAGAGGTGTGCATTTCCTTTGCGGAGGCAATCTCCGGCGACGGGGCAGATTCCGGAGCAGATTCCGGTTTGGGCTCGGAGATCTCCTCGACGAAATCCTGCTTCTCGACTGCATCGGGGGCAGGGATGTTCCGCGGCTCACTGGTTGCTTCCGAAGCGGGTTCGTTCTTGTGCTTGCGATGTTTGGAGAGCGACTCGCCGGGCAACAGGCCGCTACCGTCCCACACGATGGGCGACTTGATCATGGTGGTTGGTTTGAAGCTGCTCTCCGGCCGGACTGGCAGGGCAACATGCCTGGTCACATGATCTTGTGGAGCGCCTTCTGCCGGAGCGCCACCGTACTTGGAGAGCGACTCACCGGGGATAACAAAGGGGGTTGTGGAGGTGGCCGTAGCTCCCCGCTTTGGCGATGAAGATCTGTCCGTCGCGCCTGACCAACCCTCGGACGAAGACCTGTCCGTGGGGACCCCGGCTCCCCACCCCACGGACGAAGACCTGTCCGTGGGGACCCCGGCACCGGCATGAATCTGCGGCGCAACCTCAGGTTCGGTCTCTGTGATCTCCTCGATGGAAGCGGCGGGAGATTCACCTCTCTCCGGCTGGCCTTGAGTCGAGTCCGCCGCGCCACGGCCACCGCGTCGGCGTCGGCGTCCGCGCCAGCGCTTGGCGCCGGGCTCGCCGGAATCCTCTTCACCTGCTTCTGGTTGCTCTGAGAGGGACACGGAGCCGGAGGCGGGCAAGGGAGCGGCCTCGGTTTCCGGCAGGGCCTCAACCGTCAAACGGCGACCCCGGGCCGGGCGATCCTGTCTCGGATCCTGTCTCGGTTCCTGGCGCGATTCCTGCTTCTGCTCAGGCTTCTGGCTGGGACGAGCGACCCGCTCCTGTTGAGCGGGCTCCTTGTCGCTGGTGTGCCGAACTTCGCGAGGGGGCTTATTGCCACCGCTGATGGCGGCCTTTTCCAGCTCGTCGGTCTCTTCCTGGTCTTCGAGTTCGAGAAAGTCGGTTACATACAGGAAGGCGTCGCGCTCCAGGCCCACATCCACAAAAGCGGATTGCATGCCGGGCAGGACACGTGTGACGCGTCCGTTGTAAATGGAGCCAGCGAGGGTGTACTCGTTTTCGCGTTCGTAGTAGATTTCCGCGAGTTGATCGTCTTCAAGGATTGCCAGCCGCGTTTCATGCGGCGTGCTGGAGATACAAATTTCCTTTGCCATCGTACCTTTCCGCCCGGCGGCGTCAGCCTGCCGGAACCCGCGACAAGGCAGGAAGGAGACGCGCGTGGCCGGAAAGGGAAGGGATGTGCGGATGGGGTGAACCGTGAATCACTGGCGTGCCGGATGCCGTGTCAGAGCCTGCCGCGAAGAGCGGCGGACGGTGGCAAATAACCCGGCTAACAAGCTGTACTATACGGATACCCAATTGCAGAGAGTTTGTGGCCAACCTTACCGGGGCCGTTCCATCGCTGGCGATTGAATAGGCACACCGTGCTACGGGGCGGGAAAAAAACAATCCGGATGCCTCCGAGCGCCTGGTGTAACTTATACGCCGCCAACGGTTTTCCCGTCTCTGCGTGCTCATGAACCCTTATCCTGCCGGGCGCGCGGTCCATCCGGACCTGGCCGGCGAAATACCTAAAAAAACTTTCTCCTGCGGTCCGGAAATTTCCGGGGGGACACAAGAGGTGAAGCTGCAATTCCGTCAGTTGACGAACCGGCGCATGCGGACATTCATCGCCACGCCCAGCGCCAGGAACGTAAACAACACCGAAGATCCGCCGTAACTCATTAACGGCAAAGGGATTCCGGTGACGGGCATAAACCCGATGACCATACCGATGTTGACCGCAATCTGGAAGGTCAACACAGCCACTACTCCCATGATAATCAAGGAGCCAGCCAGGTCCGCGGCTGTTTGAGCGTTCTGAATCAAACGCATCAATATGAAAAAGTATAGCAGCAGGACGAAGAGTGCGCCGACGAAACCGTGTTCCTCGCCGAAAGCGGCAAAGATGAAGTCGGCATGGGGAATGGGCAGGAAGTCTCCCTGGGTCTGGGAACCCTTGGCCATGCCTTTGCCCCAGACGCCGCCGGAGCCGACGGCAATGAGCGATTGGCGGAGTTGGTAGCCGGTACCCTTGGGGTCGCTGTCGGGATTGATGAAGCTGGTAAGGCGAGCCTTTTGATAAGGCTGAAGGAACTTGCCGCTGGTCCAGACGCCGACGACCAGCGCTGCCCCGCAAACCAAGAGAACCACTGCCTGGCGGATATTGATGCCGCCCAGAAACAGGCCGGCGGCCAGGATGGGCGTGTAGGTAAGCGCTGTTCCCAGATCGGGTTGCTTGAGCACGATAATCAGAGGCACACCCACCAGGAGAAAGGCCTTGAAGATGTCAAACCCGGTCAGCCGCCTGCCGCCCAGGTTGGCAAAGTAGCGGGCTACGGCCAAAATCAGGATCAGCTTGACCCATTCGGAGGGCTGAAAGTGAACGGGCCCGATCTTGATCCAACGGCGCGCGTGCAGCACCGTTACACCCACCAGTTTCACCGCCACCAGCGAAGCCAGACCGATGCCATAGGCCCAGGGAGCCCAGTCCAACAGCCGGTGATAGTCGATTTTAGAGAAGAGAAACATGGCCGCCAGGCCGCCGGCGATCCAAAAGAGCTGCTTGATGTGGAAGGCGCCGTACAAGTGGCTTTGCAGCGTGGCCGAGAATTTTGTGTGCAGTGTGGTCGAGTAAACCTCGAAGACGGAAATGGCACAGAGCAGCAGCACCATGCCCAGCAGCGGCCAGTCGAAGTCGCGAAAGCTGAGGAGGCGGCGCATCAGGGATGACCTTCCTTGAAGCGCAGGGGAGAGGAGAGCAGCCAGACCGGCAGCGGATGCTGCGCGCTGGCCACGGCTTTGAGCGGATGCAGCTGTCCGGGATCGACCATGAAATGCCCGGCATGGAGGACGGTATCCTGACTGTCGGCGCCGGAGCGCTTGCGGTGAGCGGGCGCAGGACCAGACCAGACGGCTCCTACTTCGACCGGTTTGCCGAGGCTGGCCTGGTCGAGGACGTTGTGGTCCATCATGCGCTTTTTGTTCACATAGGTGACGATCATCTGCGCGGCAACGTGGGCGGAGTATGAGCCCCAGTCGCCATGCTCTTGAAGCACCGCGATCACAATTTCGGGATTGCGGCGGGGAACCATGCCGACAAACCAGGAATTCGGCGTTTTGGCTCCGCCTTTGGTGTGCGTATCGCCGCCTCCCACTACCTGGGCCGTACCGGTCTTACCGGCAAAGTCGACGCCCTCGATATGTGCGGCCTGGGCCGTGTGGTACAGACCGGGCGTGGTGGCGGCAGCCATGCCGTCGGTGATGATTGTCCAGGTGTCGGGATTGAGAGGCACCTCTTTGTTTCCCGAGCCGGGGAAGCTGTCCTGAACGGCCTGGCGGAACTCGGCTGGAATGTTCTGGTCCTGCATCACCACATGGGGCCTGACAAAATGGCCGTTTGACGCGATGCCGCCCAAGGCGCGCGCCAATTGCAGAGGCGTAACCTGCGTCTCACCCTGGCCGATGCCCACCGAGATCGTGTTGCCGGGGTAATAGCGCTGGTGGTAGTTCTTCATCTCCCACTGCGTGGAGGGCATGATTCCGGCCATCTCGTTGGGCAGGTCGATGCCGGTCTTCTGTCCCAGGCCGAACGCGGTTGCGTATTTGGCGATGGTGTCGATGCCCAGCTTTTGAGCCAGCGTGTAGAAGAAGGTGTCGCATGACTCCGGAATGGCGTCGCGGATACCCAGCACGCCATGGTGATGATCGCAGTGGAAGAATCGCCCGTAAAAATTGGCTCCGCCTTGGCAATTCACATGCATATCCTGGGCCACACCCTCCTGCAAACCGGCCGCGGACATGATGATCTTGAAGGTCGATCCGGGAGCGAGCTGGTCCTGGATGGCTTTGTTCATCAGGGGATGGTTGGGGTTGGTGATGAGCTGGTTCCAGTCGGCGCGGTTGATGCGGACCGCGAAGGCGTTGGGGTCGTAGCTGGGATGGGAGACCAGAGCCAGAATCTCGCCGTTGCGCGGGTCCATAGCCACCACAGCGCCGCTGGCGTCGCCCAGGGCCAGTTCCGCAGTGCGCTGCAGGTCGATGTCAATGGTAAGCTTCAGATCCTGGCCGGGGATGGCGTGCTGGGTTCTGAGGTAGCCCACCTCGCGGCCATGGCTATCCACGATGACATCTCGGGATCCGTCCACGCCACAAAGCAACTGGTCGTAGGTTTGCTCGACGCCGTCTTTGCCTACAATGTCGCCCGGTGAGTAAGCCGCGTAACGCGTATCGTTGAGCATCTCCTCGCTGACCTCACCCACATAGCCGATGAGGTGGGCGGCAAAGCCGTCGCGGGGATAAAGCCGTCGCTCCACGTCGATGGTCTCCAGCTCCGGCAGCTCGTTGCGGTGCGCCTCGATGAAGGCCTGTTCGTCGGAGGTGATGTCCTGCTTGATGGGTATAGGCTCGTAGATCGGTCGAGCGCGATAGCGGCGCAGCGTGGCGCGCAACTGCTCCAGGTCCAGGTTCAAGCCGCGGGCGATCAGGGGCAGGTCGGCGTCCACACTGCGATTCTGCTCACGGACCAGGAAGCAGGAGACCGATGGGTAGTTGTCCACGAGCAGCCGGTTCTCACGGTCCAAGAGCTTACCCCGGCCGGCCATCACGGGAACCTTGCGGACGCGGTTCTGCTCGGCAAGCAGGCGGAAGTTCTCGGCCCCCAGCACTTGCAGCCGCCACAGCCCGGCCACCAGGGCCAGCATGATCAGCAAAATTCCGTACTGCACCACCGCCAGCTTGAGGGTGGGGAGTTTTTCGCCGCGAGTTGTGCCTCCTGAATACATTTTGCCTGAGCCTTCGGTGTTCCCTATTCCCTATTCCCTAGTCCCTCAGTTGCATCCGGTCCAGCAGCGGAAACAGGACCAGGGCCGCGAGCGTGGATCCTACCGCTTTCATCAGTTCCTCCAGACCTCTCCACTCCTGGTCCATCCCCAACAGAACGCGATAGATGATGACGTAAATGACACCGGAGAGGAGTGAAAGCACAAAGGTCATCATCAGGCGGATGGCGAAATTGTCCACGTTGATGCGGGCTCCAACAGAGCCGGCCAGAAAGCCGGCCACCGTTTTGGCGATGCCGTTGCCGCCGATGGCGTGATGGGTGAGCGCATCCTCGAAGATACCCATCGCGGCGCCCATCATCGTCCCCTGGATGGGGTCGCGCCGGGCGAGGGCAAAATAGACGGTAACCACCAGCGGGAAGTCGAACCATGCATGGTTGTGCAGCATGCTCGGTAGCCAGACCTGGAGTAACAGGGCCGCCAAGGGCGCCAGAGCATAGACCAGCAATGGGTAGCTGCGCATGCCCAGATCGCGGCGGTGACTGGCGCCAAGGGTTCTCATGGCTATGGATTCCTCCCTGCATTGGCCGGCGGAGAGGATTGCTCGTCCTGCGACGTCTGTGGCTTGTCCCCCGGCGTAAATCGGTCAGGGTGCGCCGAGTGGAGCAGTTTGGGAGCGGTGGGCGTCGATGTCACCGGGGGCTTGGCCTGCTTTTGTCCGGGCTGGACCGGCTGGCCGGGAGCCGCTGTTGAGGCCGGCGCGGGCGCATTGGGATCGGCGAGTCCCGGCAGCCGTTCGGCCATGATCTCGGATGCTTTCTGCTGATCCTTATGGGTCTGGGCGATGGCCGCAGCCTCCGCGCCTTTCAGCATCTCGCTGGTGGCCAGGTCCTTCTGCTGCTCAGCCGAGAAGCGCGGCTGTGTGGAGGTAATCACCAGTACCTCTTCGAGCCGGTCGAGATGGGCGGCCGGCTTCACGAGCACGTCGATGAACGAGTCACGATCGGGGTCCGGCACTACGCGCACAACCACGCCCACGGGCAGCCCGCGCGGGAAGACGAGGTCGCCCCCGGCGGTGAACACCTTTTCTCCCGGCTGGATGCGTTGATCGGCCAGGATGCCTATAATCTGCGGGCGTCCGTCAGCGTCTCCGCGCAGGATGCCTCGAGTCCGCGTGTTCTCCAGAATCACGCCCGCGCCGCTGGTCTGGTCGTTGATAGCCAGCACCTGCGCGGAATGAGGAAAGACCTCGCGCACCTTACCCACGATGCCGTCCGGGGTAATCACGGCCATGTCGCGTTCGAGGCCATCGGCGGAACCTTTGTCGAGATAGAAGACCTTCGAGGAATCGTTGCCGCTGGAGCCGATGGCCTGCGCGGGCAGCGTCTTGTAAATATATTTCTGCTGAAAGTCGAGCAGCGCCTGCAACCGCTGGCCCTGGTGGGCATCTTCCAGCAGCGAGGCCTGTTCCAGGCGGAGCCGGTCGATGGTCTTCTGCAATTCCTGATTCTGCTGACGGATGCCGTGCAGGTCAATGTAGTTTTGCCAAAGGCCCACAATGCCCAGCTTAGTGGCGTGGAAGATCTGCTCTGGGGGTGTGACCACGGCATCGGCCCACATCCGGATTAGCCGCACGCCCGATGCGTCCCGCGTGTCAATGGAGTTGCGCCCGCTGTCCGCGCGGCGCACCTGTACGGCCAGCCCGATGATCTGCGCCAGCAGGACGGCCAGCAGCACCAGGAGATTCCGATAGCGGTCGAAGAACGAATCCATGACCAAGGCCCGCGCGCAGGAGAGAACTACTCAGAGAGCAAGAACAATACCAGTATACTGACGGTCACCGTGGTTTGCTGCTTGCCCCACTTTCAACGATCAGGCCGCGGAATGGAGGCGTTCCGGGCGATTGTCACAGGGAGACTCCGAGTTGCATAATGCCGTATTTGTAGTTATAATAATGTAGTGGGAGGAATCCGTTTTGAATGGGACGAGGCGAAGAACCTCGCCAATCAGCGCAAGCACGGCGTCAGCTTTGAGGACGCCAGCGAAATATTTCGCGATCCACTCTTCGTGTCTTTGAAGGATCGCATCGAGGATGGGGAGCAGCGCTGGCAGACGTATGGCAAGGTCGGCAACAAGTTGCTCATGATGGTGGCGCACACTGTTCAAGAAGAAGATGCGAATGGTTCAACCATCGAGGTAATTCGCATCATCTCGGCACGATACGCATCGCGAAAGGAGCAAAAAATTTATGAGCACGAAAATCGTTAGTTATACGTTGGATACGCTGCCTCCGATGACGAAAGAGCGGATGGCCAGGCTGGAAGCGCTGGCGGCGCGGCCAGACAGCGAGATCGACTTCAGCGACATTCCCGAGTTGACCGAGGAGCAGTGGAAGACAGCCGTGCGCGGTAATTTTTATCGTCCGATAAAGCGTCAGGTCACGGCGCGCGTGGATGCCGATGTGCTGGAGTGGCTGAAGTCGCAAGGCAAGGGGTATCAGTCGCGCATCAACGCTATTCTGCGGCGGGAGATGCTGACGGCGTTAAGGACTACGACGGCTAAGTAGCCTGCTATGGTGCTGATTTTGCACCATGATAAAATGACTGCCATGGGAGGGACGAATCAGATGGCAAATGTATCCACCAAATCCGAGATCAATTGGATGGCTTGCGAATTGATTGAAACCGTTCCCGGCAAGGTATCAGGAAGGCCTGTTGTGCGCGGTACGCGCATCATGCCCGACCCTATTGTGAACAGCTTCGAACTGGGTGACAGCATCGAGGAAATCCATGAGGGCTTTCCCACTCTTTCTGTTGTCCAGATCAAGCGGCTGGTGGACTTTGCTCACGGCCAGCGCCGTCAGCGCTGCGCATGAAGGTATTGCTCGACGAAAACCTCGACCACCGGCTTCGCGGAAATCTCGGCGCGCATGAGATTTTCACCGCTAGCTATAAGGGCTGGGATGGACTCAAGAACGGCAATCTCATCCGTGTAGCCGAATACGACGGCTTTGATGTGCTGCTGACGGGAGATCAAACCCTCTGTTATGAGCAAAACCTGAGCGGGAGGCGGCTGGCGATTATTGCGATGTCGTCCGTTGAATGGCGCATCGTCAAGGATTACTTGGCGCAGATCATCACAGCGATCGACAACGCCGTTCCCGGCTCATTTCAGTCAGTAGACTGCGGCACATTCAGCCGGAGGTCAAGCTCCGAAGAGTAAACAGATATCCTATATGGTCTTTATCAGATGGTATCGATCGAGAGTGATTTCGGCACGGATTGCAGCGGCGGCGTCAGGATAGCGGAGACGCGCAAATCCGACCCAAGCATCGCGGTAGGTCTTCCAAGTTTCTTCAACGCTTGAAAGATGGCTGGCCGTGACTGCACCCTGATCGATTGCTTCCTTTGTCTGCGCTCGTAATTGCTGGAGCTTCTTCTCATATTCGCGATTCAGCAACGCATCGGCCATTGTGATTTGATTGTCAGAAAGTACGGGCCATTTCTTGCGCTCGAAGTGAACAACCTCTGTGTGAAAGAGATCTTTGAGGATGGCCTGTGATCCGATGGTTCGCATGCCGCGAATGGTGCCACCTTGATCCACTTCGGAAGCATGTGCCTCAATGTATGCATTCTGGGCGGCAAGGAGTTTTTCGAAAGCTGCCTGATGCTCCGGAGTCATGGAGGATTTCAGTGAGTTGTAGTAACGGCTTCTGCGGTCATCCTCGATTTCGGATGCGTAACTACCGCAGAAATTCATCGTAATGGTTGATGCGGCATAGTCGCAGAACTCGAATGGTCTATGAGCGCGAGGTGAATCGTTAAGTTTCGCAATATCTGGCAGCGCAAGCGTTGCCATACCTTCTTCGGACTCGCAGGCGAAGCGTATGGATAGCGGGATGTCGCGCTTGACACCGGAACCATTGAAATAAATGTCGGCCAGAATGAGCGATCCGCCGACGATCCATGCACTCGGCTCCTCTTGGTTTTGTCCGAAGTCAGCTTTCTGCGCAAGCCGCTCCTGCCATGCACATGCACGGGCTTCGGAGTAATTTACCGGGCGGCCGATGCCGCGATAGGAGCGGTAAGAAGCACAAGCGGGCGCTGTCCTAGGGACAGGGGCTTTCTCCGCTTCTGCGGGTAGCGGAATGGATAAATATGCGGAGCAGTCTGCGGGAAGTTCGGCGGCTGTGGTCTGGCCGACAGCGGCGGTCGCAAGCGCAGTGTTTCCAATAAGGATAGCTGTCGCGAGACCAATGAGTTGCGTGTAGAGATGGTATGTACGAAACATATGGAAAAAGTATATGCCAAGGAGGTCAGTCGGTAGGGCTGATCTTTTTGTGGCCGGGTTCCTCAGGTCCGGGGCGCGGACCTGGAAATCAACTGACCACTGTTCACTGACCACTGCTTTAGTCGATCTTGATCTTGCGGAGCAGGCGGAAGTCGGAGAGCATTTTGCCGGTTCCCAGCACCACCGAAGCGAGTGGGTCGTCTGCGACGGAAACAGGCAGCCCGGTCTCTTCGCGGATGCGCTTGTCGAGATTCTTGAGCAGCGCGCCGCCGCCGGTGAGTACGATGCCGCGGTCGCTGATGTCAGCCGAAAGCTCGGGCGGCGTGCGCTCCAGAGCTACGCGGATGGCGTTCATGATGACTGCGATGCACTCGCCCAGCGCCTCGCGGATCTCGCTGTCGTCGATGTTGATGGTTTTGGGAATGCCCTCGATGAGGTTGCGGCCCTTGATCTCCATGGTGAGCGGCTTGTCCAAGGGAAAGGCGGAACCGATCTCCATCTTCACGTGCTCGGCCGTCCGCTCGCCGATCAGCAGGTTGTACTTGCGCTTCAGGTAATTGGTGATCGCCTCGTCCATCTGGTTTCCGGCCATGCGTACGGAGCGCGAGTAAACAATTCCAGAGAGCGAGATGACGGCAATGTCTGTTGTCCCGCCGCCGATGTCAACGACCATGTTGCCCGAGGGCTCGGTGATGGGCAGCCCGGCGCCGATGGCGGCCACCATGGCCTGCTCGACAAGATAGACTTCGCTGGCCTTGGCGCGATAGGCGGAGTCCTCGACGGCGCGCTTTTCCACCTGCGTAATCTCAGAAGGCACGCCGATGACGATGCGCGGATGGACCAGCATCTTGCGGTTGTGGGCCTTCTGGATGAAGTAGTTCAGCATCTTCTCGGTAATCTTGAAGTCGGCGATGACGCCGTCCTTCATGGGCTTGATGGCCACGATGTTGCCGGGGGTGCGGCCCAGCATCTCCTTGGCCTCTTTGCCCACGGCTTCCACCTCGCCGGTGTTCTTGTTGATGGCTACGATGGAGGGCTCGTTGACAACGATGCCCTTGCCGGCCGCGAAGACCAGGGTGTTGGCGGTGCCGAGATCAATTGCCAGGTCGCTGGAGAACATGCTGAACAACGAACGGAAACCGTGCGACCGCGTGGAGCGCGATGGATAACTATTGGACATATGTGGACCGGTTCTGCCTCAATTCGTATTGTACGGCAACGGGCCAAATCCGCATCGGAGCGCCGCGCCGGGGAGCCAAACAACGTGCCCGCCAGGGAACCTGTGCGGTAAACTCATTGTCTGCGGAATCGGCCGGGATTCAGTGTTCTTTTTAGGACACACGCCACCGATTACTGCTATCTTATCCCTGTTTTCGAGGTTTTCGTGCCCTATCCGACGTTTCACAACCTGATTGACGGCCAATGGCTGCCCCCCCAGAGCGGCAAAACCATCCTCAACCTGAACCCCGCCGACCACACGGATGTGGTGGGGGCGTTTCCCGCGTCGCACGCCGAGGACGTGGCGTTGGCCGTGGCCGCCGCCAAAAAGGCCTTTGCGACGTGGCGGCTGATTCCAGCGCCCAAGAGGGCGGAGATCCTGGTTCGCGCCGGCCTGCTGCTGCAAAATCGCAAGGAGCAGTACGCCCGGGATATGACCCGGGAGATGGGCAAAGTCCTGGCCGAGACCCGCGGGGATGTGCAGGAGGCCATTGATGAGGCCTTTTATGTGGCCGGCGAGGGCCGGCGGCTCTTTGGGCAGACCACGCCAAGCGAATTACAGAATAAATTCGCCATGAGCGTGCGCATGCCGCTGGGCGTGGTGGGGCTGATTACTCCGTGGAACTTTCCCATGGCGATTCCCTCGTGGAAGCTCTTTCCGGCGCTGGTTTCTGGCAATGCCTGCGTAATCAAGCCGGCCACCGACACGCCACTTTCGACCTACAACCTGGTGCAGGCGCTGGTGGATGCGGGCCTGCCTCCGGGCGTGGTCAACATCGTCAGCGGTTCGGGCGCGGCCGTCGGCATGCCGCTGGTGGAGCATCCGGAGGTGCGCGCCATCAGCTTCACGGGGTCGAGCGAGGTGGGCTCCCAGGTCGCCCAGCGCGCAGCCGCTGCCTTCAAGCCGGTTTCTCTGGAGATGGGCGGCAAGAACGCGCAAATCGTGCTGGACGACGCCAATCTGGAGTTAGCGTTGGACGGCGCGCTGTGGGGCGCTTTCGGCACAACCGGCCAACGCTGCACGGCCACAAGCCGCATTCTGTTGCAAAAGCGGATTGCGGCCAAATTTACTGCCGAGTTTGTGGCGCGGGCGGGCAAACTCAAGGTCGGCAACGGCCTGGATGAGTCGGTCGAGGTGGGCCCGCAGGTGAACGCGAGCCAGATTGAGACCTCGAAGAAGTACGTGGCCATCGCCCTGGCCGAAGGGGCGAAGCTGCTGGCCGGCGGCCATGCGCTGACCGAGGGCGCTTACGCAAAAGGCACCTTCTTCGAGCCGACGGTGCTGGGCGGAGTGACTCCGGGGATGAGGATTGCACGGGAAGAGGTCTTCGGGCCGGTTGTCTCGCTGATCGAGTTTGCCACATTCGAGGAAGCTATCGAGATCGCCAACTCCATCGATTACGGGCTCTCGACCGCGCTCTACACCAGGGACGTGAACCGCGCCTTCACGGCAATGCGCGACCTGGAGTCGGGAATTACTTACATCAACGCTCCGACGATTGGCGCGGAGGTTCACCTGCCCTTCGGCGGCGTGAAACACACCGGCAACGGCCACCGCGAAGGCAACGGAGCCATCGACTTCTTTACTACGTGGAAGGCGGTGTACGTCGATTACTCGGATAAGTTGCAAAGGGCGCAGATCGACAACGCGGAGTGAGTTTTCAGGCAGCACTGCACGGATTGCACCGTTGACGGAGAATACCTTGTTCTGATAATGTTCGCTCAATTTAATTTTCAATCGCAAACCGCATGTGAGAGGTGAGAGGAAATGCCTGTGACATCGAAATGCCCGATTTGTGGCCATGAGGGAATGCCCCTTCTTGTCAAGAACAAGTTATCGACAGGCGGATGGATATTCTTCGCCGTAATGCTGCTTGTCTGCTTTCCGCTTTGCTGGCTCCCCTTCGTCATCGATGGATGCAAGGAAGATGAGTGGAAGTGCGCTGGATGCGGTATCAGGAGAGCTTGATACACCGCATCGTCCGCTATGCCGCTCTGTGCGCATTCGTCTTCTATCTGGGGTGGAATGCCGCGTGGATGGCGCATGGAAGGATTCCTCCTTCCATCCTGCGGGCCGTTGGCGGCGTTCCCTGCCCCACGACGGGCGGGTACAGGAGTTTTCTTGCCCTTTGCCGGGGAGAGTTTGTTCAGTCATTTTTATATAACCCGCTGATGCTGGTTTATGTATTGCTCTTCTGTTACTCGATGGGAGTTCTATTTCTCCAGTGGATCCGACGAAAGCGGCTTGTGCTCCGTCCTTTCATTGCATGGATGTGGTGCGTTTCACTGCTGATCGGCTGGGCGGCGAAGTTTGCTTTGGGAAGGCAATACTGGTGAGTTTGAGGGCCAGACGCGCAGGGCCTCGTCTTTGAGGCCTGGGAGTGGTTCTGTGCCCGATTCCGCGCTACAATCTTCCTATGCAGCACACCTACGAGGAAGTCCGGCAAATCGCTTGTGAACTACCCGAAGACCAGCGCATCCTGCTGGCGGCCTCGCTTTGGGAGAGCCTGGACCACGGGGAAATCGACGCGACTGAGGCCGAAATCGACGCTGCCTGGGATGGGGAAATTGCGCACAGGGTCGCGGAAATCAAGGCCGGGACCGCTGTGACATACTCCCTGCAAGAGGTTGAGGCGGATTTGCGGTCCATTACCGGACCGTGAAGACCTTGCGGATTCACGAAGGCGCCCGGCGCGAGGCTAACCTGGCAACAGTCTGGTACGCCGAGCGTAGCCTTTCCTTGGCGTGCAGGTTTCGGGACGAATTGTTAGCAGGATTTTCCCGTGCCGCGTCCTTTCCGCTTCGTTATCCCTCCTATTTGCACGGAACCCGTAGAGTCCTGCTTAAGAAGTTTCCGTATTTCATTGTCTTCCTCGATTGGCAGGATGAGGTCTATGTCATCGCCGTAGCCCACGCCAAACTGCGGCCCGGCTACTGGAAGAGGCGAATCTGAATCGGCCGGAAGAAGAGTGAGTCTATGAGCAAGCAGTTAAAGCACATTCCAAAATTCGCCGCTGAAGCCGAGGAACGCGCTTTCTGGGAGTCACCGAATAACGACAGCACGGAGTTTGTGGATTGGAGCAAAGCTAAGCTTGTCACCTTTCCCAAACTGCGTCCCTCAACGGAGACGATCTCTCTGCGGATGCCGGAAGATATTCTGAATACCATCCGGAGTTATGCACGCAAGCTCGATATGCCGTACCAGTCTCTTATTAAATTGTGGTGCGCGGAGAAGGTTGCTGAACTGGTTCACTCTCCGCGTGCTGTCCATCGCAGCGGCAAGTAACGCGGTGGTATTGGACCGTGATTCGCGCTAGAATGTCTCCATGAACCGCAGCGCCGCCGAAATCCTCGAAGACGCCCGCCAATTGCCTCCCGGCGAATTGGACTGGCTTGTCGAAAACCTCGCGAATGAGGGACCGGGGGGAATGAGCGAGGAAGAGTTTGCCGCCTGGCAGAAGGAAGTGGGCGAGCCGGAACCAGGCTATGAGGAATGGTTCCGCGCCGGCGTGGAAGAGGCGCTTGCGGATACGTCCGGGGACATACCCCATGAAGAGGCGATGAAGCAGTTTCATCAGGCGATTCTAAAGGCACGGAAGTTGAAAGCCATCGCATGAGGCTTGTCTGGAGCAAGGCAGCCATGCGTGACCTGGACGAGTTGGCGGCTTATATCGGAATGGAAAGCGAGCGAGCTTCTGAACTCGTCGAAGGGCGCATTCACGAAGAGGCCAAATTGCTCTCCCGGTTCCCGCGCAGCGGACGCATCGGGCGTGTTCCAGGAACCCGCGAACGTGTTGTCGGCAGAACGCCTTATATACTTGCGTATCGGATCGTTTCCGAGCAGACTCGCGTTCTCAGGGTCTATCACAGCGCACGAAAGTGGCCAGCGCATTTTTGATTAGCCTCTTTTTTGCTCTAGTCAGATTTTGCCCGCAGCCCTTCTATGCCCTCATCAAATCTCGGCCTCTCCTATAGAATTACGAGTGAGATAATCCCAGGCCCCAAAATCGAAACCAGGGGCACACCTACTTTCAACATTCAAGACTCGGGCCATTTGCCTTCGCCAAGGAATAGGAAATGAGCATACAGATAAAAGATCTCGGCGCCGCGGTGCTGGCAACCGAATACGCGGTGCGCGGCCCCATCGTCGATCGGGCGCAGGAGCTGGAGAAGCAGGGCCGGGAGATCATCTACTGCAACATCGGCAATCCGCAATCGCTGGGACAAAAACCCATTACGTGGCTGCGCCAGATTCTTGCCCTGTGCGAGTATCCGGCGCTGATGGAGCTGACCGGGGACGTGTTTCCCGCCGATGCCGTGGAGACTGCCAGGGCGATTCTCAAAGGAAGCCAGCACGGATTGGGCGCTTACAGCGAGAGCAAGGGCGTGCTTTTTATCCGCGAGGCGGTGGCGGAATTCATTCGCCAGCGGGACGGCGTGGGTGTCGACGCGGAGGCCATCTTCCTGACCGACGGCGCCAGCAAAGGCGTGCAGACGATTCTGCAACTGCTGCTGGCTGGTCCCGCGGACGGCGTCATGATTCCTATTCCTCAGTACCCGCTCTACAGCGCCACCATCACGCTCTACGAGGGACGGATCGTTCCCTACTACCTGGACGAGGCGGATCACTGGAAGCTCAATCGTTCCATGCTCGACGACTCGCTGCGCGCCGCTCGCGCTCAGGGAACGCGTGTCAAAGCCATCTGCATTATTAATCCAGGCAATCCCACCGGAGCCGTGCTGGACGAGAAGAACATCGCCATGGTGCTGGAGTTTGCGCGCGAGCATGGGCTGGCGGTGCTGGCCGACGAGGTCTATCAGGAGGACATCTACCTGCCCGGCGACAAGTTTGTCTCCTTCGCGCGGGTGCTCGACGTGAAGGGGATCGACGATGTATCGCTCTTCAGTTTCCACTCCTGCTCGAAGGGTTGTCTGGGTGAGTGCGGCGTGCGCGGCGGCTATTTCGAATGCCGCAATGTGCCCGCGGATGTGGCTGCGCAGATTCTCAAACTGCAGTCGGTGAGCCTGTGCTCGAACCTTGCCGGACAGGTGGCCACCTACGCCATGGTTCACCCTCCCCAGCCGGGAAGTCCCTCTTACGAGCTATACAGCCGCGAGAAGACGGCCATTCTGGAAGAGATGAAGAAGCGGGCGATCCTTCTGGCGGAGGGATTGAACAAGATCGAGGGAATCGCGTGCAATGCAATTGCCGGCGCGATGTATGCCTTTCCGCGCATTACGCTGCCGGCGGGCAAGACGGACGAAGATTACTGCATGGCGCTGCTGGAGGAGACCGGCATCTGCGTGGTGCCGGGATCGGGCTTCGGCCAGGCGGAGGGAACGGCACACTTCCGCATTACCATTTTGCCGCCCACGGAGAAGATACGTCAGGTGGTGGAAAAGCTCGGCGCATTTCACCGGGCGTATGCGCGCTAAGAAATGAATCTTGATTACCAGCCAGAGACTCTTGACAACTGACCACTGACAACTGACCACAGACCCCTTTCGGCACTATAATCGCCGCATGGTGTTAAGCGGCGAAACCCGGTGGCGGAAGGTTGCTCTGTATGCAGGCGGAGTTCTGCTGATTCTCGTTGTGCTGGGAGTGCTGCAGGCGTTCAATATTCGCTTTTTCAATCCCGACACCTCTGGGGAGACGCTGATTTTTACCGGACTAATCGTGTTGGCATTTTTCTTGCTGCTGTTGTTGATCGTGCTGTTGCTGCGAAATCTCCTCAAGGTCTACGCCGGGCAAGGCAGCAGCGGACTAGGTGCGCGGTTGCGCTCGCGGATGGTGCTGGGCGCCATGTTGATTGCGCTGGCGCCAGCGGTCCTCATGTTTCTGTTCAGCTTTCTGCTCATGAACCGGTCGCTGGACCGTTGGTTTTCGCCGGATATTTCGAAACTGCGCGAGGACTCAAACCGGGTGGTGCTTGAGTTGGCGCAATACGTGACCAGCAATGCGCGGGGCGAGGCGGAGTCGATTGCAGCCTCCGGCGCTACGGAGCGCAGCGTGGCCACGCTTCAGGAGGTGCTGGCCTCGCATCGGATCACGCTGGACGGCGGGTTTGTCATCGTTTACGGCAAGGATTTGCGTGTGCTGGCGAGTTTTCAGGCGCCGCCGGAGGCGAGCCCGGCCACACTGGTTCCGTGGCTTGAGGAAGGGGAGCGGGGAAGCGCGATCTCTCTCAAGGAGCCGCTCTCGGCAAGCCTGCTGACCTCGGCGCAGCGCAAAGACCAGCCAGTGATCGGAGTTGCGGGGCAGGAGTACGCGCTGGGCATATCGGCTGCTCCCTCGGGCACGGTGGTGGTGACGGCGCTGCCTATGCCTCAAGGACTGAACCAGACCACGGCGCGCATCCGCTCCGGCGCGGCCGCTTACCGGGAGCTGTTCCGCACACGCAATCAGATCCGCACCACATTCTTTGAGGTGCTGCTGCTGATTACTGTGCTGTACGTCTTTTTCAGCGTGTGGATGGCACGGTTTCTCTCCAACCAAATCACCCGCCCGGTGGAGGCTTTGGCCGTGGCAATGGCCGAGATCGCGACGGGCAAATACGACCATCGCGTCGAGCTTGCCGCCACCGGAGAGATGGACGAACTGGTGCGCGCCTTCAACCACATGGCGGCCGATTTGGACGCCAGCCGGCAGTTGGCGGAAACCTCATCCGCGCAACTGAACGCGGCCAACCTGGCGATTGAAGAACGCCGCCGCGAACTGGAGACTATTGTCGAGACGATTCCGTCTGGGGTAGTCACGTTGGACGGCGCGGGCAAGGTTCTGCAATCGAATCGCGCCTTTGCGGCGCTGCTGGGCCGGCGCGTGGACTTAGGCCTGGGTGGGGAGAAGATTGAATCGTTGTTTCCCGCCGAGTGCGCCGAGGATTTGGCAGGAGTGATTCGCCGCGGCCACCGCATGGGCGCCGCCTCCACGGAGATTGAGTTCCAGGGCGGGGGCAGGATTCTGCATCTGGCCATCACCAGCGCGCGGTTTGATTTGACGCAGGGACGGCCGGGCACGGTGCTGGTGGTGGAGGACACGACAGAACTTTTACGGGCGCAGCGGCAACTGGCGTGGAAGGAAGTGGCGCAGCGGGTGGCGCACGAGATCAAGAACCCGTTGACGCCCATTGCGCTCTCCGCCGAGAGAATCAGCAGGCATCTTGACCGCACCCAGCCTGACTCGCCGGCTGTCATCCGCAAGTGCAGCGAGGTGATTCTGGGCTGCGTAGGCACGCTGCGCATGTTGGTGGACCAGTTCTCCGCTCTGGCCGAGTTTCCCGCGCCGCAACCGCGCGCCTGCGATTTAAATCAAGTGGCGGAAGAGGCGCTGGCACTGTTTGCCGGCCGGTTGGACGGCATCACGGTGGAGTGCAAGCTGGAACCGGGCCTGCCGCCGGTGCTGGCCGATCCGGAAGCTATTCGCCGCGCGCTGGCCAACCTGATCGACAACGCCGCCGAGGCCATGCAGGGCAGCCTGCTGCGCGAGCTCGGCGTTGAAAGCTCGCTGAGCGAGGACGGCGGGTCGGTCGAGGTCGTGGTCTCCGACACCGGCCACGGGTTGACGGATGAAATCCGCGATCGGCTGTTTCTGCCTTTCTATTCGACCAAGCATCGCGGCACGGGGCTTGGGCTCTCCATCGCGGCCAAGATCGTGCAAGAGCATGGCGGCTCGCTGCGCGCCGAGGCCAACAGCCCCAAGGGCGCGCGCTTTCTGCTGAGGCTGCCGCTGATGGAGCCTGTGCCGGAACTGTTGACGGAGCCCGCCGCCGCGCACAACCGCTCTAAGGATTCACTTGGAGGATCGCTCTGATGAATCACATTCTGGTGGTGGACGACGAGGCGGAGATTCGTTCTTCTCTCGAAGAGATTTTGCGCGAGGAGGGTTACGGAGTGGCCACGGCGGCCACCGCGGCTGAAGCAATAGTGCTGTTGGAAGACTCGCTTTATGACGTCGTTCTGCTGGACATCTGGCTGCCCGACCGCGACGGCCTCGACGTGCTGGGCGACATTCACCGCCAGGGAGCCGAGCAGCGGCCCGAAGTGGTGATCATCAGCGGCCACGGCACCATCGAGAGCGCCGTGAAGGCCACCAAACTGGGTGCCTACGACTTTTTGGAAAAGCCGCTTTCGCTGGAGCGCACGCTGATCGTGCTGAAAAACGCCGTCGAGGCGCGGCGGTTGCGCGCGGAGAACCTGGAGTTCAAGCGGCAGTTCAACGTGGCATCGGCGCTGACCGGCGAAAGCGTTCCCGTGAAAGCCCTGCGCCAGCAGATTCGCCTCATGGCGCCGACCAATGGGCGGGTGCTCATCTACGGCGAGTCAGGCACCGGCAAGGAGCTGATTGCCCGCTCCATCCACGCCGAGAGCCTGCGCCGCGACCAGATTTTTGTCGAGCTGAACTGTGCCGCCATCCCTGAGGCGCACATTGAGGCGGAGCTGTTCGGCTACCGGCACGGCGCTCTGCCTGGTGGCCTGCCGGAGCAGCGCGGCACGCTGGAGCGCGCCGACGGCGGGACGCTGTTTCTGGACGAAGTGGGCGACATGAGCCTAAAGACGCAATCCAAGGTGCTCAGCGCGCTGGACGACCAGCAGTTCACGCCGGTGGGCGGCACGCAGCCTATTCGCGTGGACGTGCGCCTGATCGCCTCCACCAACAAGGACCTGGAAGAAGAGATCGCCAAGGGCAACTTCCGCGAAGACCTCTTCTACCGGCTCAATGTGGTCCCGTTCTTTGTGCCTCCGCTGAGGGAGCGCAAGCAGGACATCCCACTGCTGGCGCGCGAGTTTCTGGCCGAGTTCGGCCGCCAGTACGGACGTCCGCGCATGGAGATCGCCGAGGAGGCGCTGGAGGCGCTCGCCCAATACCGCTGGCCGGGAAACGTCCGCGAGCTGAAGAACGTGATCGAGCGGGTAATGATTCTCAATCCCCGCACATTGCGCATCGAGCGCAAGCACCTGCCGCCGCTGACCCACAAGGCCGGCACGCGCTCGACAGAGGAATTTTCAACGCTGCAACAGGCGCGCGACGCGTATGAGCGCGAGTTCATCCTGAAGAAGATTGAGGAATCCCGCAACAACATGAGCCGCGCTGCCGAGTTGCTCGGGCTGGAGCGCAGCCACTTATACCGCAAGATGAAGGCGCTGGGGATTAGCGTGCGCGAGTAGCGAGCAGCCCAACTTGCCGCTGCAAGTTACGTCAGAAATGAACGATCTACGACATATTTCACCCCGGAGGGGTGGTGGAAAATAGCCCCGGATGGAGCGCAGCGCAATCCGGGGAATGCCCGCCCATTAAAGGATTGCGCCCTGGAGGGGCGCTGCGAAATCCTTTTGTTCATAAGGGTTGAAATCGCCGCCGAAGTTGGTTAAGATAAACTGACAGGATAGAGGCGGCCATGATTTCAGCAACCATATTCGAGGCAAAAACCAACTTTTCCTCGCTCCTCAAACAGGCGCAAAAAGGCGAAGTGGTCACCATCACCTCGGGGCGCGAGAAGACTCCTGTGGCTCGCATTGAAGCCATTCGTCCAGTCAAGAAAAAGCGGCTTGGCGCGTTGGAGACCCCCGGATTTGTTCTCTCTGAACAGTTCTTCGAGCCGCTGCCGGAGGACGAGCTTCGCCTGTGGAATGGCGGCGGCGAGTGACCGGAGGCAATGAATGAAAGTCCTGCTCGACACCTGCGCTGTCATTTGGGCAACAATGTCTCCATCAGCCCTCAGCCATAAGGCGCGGAAGACGCTGGCCAACGAGAGTAACGTCATTCTGGTCTCGGCAGCCTCGGCGTGGGAGATTGCGACCAAGGTGCGCCTGGGAAAACTTCCCGGCGCAGAGAAGCTGGAGCAGGATTACCTCGCGGTGATGGAAGAGGCCGGCTATGAGCTGCTGGGTATCGACACCGCCTCAGCGCTTCGCGCCGGACGTCTGACCGCCGAGCACAAAGACCCCTTCGACCGCATGATCGCCGCCCAGGCGCTGGCGCTCGACGTTGCAGTCCTCAGCCCTGATACGCAGTTCGACCAATTCGGTGTGCGCCGCATTTGGTAATCGAAAACATGGATTCCCAAGTCACAGAATCGAGACCTGGTGTAAGCGGCAATTTCTTAACTTAGATGTGGGCGAACTCTGGTGAACGATCAGTCCGACCTACTCCACTCGCTCGTAGTGAGGAACGAAACTATTCGGTGTGCGAACAATCTTCGGAATATATGCCTCGCTCACTTTGAGAGCATAGTCAATCAAGAACGCAATAAGATCGTCGAATCTCTCGAGTGAAACAGTGTCATAGCTTTGCCAGAACATTACGGTATACGTACCAGCCATGTTCCATTGCAAAGTTGGTCCGGTCTGTGTGAAATCTGAATAGCGAAGAGGATCAATTCCAAGCATCAACGCATTGGTTATGCTCGCATTACTTTGGAGAAATGAGTGAAGCTGTTTTAAGTATTCTTCCCATCCCGCCCTCCTCAATTCATTGGGTAACGTAGGTGCCTTTGGTGCTTGAAGTCTCGGAAGAACCTTTCCTTCAGGTTGCTGCATTTTGTGAAATGCCAATTGCAAGTCAACCATTGCATGATCCTTATCCCCGCTTAAAAACTTTCGGCGAGCCTCAATCAAGGTTGCTCGCACGTCCTGATCCGGTACGAGATCAACCAAGGAAATATCGGCATACGATGTGTTGCAATAAGACTTTAGAATATTCTCAAAGAAGCCCCTTGCTCTCGTCAGTAAATCCCGCACTTCATTTGGATTCGGCAAAACCCCTTTATGTTTCAACCCAATCCTAATTGTATTGAGAGATTCCATTGCGGTCTTATCTGGCGGGTCTTGATGGCCTGCTTGCTTCAATAGACCCCAAAAGTCCATAAACTCTCGCTTTTTCGACATGGGCACGTTTAGATGATCGAGGATCGCTATCATCAGCAATTCAACAGCATCGTGTGTAAGCAGTAGAGAGATTGATTGGCTCATTTCATTGCGCTCGGCTTGAATGCTGCTAGCTCTCTCCAACACGTATTTTGCATTCACGATTCTGCGATAAATATCCTGATGCAAAGCGTTCTCCTTAACTCTCGAAACATGTCAAGAATAGACCCTTTCCACTTGGTAGGACGTCTAATTGTGGGAAAGAAGGTCGTAATCGGCGTTTCATTGGGGCTCTTTCATGAATCACCAGCCTGTATCGTGGGTATCGGGTGCCCCATCCTTCCCGCGCTTTTGCGGGAAGGGTGGGAGTCCACGTACCACGGGAACTGTAAAAATGCCTACGGCGTCACGATCCGCTCGGCCAGATCGGGCGCGACCATCTGAAAGTGCTTCACGTTCCAGGTGTAGATCTGCTCGGCCTGGACTTTGCGGGCGCAGGCCAGATGCAGGGCATCATAGATCATGCCGCCGGAGTGGCCGAGGTTCGCAGTGCGGCGCAACGTTTCCATATACTCCTCGGCAGAGAGAGAGCGCGGGGTGAGGCGCTGAAGAAATGTTTCCACGGCGAGCACTGCATCGCGCGGCGCGAGGCGCAAAGCTGGCGGCATGGCGGTGAGAGTGTTGAAGACCTCGGCAATCGTATGAGAGCTGACTGCCGTAGAATTCCGGGCACATTGGTTCCATAGATCACGGCTCGGTTTGTGATGCACGTGGCTCACCTGAGCGGTAGCGATCAGTACCGAGGTATCCAGAAAGATCACGCCGCTCCCTCGTTCCAGGTCGACACGCCTGCCGTATCCTCGTCGAGCGAAAGAATTCGCCGCTCCCGCTCCAGGCGGCCTTGCTCGATCAGTTCCCTCACCATTTCGGTGGTGAGGATGGGCGGATTGGAAGAGTCGGCGGGAAAAATCAACGGGACGCCATTCTCGATGACCAACCGGGCCGCAATTGAACTGGGCATCAGCGTCAGCTGGTCGCCGCTGCGTTCGATTCGGAGGCGAGTGCCGGGAACCAGGTGCAATGCGTCGCGCAGTTTCTTGGGAACCACGATGCGTCCGGCCTTGTCGATCTCTACAATGGCATTCATGAATACCATATTACCATCAGAAATACCATATTTGTGAGATTCATTTGGTCTTTGGTATTGAATAACCACCGCTTACTTGCAGATAATTACCCTCTTCCGGCTCACAATAAAAGCAGTCGGTCGAGTGGGGTTTTACTGACCACTGATTACTGTCCACTGGGTACCCCCCTACCCCCCTCCTATATTTTTTCATGACCCCTAAAATTTGCAGATAATTATTAACTCATATCGAATCAATACCTTCCGAAGACCATCCAAACAGGCTCGTATCAACATATGAGACGGCAGACATTGCGGAGAATGATCTCCGGCGGTCAAATCTCCCTTTGCCAGAGCACGCGCCAACAATATTACTTCAAAATCGGCCCAATTGAGCCCGGATTGTCTCCCGACTGCGGGTCTACGCGGAAGTCCCAGACGGATTGGCTGATCTCCGAGGCGGAGATGATTTCGACCAGAGCGTATTCGCCAGGGGCGAGAGGTTTCTGCGGCGTGATCCTGAGCCAGTGCTCGCCGGGAAGCACCTCGACGCGAGCGGGAATTATATCCTCATTCTGAGCAACCTTGCCGGTGGGGCTGACGTGGATGGCGCCTACGATGCGGACCGTGTTGCGCTCGTCGGCACGTACGATGGCAAAGCCAGACGTCTGCGAGTGAGCGCCGTGCTTGCGGATGGCCACATCCTTCGCGCCGCCGGTCTCCACCGTCAGAGCGTGGGAGAGGACCGTCTCGGCGTCGTCGCTGGCGGCCAGCGACAGATAGATGACCGGCTCGCCATCGTGCAGGTGAACCCTGGCATTTGCGCCTTCCAGCTCCAGGCGGGCTTTAGCGGTGGTGAGCGGATTCAGCGTATTCACGTCATGGCGGCTTTTCGCGTTCATGGCCAGGTCAACCGGCGTCAACTCGACCAGCTCAGGCGCGCCTTCGAAGATGTCCAGAGCGAAGACAGCATCCTCGTCGGGCAACTGGAGGCCACTGGCGACTTCGGGCCGACGCGCCTTTTGCTCTTCGCGCGCGTCGGCCTCCTCCCGTTCGATTTCCGCTGCTTCTTTCATCGCCGGGGAGGGCTCTTCCACGACAGCAGTGACCTTATCTCGCTCCCACTTGCGAGTGGCCTCCCAATCCACTAACGCAACGGGCAGCTCTTCCCACTCTCCGCCTCGCTCGACGGAGATGTAACGCACGCGGTCGCCGACAATCACGTACTTGCGGACGATTTGGTAAGTGCCATCCTTGAGGATGAGGCGATGATTGGGGGCCGCACCGGGCGGGCCGGTCTGAATCGGCAGAGGAGTCTGTGTATGGGCGGCACAGGATAAGGTCACGGCCAGCAGGAGCCCAAGGAGAGCCTGCAAGAGTTGCCGGAATGGGCGGAAATGGGGCATAGCACAACAGTCTAGACGAAGCAGCCAGGGAAGAGTAGGCGGGCCGATTGCACGAAAACCGGGCATGAAACGGAATCCCGGCCGCGGCTGCCGCGTCCAATACTGTGTATCCTAGAGGTAAGGGACGCTATGTTGCCAGGGTTACAGGCAGATTTTCGGGGGATTGGCCGCCGGAAGCCACAGACTTTCGGGGCAGCCGCTTTTCTGTGCCTGACCTTGCTGACGCTGCTGGCCGTGGTCCAGGTGGCGCACATGCACCCGCTGGAGAGCGATGCGGACCATTGCTCGCTGTGCATTGCGATGCACTCGGCCGCGCCGGTTGCGGTGATGGCTGCAGTGGTGGTCCTGGTCAGAATGGGGAGCCCCGCGCCGGTTGTCGAGGCACGCGCGGTCATCCGCCACTGGCATCCCAAGCTCTATACACGCCCACCGCCCGCCGGCGTCTAGGGCATCCTTCGATATTCCGCTTCAGCCTGACTCCAGTTGCGCAGTGTAATTTATCGGGCGCAGATTCAGCGTTCTTCAGCAGTCTGATTCTGGAAATTGAAACGATGGTCCCTCACCCAGTGGATGCCGCGGCTAGAGTCACGGCTAAATCTATCTCATTATTCAGCCATCATATGGAGGCTTCTAATGCCGTTCAAACTCGGCACGATTCTTCGTGTTCTTCCCATTCTCGTTTTTTTTCTCGCGGCGCTTACCGCGTCTGCCCAAAGCGGCAACGCCGGCGCTGTCCGCGGCACTGTTACAGATACATCCGGCGCTGTGATTCCCAATGCAACGGTCACTCTGGATAATGCCCGCAGCGGTCTTTTGCGCACTCTCCAGACAGACGCCACCGGCCAGTTTGTATTTTCCAACGTTCCATTCAACTCCTATCGGATCAGCATCTCCGCCAATGGCTTTGTTCCGCAGAGGAGGGAATTCGAGCTTCGTTCGGTCGTGGGCACCAGCCTTAACGTGGTTCTGCAGGTGGCAGCCGCCTCCCAGACGGTGACCGTGGAGGCTACGGGCGACCTGATCGAAACCGATCCCACCTTCCATTCCGATGTGGATCGTGACCTGTTTATCAAAGTGCCTCTGGAGAGCCAGTCTTCCACGCTTAGTTCTCTAGTCACGCTCTCTACACCTGGCGTGGCAGCGGACTCCAACGGCCTCTTCCACGGCTTAGGCGACCACGCATCCAACTCCTTTTCGGTAGACGGCCAGTCGATCACCGACCAGCAGAGCAAGGTCTTCTCCAACCAGATTCCGGCTAACTCGATTCAATCCATTGAGGTGATCGGCGGCGCTCCGCCGGCCGAGTATGGCGGCAAGACCAGCCTGGTAATCGTGGCCACTACACGCTCCGGCCAGGGAGTTACAAAGCCTACTGGAAGCGT
>CZKF01000173.1_pt1 | contig 25932 bp, 23 predicted proteins | sample 1122351 | NCBI WGS metagenome assembly CZKF01 (sample SAMEA3539301, study PRJEB10725) | soil metagenome | biome: tundra; feature: field; material: soil | place: USA | collected 2010-05 | depth 0.15 m
CCAGTTGACTTTACTTTTTTTGCGATAGACCAGCCCCTTTTCGTACATGCGCAGGAAGAACCACTGGTTCCAGCGGTAGTACTCCGGGAGGCAGGTGGCGATTTCACAAGCCCAGTCGTAGCCCAGGCCGAGCCGGTCCATTTGGATTTTCATCGCGGCGATGTTGGAGAGCGTCCACTCGCGCGGAGGGGTGTTGTTCTTGAGCGCGGCGTTCTCGGCGGGCAGCCCGAAGGCGTCCCAGCCCATGGGGTGGAGCACGTTGTAGCCGCGCATCCACATATGGCGCGCCAGGGCGTCGCCGATGGAGTAGTTGCGCACGTGGCCCATGTGCAACTGGCCGCTGGGATAGGGCAGCATCTCCAGCACGTAGTACTTGGGCTTGCCGCAGGAGACCGGCTCAGCCGCATAGAGCGCGGGGTCAGCAGCCCACCGCTGCTGCCACTTGGGTTCAATCGCCGCCGGGTCGTAACGCAGTTCGTTCTCTTCCGCCATAACTACTTTAGTGTAAACGGAAGGCGGCTACTGCGCGTGTGGAGCGAGTGGTTCAGTTGATGCCGCAGTCTTTTCGCCAGGGCAGGCGACAGGTGGAGCTTTCTTTGTCACAATCGTGTAACCCTCGGGCGGTTGGAAGACGGCCGGGTCGGGATCGCCCTGACGGAAGTCTTGCAGTTCCTCAGACCACTTCCCAATCCGAGAGTCATCAACAACTTCACGCATCAACAGACCAATTCGGCTGTGTACCGTCGTAAAAAACTCCGGCAGCTTCTGTTCGAAGTACTCCAATTTCTCCGACTTACTCCAATACCATGGATCATCAAAACGATAATGATTCGTCAATTCAAAACCCGGAATGCCATCGAGGCTAGGTGTAATAGTTCTCCATATCTCAACACTGCGCACAATAGTCTTGCTATTCCCATTTGCGCGAATTGGAATTGACCTGGAAGTTTTGAATCCCTGCGCCACATACCCTTGAATCGATTTCGTTCCCAAATCTTCCACCACAGGCTTGGAGCGAAAAACTTCATCCTCGGGTATCTTTTCTTTCACACAAGAGGAACGCGAGGATTCAATCTCGGCAATTCTCATCTGCGTGGCCTGCTTACCCGGTACGCTCCATGTGGTCCTGATGCCAGCGATAGGGTCGTAAACGCAGACATACGTACGTGGCGACTCTTCTTCCGGCGATGGAGCTACTGTGATTGAATTCATCCAGCGGCCCTGCAAGCCATGAATAAACACTACAGTTGACTCGCTGTACTTGGTGGTTCCATCTTTCTGCAACGGCTGCGACGAAACTATGTACTTCGTCGTGTAGGGCTCATGCACGGTATTTGCACGACTGCGGACAGGCAGTTCTATGTACCCACAATGTTCAACAACAAGATCTCGATCATGAACCTGATCCGCAACCGGCAGCGTCAAACCCGCAACCAGCGCCAAGGCTCCAAAAATGCTTCCGCGCATAACTCACCCTCCGGAGATATAACCCGGCAACCCATAAAGAATGACGCTATTCAACAGAAAACGCTTACAGGATTGCTTAAAAATCGTCTACTGCGGCGGTGGCGGCGGCGGAATGGGGACCGCGGGCGACTCCGTTCCTTCTTCGGCGAAGCACGCAGATCCGGGCGCTGGCTTGTTCACAATCTCGTAGTCCGCAGGCGGTTGGAAGACGGAAGCATCCGGCTCGGCCTGGGTAAAGTTTGTGAGTTCCTTCGTCATCTTGCCCCATTGCTGATCATCAGTCACATCGCGCGCCATAAGGCCTCTCAGGCCGGGAGCGATTGCCGTCCACGTCTCCGTGGTGCGCACCAAGGGTGCATCGTTCCCGATCGTACCCGCCGGGGTCGTCGTGGTGAAACGCCGGCCGCGCGTTTCAATCCCTTGGATGGTCTCGGTTCCCAGGTCTTCCACTGTGGGCTTCTCGCGTTGCACTCGCTGCAATGTGGAGTTGGAAATAACACTGGCTGTCACGGGTGGTGCGCAGCCCGTGCGCGCTGCGCCTGGTGTAGGCATTGCCGTCACCGTCGCCTTCTTGTCTGGCACGGTCCAAATGCTGTTGGTTCGAGACACAGGATCAGAGACGCTGACGCGCGTAATCGGCGTCTGGTCGCCCGACAGCGGAACGGTCGTCGTTGCGGTCATCCGCCGTCCCTGCGCATCAAGGGCGACTACCTCAGTCGACTCATGGGTGATGGTGCTCCCATTGACCAGCTTCTGGACGCGCGAAATCTTGAACACCGCCGTGTAGGGCAGCCGCGAGGCGGGCGACGGATTCCCCAGATTTAGCAACCTAACATTTGGCAACTGGCTCCTGGAATCCTGCCCTGCAACCGGCAGAGCCAAACCTGCTGCCGCCGCACACAAAACGACCACACCGAAGCTCACGCGCATAACTTACCTCTTACGCCAAATTGGGCAACACAAGCAGTTATACGCCGTGCAACGGAGAATGCAAGCGGGATTTTGGAATGAACCATAGGAAAATATGGTTGACGGGAATCTATCCAGCTACTTGCAATGTTCGCGCCTGTTCAATACGCTGGCGCCGCTTGGGTGTATGCAGCGCCTCCCACAAATCCGTCCGGCGCTGGATATTCAGCCAGAACTCCGGCGAGTTGCCGAAGACGCGCGCCAGCATCAGCGCTGTGTCGGCGGTGACCGCGCGGCGGTCGTTGCACAACTCATTGACCAGCTTGCGCTCGACGCCCATCGCCGCGGCCAGCGCGCCCTGCGTCAGCTTCATGGGAGTCAGAAACTCCTCCGTCAGCATTTCTCCCGCGCTTACGGGTTTGCGCTCCGTGTTCAGCATCGCTTCACCTCATCGATAACCATGATTGTCGAGATAAACCTCAGCGGCTTCGCCTCTGCTGCCATTCCATTGGAAGTTGAGCCGCCATTGATCGTTGACCCGGATGGAATGCCATCCGTCAAGATTCCCGCGTAGTTTCTCAAAATGATTGCTCGGCGGAACGCGCAAATCGGAATCATCCGTTGCGTCGTCGAGCAACTGCAACTTTCGGAATAACCGAGATTCAAGATTCGACGGAATACTCCGGCTTGACAGATCAAGAAGAAAAAACTTTCGCAACCAGCGATCCCGAAATCCGAGAATCATGCGGTGGCCTCTTCTATTGACCTATTGTACCGTACTACAGTACAATAGGTCAAGGATTATTGACTTTTTGGGGCAGCAGCATCCGCAACCACTCCGGAGCGGGCTCATAGAACTCGATATTCTGTCCGCTCTCCTTGACAGCTACAAGCCTATACGGCGTTTTCAGGCCGCTGTTATCGTAGACGAGTACATTGGAAAGCTCAGCAAGCGCCCGCTTCAGATTGTGCATCACGCGCGGGTAGCGTGCAATGATCTTGTCTGACGGAACATCATGCCCGCCTTTCAAAACACGCATGGTCACGCGCTGATCTGAAAGATCAGGTCCTTCGATTCCGATAAAAAACAGCGCCACCGTATAACCGGAGTTTTCAGCTTCTCTCAAGAAAGTGAGTTTGTCACCGAGCGGATCGGAGAAGACCGTTTCAAAGATAAAGCTTTCGCGTTGCTCGATGAGTTGCCGCCTTATGCTATCTGCCAACCTGGCGGCTTGATATGGATCAACTCCAAGCTCGCGCGCCATAACATCCGCATTGACAAAGCGCAGGCCGGAGGCACGCAGGTAGGCGCGGTAGAAGGTGGTCTTGCCGGCTCCGTTGGGTCCAGCCAGAGCCACAACGAGTGGCCGCTGGTTGAGTAATTTCATCATGCCGAGACGGGCTCAGCAGCATTTTCGTTCTGAACAGAGGAGTTCGCCCTCAATTCCTCTTCAAGCGGCACGGGGATAAATGCGCGATTTATAAACCGGCCAACTGTCCGAGAGCCATCTTGCTCAATGCGTACCAACAGGCCCGTCTGGCTGGGATGGGCCTCAAAGTGCGGATACGGTTCGCTGTCCAGATAGGTCTTCAGCATCTCATGGCCTGCCGGCGTATCGACCAGGTCCACCAAATCGGCAAGGGGCGTCGCTCCCACAGTGCGGCAGAGCGTCAATACCTGCCGGCCTTCCAGCAGTAACTCCATCGATCTTCCCAACTTGGCCCAGAACTCCACCTGCCCGGTAATCGAGCGCTCCTGCGCCTCACCGGCGATCCGCGCATCCAACACCAGCGCATCCGAAAGTTTGACCGGCTGACTCATGAACATAAGGTAGCATAATGCTACCCGCAATGCAATGTGCGCAATCCGCGCTGCGCGAACAGTCTCTGTGTTATACTTGTCATACAAGCAATACGCAGCCAAGGAGGCCCCGTGCTGGCAGTCCGCATCCCCGACGAGATGGAATCCCGCCTCGATAAACTGGCGGCTCTCACTGGCCGCGCCAAGAGCTTTTATGTGCGCGAGGCTCTGCAGGTACATCTGGACGAGATCGAGGAGACCTACACCGCCCTCTACCGGCTTGAACATCCGGCCAAAAGATGGACGTTAGAGGATCTGGAGAAGGGGCTTGACCTCGCAAAGTGACCCTGAGACAGGCCAGCACTGGACGGTCGAGTTCGACGATCGCGCGCGGCGTGAGTTGCGCAAACTCGACACGCAGAGTCAGCGAGAGATACTCAGGTATCTTCGCGAGCGCGTTGCCGGATCTTCCGACCCAAGACAGTTTGGCAAACCACTGCGGAGGAATCTGGCGGGGTTATGGCGTTACCGGGTAGGAGATTACCGGCTCATCTGCCGCCTGGAAGAGAATCGCCTGGTGGTGCTGGTGCTCCAGGTCGGCCACCGGCGCGAGGTCTACGAAGACTGAACTACGGCTGAACTAAGACTTCACCAGGCTCAACAGCACCTTTACATTGCGCTCCTCGTCGGCGGGCTCTTCGACTGGGGTTTCGGCGATGAAGGCAGCGTGGGCGAAACGCTTGTCATTGAGCAGGCGGCGGAAGGGCTCCAGGCCCATTGTGCCCTGGCCGATGCTTTCATGGCGGTCGAGCTTGGAGCCGCGGGCGGCTTTGGCGTCGTTCATGTGCCAGACGCGGACGGCGGCGAGGCTGACGGTTGCGGCGGCCTGCTTGATGGTTTGCTCGTAGCCCTCGGCGGTGACCAGATCGTAGCCGGCGACGTGGGTGTGGCAGGTGTCGAGACAGACGGCGACTGGCGCGGTCGGCTTGAGCCGCTCGACCAGCTCGGCTACCTGCTCAAAGCTGCCGCCGAGGGAGAACTCGGCTCCGGCGGTGTTTTCGATGAGGATGTGAAAGGGCGTTCCCGGCCAAGGCAGGCCGTCGATGGCTTTGGTGATGGAATCGGCGGCGAGTTTGAGGCCCTCATCGCGCGTGAGGCCCTTCCACGAGCCAGGATGGAGGACGAGATACTCTGCGCCCAGGGCGAGGGCGCGCTCGATCTCGCTGCGAAAGCCCGCGATGCTTTTCTGGCGTATCTCGTCGGACTGGCTACAGACGTTGACCAGGTAGCTGGTATGGATGACCAGCGGGCCTACGTCGAGCTTGGCGCGCAGCTCCTTCATGCGGGCTGCCTGTTTGGGATCGACTTTAGGGGCGCGCCACATGCGTGGGCTGGCGGAAAAGATTTGGAAGGTGTTGGCGCCGATTTCGCGGGCGCGCTCGACGGCGTTGGATGCGCCGCCGGTTGTGCCGAGATGGATGCCGATGCGCTTGGTCATGGTCCTAGTCTATTCGATGATGAGAAGACGATTGGGGTGCATGGATTCCCACCCTTTCCGCACAAAACGCGGAAAGGATGGGGCACGGAGCCTTTGTGGAAGGGAAAGCTCCGCCTTAATCATCATCGTCCATGATGGTTTTCTTGTGGTGGATTTTCAGCATGGCGGGGACGGGTTTGTCGCCCATGGCGTCTTTCCACAGAATCACGTTCAGCTTATCGGCGGGGGCGCGGTCGGCGTGGCTGAAGTCCATCTTCATGCTTTCGCGTGCGCCGGCGGCTGTGGGCGAGTTGGCGGCGTAGATGAGGCCGTTGTCGCGGTTGCCGTAGTCGGCTGTGTAGGCGGGCTGGTCGCCGGGGCCGGCGAAGAGGGTGGAGATCAGCGAGCTGAGGGCGTCGTTATTGTTCATAGGCGGCAGGCCGAGGAGCGACTCCATGGTGCGAATCATGCTGACGGTGGAGTAGAAGCGGCTGTCAATATATGGTGCCCCGGCGGTAAAAGGAGTTCCGGCGGTAAATGGAGCCCCGGCGGTAAAGGGCGCGCCGCTGGGGATCAGCGCGCCACTGGGGCCGTGCGGAGAGTATTTGCTGATGATCAGCGCGATGCTGCGGTGGGCGTCCACGTGGTCGCCGCCGTTCTGCGCGTCGTCTTCAAGAATGCAGATGGCGGTATCGTCCCAGAAGGGCGAGTGGGAGACGGCTTCGACGACGCGGCCGACGGCCAGATCGTTGTCGGCCACGGAGGATTTGGGCGAGGGACCGCCGGGACGGGTGCCGAGGGTGTGGTCGTTGGGCAACCGCATGAGGATGAAGTTGGGCATGGTGTTCTTGTCGGCGACCCAGGCCTTCAGGTGGCGCAGGAAAATTTCCACGCGCACCTGGTCGGGGATCATCAGGTTGAAGTCTGGGGCCTCGACGGCGAAGTGGCCCCCCAGTTCCGGCTTGGTAGGGACGTTGGCGGCGATCAGCGGAATGGGCCAGGGCCATTTGTTCACGCCTCCGCCCCACTCGGCGGGCAGAGCCTCGCCCGGCGCAATGGCCTTGCGGGCGCAGTCGCGGCCTTGCATCAGCGGCCCCATCTGCGGGTCCGCGACGCGGGCTTCATTGCAAAAGGTCGTCGAGATGAATTCGCCGAAGTGGTAGTAACTCTTGCCGTGGGCGGCGAGATTGCCCCACAGATAGCCGCTGGCAGGCTCGTTCACGTCGGGAATCTTTTGCAACAGAGGATAGTTATTGGCCACAGCGCCCTCATAGTCATAAGTGCGCTGGTTGCCGCGATAGTTCTGTTGCCATGTCTTCTCCAAGTAATCCGTGCTAATGGCCGCGTTAGACCAGACGTGCCCTTCGCCGGAGACCTCGCCGGAGTCGTAGAAGTTGTCCAGCACGCCGAACTGCAGGGCCAGCTTGTGCTGGTTGGGCGTGATGGCCTCGCCGTACATGGTCAGGGTGGGGTCGCCATTACCCACCGGCTTGCCGTCCTGTTTGAGGTCGCCGAAGAGCTGATCGTAGGTTCGGTTCTCTTTGAGGATGTAGATCACGTGGCGGATGGGGTTCTGCGTGCCGTCGGCAAAGGCGATCTTTTCTTCGGTCGCCTTCATGCGGTTGGATTCCAGCGCCGTCTCGGTCCACTGAGGCAGATTCTTCTCGATGCCGGTCTCATCCAAAGTGGCCAGAGAACCGTAGAGGAGCGTGGCGACGAAAGTGAAAGGCCTCAGCAGCCGAATTTTCTTTGCTGCCTCGGTGAACCCCTGGGGCATGTTGTTCGGGCCGGTTCCTTTGCCCTTGCCGGTGGCCAGAAACAGCTTGCCGCCGGAGAAGGCCATGGAGATGGGCATCCATTCGGTGGGGATAAAGCCGAGAGGCTCGACCATGGCACTTCGCGCTGTCCTTGATGCCGGCATCTTCGTGTCAAATACAGCAACGGCGTCGCTGCCCATATTGGCCACGTAGAGGCGGCTGCCGCTGGCGTTGACGGCCAGCGCCACCGGCTCGGCGCCAAAGTAGCTCTGGCGAGGCAGGCGGGTATCGAAGTAGCCCTTGACGGAAAAATGACCGGCGGTCACGTTTACGGCGGCGACGGCATCGCGGTTGGCCAGAGCGATGTAGAGGGTCCGCCCGTCAGGCGAGAGCTCGAATGCGCAAGGGTGCGTGCCGGGAGCCATGGGGCTGGAAGGCTTGAGGAGCAGGAGCTTGCGGCCTACTGTTTTGTTAGCCAGGTCGAGTTCGACGATCTCCGATGCATTCCACAAGGCGACAAAGGCGCGCGCGCCGTCTTTGGAAACCGCCAGGGCAATGGGATAGGTGGAGGGCACGGCGTCGCTTTCGGACAGATCAAAACGAGTTTCAATTTTTCCGGTGGAGGCATCGAGGAGCAGAACGTCGTCGGAGAGATTGTCGGCGACCAGAAGCTTTTCCGAAGCCGCGGAAGCGATGACCGCAATTGCCGCCGGGTAGGGAATGCCCTTGTCGCTGTCCGTGCCACTGGGCAGCTTGGTCTTTTTGCCTGGAGCAAGCTGCTGCAGCGGCAGGGGAATGCTGCGCTCCGGCGCAATTTTTCCCGCGGTGAAGCTGTATACCACTATTTCGTTGCCGGTTGCATCCTTGCCGTTGCCGATGGGGTCCGTCAACGAAGCCATGGTGGCGTAGATGTGATTCCCGTCGCGGCTGAAGGCCAGGCCGGAGTAGAGCGTCTGCTTTGCGCGGACCAGGGTGCGGTCGTCGGGAAAGTCCGTTACGGCGCCGGTTTGCGTGGCGATTTGCGTGGCGATTTTCGTATCCAGCACCGCCAGCGACTGCATGTATTGCGATTCAAAGGTGCCGTAGCCGGCGCTCACCGTGACCACATAGCGCCCATCCGGAGAGACAGCCATCGAAATGGGCAGGCTGTTCAACCGCTGCGGATGCCCCGGAATCTCTCCGATCAACTGTTTGCTGGTGGGCAGATCGATGGTCTGCGCCGCAAAAACGCCGGTCCCAAGAAGGAGGATCGTAAAGGAAAACGCCAACCGCGCTTTGGTGTGCATGACCAAACTGTAGCAAAACAGGGGGGCTCGCGCTTTACAGTTGTGTTGCAATTGTCTGGAATCGCCGGCACATTACCAATGGCCGAACGGCCGTAATCAGGCGCTTTTTACGGATTGTCCTTAGAATCTCATCATGAACGATCCCTTTGTTGTCGTAACCAGGCTGTTGATTGACGTCATTCTTCCCAATCTGAAGACCGTGCAGGTGAGCCAGTCAGAGCAGATCGCCGCCAACGACCGGCTGGAGGAGTCCATCGAGGAACTGCGCTTGCATTTGGAGTCGCAGTTTGCTCATCTGTCGGCGCAATTGACGGCCTGCCGGGCGGAGGTAGCTGCCGCGCAGGCAGCGTTCAGAGCGGTGCATACGCAGAATGGCGCGCTGGAGCCGGACCGCACTACGCTGATTCACTGAGCACGCTTTACTCATTCGTGCGCAGACGCGGGGGTGCGGATTATGGGAAGGCCGTGACGCCTGCAATAATCTTGTGATATGCGCACTGTACTCACAGCGGAACGGCTTTGGGATGGCGCCGGGCTGCTTGACCACCCGGTGGTCGAGGTTGAAGACGGCCGGATCGCTTCTGTTTCATCGTGTGCTGCCAAGGAGTTGCCCGGCGAAGTGCGGGTTGACGACTTTCCCGGCGCAACGCTGGCGCCCGCGTTTTTCGACGTGCATATTCATGGAGCCAAAGGCCACGACGTGATGGAGGCCTCGGTTGAGGCGCTCGACGCCATGGGCAGCTTTCTGGCTGCGCACGGCACGGGGAGCTTTCTGGCCACCACGGTAACTGCGCCGTTGGATGCGACGCTGCGGTCGCTTTCCGGGCTGGCAAAGCTCGTGGCGCGGCCGCCTGCCGGGGGCCGAGCATGGCCTATCGGGATTCATCTGGAGGGCCCGTTTCTTTCGCACAGCAGGCGAGGCGTGCAGCCGGCAGAGCACCTGCTGGCGCCGGATATTGCCACCTTTGACAGGCTATTCGAGGCTGCAGAGGGCCGTATCCGGCTGATGACGCTCGCGCCGGAATTGCCGGGAGCCATAGAACTGGCCGCGCACGCAATCAGCCGGGGTGTTCGCATCTCCATGGGCCACTCGGACGCTACTGCCGCCGAGACCCGCGCGGTGATCAACGCCGGAGCCATCAGCGCGACGCATACCTTCAACGCGATGCGTCCGCTGGATCATCGCGAGCCTGGGATTCTGGGCACAGTGCTTACCTGCGACGCTCTTTATGCGGAGATGATCTGCGACGGCATCCATGTTGCTCCGGAAATGGTGAAGCTGTGGTGGCGGGCCAAGGGGACAAATCTCGAAATGGGGCGGGCGATTCTGGTGACGGATGCGATCAGCGCCACGGGAATGCCGGACGGAGAGTACCAACTGGGAGGCTTTGCCGTGCAGGTGGCCAACGGGAGAGCCATGGCTCGCGGGGTGTTGGCAGGCAGCGTGCTGACGCTGGATCGCGCCCTCACGAATTTCATGGAGTTTACCGGCGCGCCACTGGCGCAGGCTCTGCGGCTACTGACCGCGAACCCGGCAGCAATGACGGGGTTGGGCGATCAAGCGGGTTCCGTCGCGGTGGGAATGCCGGCGAGTTTGGTGGCCGTGGATGGGACGGGGAAGCTGGTTGGGTCGGTGGTGAACGGGCGGCTTGCCTGATGATTCTGTGACTAGTTGAATCGTTCTGGTAGGTTACTGTGAAAAGAGGCGTTGCTTAAGAAGGAGACTTGTAATGACAGTGAGAAGTAGGACAACTGGAATTATTGCCGCTCTGTCTCTAGTGCTGCTCGCCGTGCTACCGCTAGTGCGCTCAATGAATCCCGTCGAAGCGCAGAGCTCAAATGTGCCCCTTTTCTTTATGCAGCCACCAGAAGTTCCTGTCGGAGTGCCCGACCACCCCTTCCATGCGACCGTCACGGCTAATTGGAATCTATCTGGGTCTAGTGAAACGACATTTGGCACCGAGGGAAGCGGGAACGTCTGGCGAGACGCAGACGGCGATGTGAGGGAAGAAGACACAGTGACGATCGATGGGCGTACTCCGGTTCAGCTTCCTACTGCCAATGTTTTGTATTTGGCAGCGAATGGAACAAGGCTGAGTTGGAAGAGCGGGACTACGAACGTGGCCTCTTTCCGCGGTACAAATTTGAATGACTCGAATCACTTTTTTGAAAGCATGGATGTCCCGAAAGTATTCAATTTATCTCGCTCCTCTCTATATAACTGTCGGGAGGTTGGCGTTGAGTGTGTCACTGAACCTCTTGGGGAGAGAGACGTTGAGGGAGTGCGGGTGAAAGGGACGCGATACAAGGAAACAATACCCGCCGCATCTCTGGGAGCACCGAATGATCTCATCGTGAGCCGAGACGTATGGAGCAGTCCAGAGATGAACATCGTCGTGGAAATTGATGGCAAGGATCCCGTTTTTGGCAACTTCAAAATGCGACTTTCAAGTATTTCCATGGGAAACCAGGACAAAGATCTGTTTGATATTCCGAAGGGGAATAGAGTCAATGACATTACGCCGCCAGTTGGCCTTCCTACATTACGCCATTAATATAATTGCAAGTAAGATTTGACGCACTGACTTGCTAAAGAGCGGCATCCGCTAGCCGCTGCGCCCGCCAGAGAGCGCCGTCCAGAGGGACGACGGCCTCGCGCGAAACCGGCATCTGCGGCGCGGCGGCTTTCAATCCTGCAAAGAATGCTTCGCGGACCAGCGTCATGTGTTCGATGACGCCGCCGGTCCAGGCCACCGGGACCTCGCCTGCTATGGAGTGCTTGCGGCGGAGCTTGGCGCGCACCAGCAGAACAAAGTCGACCAAGTCAGCCGCGGCCTGGGCGAGGGTTTCCTTGGCGACGGGGTCACCAGCATTGGCCAATTCGCAGATGGCAGGAGCGAGTGCGGCAAAGTCCGGTCCGGGCGTGCTGTCGCCCAGGTTGATCAGATCGTCCAGGTTGGGCGTGCCCCAGATTTCGCCTACTCGTTTTAAGATTTGCGTGGGCTGTTCGCGGTCGAGAGCATGGAGGGCGCGGCGCAGGCTGTTGACGCCGATCCAGTAGCCGGAACCCTCATCGCCGAGGCGCGAACTCCAGCCTCCGGCGCTCTCCCTGGTGCCGTCGGGCGCGCGACCGATGGTGTTGGAGCCGGTACCGGCAATCTGCAGGATTCCGGGGCCACCATGGAAGGCCGCATCGAGGGCGATCACCTCGTCGCCGACAACCTCCGACCGCTCGACTCCAAAATCGTTAAAAACCGCCGTGATCCACTCAACGACACCCGGCATGGAGACAGAGGCTACGCCTACGCAGGCGGCGCGCACACCGGTCACATTGGCCTGGGCGAAGACCTCTTTGAGCAGCACGCGCAGGTTGGCTTCGGCGGCTTCCGCGCCCACCCGCAGGCGCTTGATGGAGCCGCTCTGGGCGTGAGCCAGAACCTTTTCACCCGCCACGATGGAGGCGCGGGTGTGCGTTCCTCCGCCATCGATTCCCAGAATCACGTTCATCGTTTGCATGCTCCTTGCCTATAGGCAAAGACCAGCTTATCGCAAAGCACCAAAGACTGGCTTTGGAGACCAAAACGGCATTGCAATTTTCAAATTGGACCCATCACGCATCACGCTTAGTTATGAGTCGTTTTTTTATTCCTGTCAGGAGCGCCCTGCCTTATGTTGTGAGAACAGCTCTCCATTTGAGGGAACAGTCTGCCTGTAGGGCCACGAGGGAACCGATGACCGAGATTGCAACCGCCATACTGCCGCAAGCAGGCTCGCACCAGACTGGATCCAACAAGGGTCAAAGAACCGCGCTGGGCGTGGAGGCGCTGGCCCAGTCGTTTTTGGACAACCTGTTTTTTGTGCAGGGCCGGAGCGTGGAGCGGGCCACGGTGAACGACCTTTACATGGCGCTGGCGCATACCGTTCGGGACCGTCTGGTGGAGCGGTGGATTTCTACGGTGAAAAACTACCAGGCGCAGGATGTGCGCGTGGTCTGCTATCTGTCGGCGGAGTTTTTGACCGGGCCTCACCTGGCCAATAACCTGATCAACCTGGGCATCTACGGCGAAACCGAGCAGGCGATGAAGCAGTTGGGCATCGACCTGAGCGTGCTGATCGAGCAGGAAGAGGAGCCGGGACTGGGCAATGGCGGATTGGGACGGCTGGCCTCCTGCTTCATGGATTCGCTGGCCACGCTGGATATTCCGGCGATTGGCTACGGCATTCGCTACGAGTATGGAATTTTCGACCAGCAGATTCGCGACGGCTGGCAGGTGGAGTCGACCGACAAATGGCTGCGACTGGGCAATCCCTGGGCGCTGGAGCGGCCCGAGGACGCGTTCGAAGTGAAGATGGGCGGGCGCACGGAAAAGCATACTGACGCCAAGGGGCGGGTGCGGGTGGAATGGATTCCGCAAAAGCTGGTGCGCGGTGTGCCGCACGATACGCCGATTCTAGGCTATCGCACCAACACGGCCAACACCATGCGCCTGTGGGCGGCGCAGGCCGTGGAGAGCTTCGACTTTGGGACCTTCAACCAGGGGGATTTTCTGGGCGCGGTGGCCGAGAAGGTGGCGAGCGAGAACATCTCCAAGATTCTTTATCCCAATGATCAAGGCGTCCAGGGCAAGCAGTTGCGGCTGGCACAGCAGTTTTTCTTTGTCTCGTGCAGCCTGCAGCACATTTTGAAGATACAGGCCAAGGAGCACCGGCCGCTGGCCGAGCTGCACCGCAACTTCGCCATCCAGATGAACGACACGCATCCGGCGATTGCGGTGGCGGAGCTGATGCGGCTGCTGATCGACGAGCATGATATGGAGTGGGACGCGGCCTGGCATGTGACCGGGCACGCGCTCTCCTACACCAACCACACGCTGCTGCCGGAGGCGCTGGAGCAGTGGCCGCGGAGCCTGTTCGGAGCGCTGCTGCCCAGGCACCTGGAGATCGTCGAGGACATCAACCGCCGCCATCTGGAAAATGTGCGCGTGAAGTTTCCCGGCGATGAGGGTCGTGTCCAACGGCTCTCGTTGATCAACGAAGAAGGCGAGAAGTTTGTGCGCATGGCGCACCTGGCCGCGCTGGGCAGCCATGCCATCAACGGCGTGGCCGCGCTGCACACAGAGTTGCTGAAGACTCACGTGCTCAGCGACTTTTATGCGTTGACGCCGGAGAAGTTCAGCAACAAGACGAACGGAGTGACGCCCCGGCGCTGGATGCGGCTGAGCAATCCGCGGCTGGCGCAACTGCTGACCGCGCGGATCGGTTCGGGATGGGTGCGGGATCTGGATAAGCTGCGCAAGCTGGAGCCGCTGGTAGACGACCAGGAGTTTTGCGAGGAGTGGCGCGACATCAAGCGGCACAACAAACTGCAGCTTGCCGCCTACATTCATGACCGGCTGGGAGTTGCGATTGATCCGGATTCGATTTTTGACGTGCTGGTGAAGCGGCTGCATGAATACAAGCGGCAGCACCTGCTGATTTTGTACATTCTTACGCTCTACAAACGTATTCAGCGCGACCCGGAGACCGAGGTAGCGCCGCGTACATTTATCTTCGGCGGAAAAGCGGCGCCAGGCTATCGCATGGCCAAGCTGATCATCAAGCTGATTCACTCGGTGGGCGAGGCCATCAACTCCGACCCGTTGGTGCGTGGACGGTTGAAGGTCATCTTTCTGCCCGATTACAGCGTGAAGCTGGGACAGAGGGTGTATCCGGCGGCGGACCTGAGCGAGCAGATTTCTCTGGCCGGAAAGGAAGCCTCGGGAACCGGGAACATGAAATTCGCCATGAACGGCGCGGTGACCATCGGCACGCTGGACGGGGCTAACATCGAGATTCGCGAGGAGGTGGGCGCGGAGAACTTCTTCCTCTTTGGGCTGACCACTCCCGAAGTAGAGAAACGCCGACAGGAGGGCTACTATCCGCGCGCGATCTTCGAGTCCAACGACATGCTGCGGGAGGTTCTTGTCGCGCTCTCCAACGGCGAGTTTTCGCGCGGCGATCAGCGGCTCTTCGAGCCTCTGGTGAACTCCCTGCTGACCGCCGACGACTATATGTTGCTGGCCGATTATCAGTCGTATGTCGATTGCCAGGACCGGGTGAGCGCGGCTTACAAGGACCAGGAAGCGTGGACGCGTATGTCGATTCTGAACGTGGCGCGCATCGGCAAATTCTCCAGCGACCGGGCGATCCGCGACTATTGCGCGGAGATCTGGAAGAGCTGGCCGGTGAAGATTCAGTTGTAGGGTCGGATGGAACTGCGGCGATTGTGGTATCTTTCCCGCATGGATCGCCTACGTTGTTTTGTTGCCGCTCTTGTTTTCGTCGTTGCAAACCTCAGCTGCGCGCAGAGCCCTGCGCCTACACCGCCGATGGGGTGGAACAGTTGGGACGCATACGGCTTCACCATCAACGAGGCCGATTTCAAGGCCAATGCGACAGTGCTGGCCGGAGTAAAACAGTTCGGCTGGCAGTATGTGGTGATCGACGAGGGGTGGTACATGGAGAACCCCTTGGGCGCGAACCTGGCGGAGAGAAAGTATCTGCTGGACGCTAACGGGATTCTGCTTCCGGTGACGAGCCGGTTTCCCTCGGCGGCTGGTGGCGCGGGATTCAAGCCGCTGGCCACATGGGTTCACAAGCAGGGGCTGAAGTTCGGCATTCATATTGTGCGCGGAATTCCCAAGCAGGCGGTGAAGGATAATCTGCCCATCGCAGGGTCGAGCTTTCACGCGACTGACGCGGCCGACACCACGGAGACCTGCCCGTGGGATGACGGCAACTATGGCGTGGCCGACAACGCTGCCGGTCAGGCTTACTACGACTCGATGCTGAAGCTCTATGCGGGCTGGGGCATCGATTTCATCAAAGTCGATTGCATCAGCGAACACCCCTACCGGCCCACCGAGATTCAGCAGATTGCGGCGGCGATCCGGAAGACGGGGCGGCCGATTGTGCTGAGCCTTTCTCCGGGGCCGACGCAACTGGAGCACGCGGCCGAGGTGGCTGAGTTAGCGCAGATGTGGCGCATCTCTGACGACCACTGGGACGGCTGGACGTTTCCGCACAAGCCGGGCGGCAGCGAGTTTCCTTTCGGCGTGCGAGAGGAGTTCGACCGGCTGGCCAAGTGGTTTACCTATGCGAGGGAGGGCAACTGGCCGGACGCGGATATGCTGCCGTGGGGTTGGCTGGGGCCGCATCCGGGCTGGGGCGAGGCGAGGCAGTCGCGGCTGACGCACGACGAGCAGCAGACCGAGTTCACGCTGTGGGCGATTGCGCGCTCGCCGCTGATTCTGGGCGCGAATCTGACGAAGCTGGATGAGTTCAGCAAGTCGCTGATCTCCAATCAGTCGATCCTGTTCATGAACCAGAATGTGACGTACAGCCATCCAGTCGATCTGACGAGCCTGGGGGCCGGTTTTGAAAACGCGCGGGTATGGCGGGCGACGATCAACGAACCGGGTGCAAGGAATTACGCGGAATTTTTTGGCTTTTTCAACCTCGACGACAAGCCGGTGACGCTGCGCGTGAGCTGGGCGCAACTTGGACTTGATGGTAAGAAGCATCTGGCCCAGAATGTGTGGAGCGAAGGCGGCTTCAAGGAATTGAAGGAAGTCAGCGTGCCCTTGCCGACTCACGGCAGCACGGTTTACGAGATTCGGTAAGCGAGGGTTTTGCTTTGCAGAGGCGAAATGTTCTTGTCGGATTGACGGCTGTTTGGATTGCAGCGGACCGGATTGGAATCGCCGCCCGAATGCCGTATTAGCCCGTCACCGTCCTCCTGACTTTTTTGTGAGAGACTATTTGTTCCGGAATTTGGCCGCAGTATCTACGACAGTTACTTCCGGCAGGAATGTAGTATGCAGATTCTTCGCTCCTTCTTTATCGCGCTCTCTCACAACCGCCCTCTTCGCCGCTTCAGCGAACGCTCACGCCTGGGGGTCCGGCTCAGCTCGCGATTTATTGCCGGCATGGAAATCGACGACGCCCTGCGCGTAGCCGAGGAGGTCAACAAACAGGGCATGAGCGTTTCGCTGGACTCGCTGGGCGAGAGTGTGACCTCAGAGGCCGAGGCGATGGCAGCCGCGGAGGTTTATCACAAGCTGCTGGATGCGATTGCCGCCCGCAAGCTCAACGCCAACATCAGCATGAAGCTGACACAGATGGGGCTGAACCTTTCGCCCGACCTGGCCGAGAGCATTGCCGAGAGCGTGGCCCAACATGCCGGCAAGACGGGCAGCTTTGTTCGCATCGACATGGAGGACTCGTCGCTGACCCAGGTGACGATGGAGATCGTCAAGCGGCTTCATGCAAAGCCTGAGTTGCGCGAAGCAATTGGCATCGTGATTCAGGCATATCTTTTCCGCTCGCAGAAAGACATCGAAGAGCTGATCGCCAACGGCATCCGCGTGCGGCTGTGCAAAGGCGCCTACCAGGAGCCGGCGGAGATCGCATTTCCGCGCAAGGCCGATGTGGATGCTAACTTTATCAAGCTCGCCAATCTGCTGCTGGAGAGCCCGCAATTCCACGGGTTGGCGACCCACGACGATGCCATGGTCGTCGCTGCAAAAAGCTACGCCAAAGAACACGGCATTGATCGCGGCCGATTCGAGTTCCAGATGCTCTATGGGATTCGGCGCGACATGCAACGCAAGCTCGTCGAGGAGGGTTACAAGGTGCGCGTGTATGTTCCCTTCGGGAACGACTGGTACCCGTACTTCATGCGCCGGCTGGCTGAGCGGCCGGCGAATGTGCTGTTTCTGGCCAAGAACTTCTTCCGCTTCTAGGGCGGGGCGCCCATCAATGAGTTTCTTGCGGTCAAGCCGACTCTACCGAATCGATTTTTCTCGCGAGTTCGATGGTCAGTGTTTCGAGTGTGGCATGGAAGCGCCTGCGCTCCCGCTCGGGCAATTCGTCCAGCAGATCGGGATACGGCGTGACCTCGCAGCCGGGAAACGCGGTGTAGCCAGCCGTGTCGGCCATGCGGCAGCTCACATTGATCAAATCGGTCATGTTCCAACTGTTCCCCTCCCGTGGCGCATGATGCTCGGCGACAATGGGTTCAAACTCCGCGGGCATCTTCCAATCAGCGATCAGTTGCCGGCCGGCCTCACAATGATCCCATCCGAACAGCTCTCGCTCGGCATTGAGAATGCTGGCGGGAGAACCGCTGTGAACTCCGAGCAGGAGGCTGTACTCCTTGGGCCGGATTACGGCCAGCGCCAATCGCCCTATGTCGTGCATCACGCCCGAGGTGAATGCAACATCCTTATCCAGGAAGCCGACGAAAGCCAGTTGTTCGGCGACCAAGGCACAGGCCAGGTCGTGGCGCCAGATAGCACGCATACAAGGCTCGTTCAACGCTTTGCCCATGTATGCGCGCACGCCGACTGTCAAGCAGAGTCCTTGCAGGTTATTTGCGCCCAGCACCGCGATAGCCTGCAGAACGCTGCTGGCGGGAAACCGCGGAGCATACAAGAGCGAATTCGCGATGGTAAGGACTTCGCTGGCAAAGGCCGGATCGGAAGAGATCAGCCCGCTCAACTCGTGCAGTTGCACATTCTCATTGCCGGCCAGTTGCAACACCCGGAGGGCGACCTGAGGAAAAGGCGGAAGGCGTAGATGTGCCCAGGACGGAGCGATTGCCACGTTCCTTCGCCCCAAAATCTGTAACATCTGAGTCTCCCTTCGTCAGACACACAGCGCGAACAGGCTGATCGTCCTGCATATGCAGCGTGCCGGTGCGCGAATATGCAAAGCGCACCACAGAAAAAAACCCCGTTAAGAGTCTTTTCGGCACGCGGAGAGATTCCTTGAGCGACTTGATTTGAATGAGCGAAATCTAATCATCGCGCCGCAACGGGCGCAGACGTATTGCCGAAGAGATGCTGGCGATCTCAGGCCAGGCTTGCTCTTCAAAACCTACAGGAGCAGTTTCCCGGTGCGCGGAGAAATTTCATTGCGCTGTCCAGATCTTCCCATCCGCGCTTGCCCAGGTTGAGCCGGCGTCGTTTTTCAATTCAAAAATTACGGCCGTCGCAGGGCCGCTGCTCAAGACTGTTTTCGCTCGCACTTCTACAGCGCGTCCTGTCCATTGCCGGGCAATCTGTTCCCAATGCTGGCCGGAGTCATCGCTTAAAAACAGCGTGCCCGCCAAATCGATTTCCAGCACGAGATGCTGGGCGGTTGCCCTGGAAACAACCGCAACGCCGCTGGGCAGTTTGGGTGGATTCATCTTTCGGGAGGCAGTTGATCCGGTGAACTGCTCCTGCGTACCGATGTCGAATCTGCCGCCAGTTGCGGCCTGGGACTGCTGCGCCATTCGCGGCCCCGCCGAGGCACCCTGTCGGCTGGCGTGGGCGGAGTATGCTTCCGCTCTCATGCTCTTTTGAGAAATCTGCGAGGTATTGGCGCTGGCCGAAACCGCGTCAGAACTCCGCTGCCGTTCCTGCTGCCAGGCGGTTACTGCGGGTTCTGGCTGGAATTGCGCTGAGGTCGCCGGCTGCGGCGATGACTCCACGGAAGACGGAAGAAACGCATGGCTCGCCCCAGTCGAAGCCGCGAATGTGCCTGGCTCAGCCGGAAGCTCGGCTGAAGGAGCAGCCTCTTGCGCAAGCTTATCGGACTGTACGCGTCGTTCCGCAATTCCAGCATTTCCGGTAGCGGATTTTGCCGCGAGCGCTGGCACAGATCTGTGCGCCGTTCCTGCGCCTGCCCTCTCCTCAGGGAGAGACGCGGGCACGGCTTCATCATGGGGTGGCACGAGCTTTGCCATTTCCACAGCTGGCTCCGTGTGCCTTGTATGAAAGGTGATCACGAGCGCCAGCGCTGCCGCCATGGCCGCGGCTGGAACCCAGGCAAAGCGCCAGTTCCAGAACCACGCTCTTGGTTGCGTTGTGGGCCGGGCTGCCGCAACACGTGCCGTAGCATCTGCGTCGGCGGCTGCCTGCTGCGCCAGATAAATCACCTGCCGGCAGCGGCTGCACCCAGCAAGGTGGGCAAGAACCTGCTCACGCTCCGGCGCGCCTAGCGCCTGCTCGGCGAAGGCGTTGAGGCTCTCGGCGTCGGGATGAAGATCGAATTGGGGAGTTGTGTTCACGTTGCTGCCTTCTCTTGGAACGCATCCAGTGACGAAATTTGCAGTATTTTCTTCAGATTCAGATTCAGATCGCGCGGATCAGCGCCCAGAGCCTCCTGAGCGGCTGGCTTGCTCATTCCCAGCCGTTGCAGATTGCGGATGATCTGCTTCCTGAGGTCGCCGGTCAATCGGTGCAGTTTGCGACTTACCGTTGCTTCGTGAATGCGAAGCAGCGGGGCGATCTCCAGCAGGGTTCGCTCATCCAGATAGTAAGCGGCCAGCAGAAAACGCTCCTCGGCGGCCAGTTGGCGGAGAGCCTCTTCAATTGCCCTGCCCAAAAGCAGCATATCGGCGGCAGGCTTTTCCGGCTCGGGAACTGCTGCCGCGAGTTCATGGCCATCTGTTGGATCGTCGAGCGGAAGCTCGCGACGCGTGCGGCGGTGATGATCCACATGGCGCTGGGCAAGGGTGGTCCGGAGCCAGCCGATCAGCGAACCTTTTCCACGATAAGAGTCCAGCGGGCTGAGGCGCACGCCATCGCGGACCTTAAGACCGAAGAGCTCCGCGTAGAGTTGATCGGCCAGGTCGCGGCCCAGCGTTTCGCTGCCCGTAATGGCAATCGCGGCGCGTGTCAGCGGCTGACGGTACACAGCAAGGAAATGTTCCCATGCGCCCTGATGGCCACTGGCGCAGGCTCGCGCCAATACCAGGTCGGCGAGCCGGAGGCCGTGAAAGAAACTCGCCTGCTGCCGGGGTGAAGCTGTCTCTCCCGGCGCCAGGCAGAAGTTCTGCGTTACGGCAATGTGCTCCAGGATTTCGCTGAACTGCTCGCGCTCCAGCCCGTAGGCGGACGCCTCCGATTCTCGCCAGAGCTCATCCGGCATATGAATCGCGTCCGGCACGGTGCGGATGCCGGCCACGGCGCTCGCTTCGACGGGTTGGGAAGGCATTATCCCCACGCCCTCACGATACGCTAAACGACCCGCTAAAAAAAATCTGCAAGAAACCGGCTTACCGTCGTTCCTGATTCATAAGCCGGCGAGATTTCCCGGCGGAGGAGAGTCATGAAGAATCTGGGCAGGTTGGGGTTGGCGGGCGCGTTGGTGTTAACGCTCATTGCGTTTGTGCAACAGAGCGGAGTGCAGGCGGCAGACGGGCCGCAAGAGACGGCGAATGGCTACTACAAGGTACTGGCCCCCATCGAGAGCGGTAATCTGCTTCTTTTCCCGGTGGTGCGGGCCAATAGTAAATCGCCCGGCGCAACTCCGTTTATCACTCTCGATGAAGGAATCAAAAGCGGCCAGGTGGAAGTGACCGAGGCCGGCCGCGCGCAGGGAATGGTGCGGCAGAGAGGAACTGTCGGCGTTCCGCCTTACCACGACGACCGCTATCGCGGCGCTCCAGAGCCGGAGCCGGAGCGTTATCGCGGCGACGAGGTGAACACGCTGGTGCTGGTGAACAAATCCGACAAGCCTCTGCTGCTGTTGGCCGGCGAGATTGTTACCGGGGGCAAGCAGGACCGGGTCATCGCCAAGGACCGCATTGTGCCGGCCGGCAGCGAGCCCATCGACCTCGGAGTTTTCTGCATTGAGCCGGGACGCTGGACCGCGAGTTCGTCCACCTTCGGCGCATCGGCCAAGGCGCCCGCGCACAGTTTCATGGTGCAGCCCAGCGTGCGAGAGCGGGCCATGGTCGCCAAGGATCAGCAAGAGGTTTGGAACTCGGTGCGGGGAAGCATCAATCAGATGGCGATGGCGTCTGCTCCATCCGCCGGCACGGCGATGGACAGCGGATCCGGCACAGGGTCTGGGTACGCTCGCTCGATGGGAACCACCAGCTACGCCAGGGTCATGGAAGACAACTCGGTGAGCGCCAAGGTGGATGAGGCCGCGGCTCCGGTGATGAAGTCACGCGACCAGGTGATCGCGCAGCTTCGCAAGGAAGGCGCCATCGGCGTGGTGGTGTCGGTGCGCGGAGAAATTGTGTGGGCCGATCTGTTTGTCGACACCGATCTGCTCAGCCGCTATTGGACCAAACTGGTGCGCTCTTATGCCGCCGAAAGCCTGACTGAGGGCGAAACCCACGCCGCGCCCACCGTGGCCGATGCGCAGCGCTTTCTTGACGCTCCATCGGGAGGCACGGAGACCAGCGAGGGCGATGTGGGCGTCTACCGCTATCGCGAACTCCGCGCCGACGGCACGGAGACTTTTGTGCTGGAATCGCTGCTGCAGGGAACCGGCTACGACGTGCACATCAGCAAGCTGAAGCTGAGGAACGCGGTCGCACGCATCAAGCCGCCGCGGCCATATCACCCGCAGATCTATCGCTGATTGCGGACATTCATTTGGAATACTCCAGGTCTCGATTTCGGGGCCTGGAGTTTTTTGTTGGTTGCGTTTTATGCTTTTCGCCCTATGCGCGCCATCTGTGGGACGGCGATCAGGGTGATGGCGAAGAGGAAGATGGCGGCGGCGATGAACTCCAGGTGGCCAAGGCGCATGTCTTCAAAGAGCAGCTTGGCGGCAACCAGCCCCAGTGTGGCGTAGGCGATGCGCGTCAGTTCCACGCGACGCCAGCGGGAGCCGGCAAAGGCCAGCGCAAGGGCCAGGACGCAGAGGATCAGCGTGCGAATGAATGCAACGTAAGGAGCATTGGGAGTGATGCCGTGCGCGGTGAGCCAAAGCAGGGCCTCCACCAGTAGCGCAGCCAGCGCGAAAACCGCAAGAGCTGCCGTTGTCAGATAAAGAAGCTGTGGTTTCCAGCTCTCTTGAGGGAGATGCTTGCCGGCTGCATAGCAAAGAAACGCGCAGGCTGCGTAGCAAACGAACGCGCAGATCGACACGATGCAGACGCTTGCGTCCAGGCTTGCGGGCAGTGTTCCGGCCAGCGCATGGAAGCCGTGTTCCAGAAGTCCCGAGGCTGCCGATGCCGCCAGCAGAAACAACAGGCCATGAATGCGGAGCGCCAGGCGAGTTGCAAGAACCGTGGCGGCAATCGCGGCCAGCCCCAGGCACACCGACAGCCAGAACGGCGGCAGGCAGAGCAGGCTTCCTGCCAGAAAGAGGCCGGCGGCCCACGCGGCAAAGACATGGAAGTTTCGGCTTTCAGCGGCTTTGCTCAACAAGAGAAAGGCTGCCGCGTAACACGCAGCCGAGAAGAGCAGGCAAACCGCGCCCAGGACGAATGCTCCGTTGCCCGGCGCAAAGTAGAGCACGCTCGATGCGGCCAGCAAAAACGCGATCATCGCCTGGCCGGTTTCAAAGACGGTGATCTTCTGCCCGAGCAGCAAAGTGCGGAGGGCGACGCTGGCGCCATAAATGAGGAAGAGGAGGCAGCCGGGCAAGAGCAAGGCAGCCGCAGCCAAAGCCGGGTAATCCAGCCGCGTGCTTGCGGGGCTGGAGTAGATGAAGATCAGCGCCCAGATGGCCGCATCGGCTGCCAGGGCCGGCAAGGGCCGCACACTCTGCTGGTGGTTGCGCGCGGCAGCGAACTCCGAGATCAGCGCCATACAAAGCAGCGTTGCGATAAAAGGTAGAAGCTGGTGCGTGGCGACCGACAGGGCAAGCGCGGTAACAGCCGCCGTGAAATTGGCCACCCAATAGACCGGCGCTCGATTCTGCTTCCTATCTCGGTTTTGGGCCAGCGCGGTGGCCGCAATCACGAATGTGGCCAGGATGGAGGCGGTCGCCGGCGCGGGCAATACCTTGAAGCTTAGGGTCAGTTCCCAGAGCATGGGAGCGAGAATCAGGGCCGAAGTGCCGGCGTAGACGGTGCTGGAAAACCACTCTTCAGCCGGGACGCGCGCCGCAGCCACCAGCCACAGAAGCGCGTAAACGATGGCGACTGCGGCAATCGCCAGCTTGGGAAGCGAACTGGACTCGGCCACTGCGCGCAGCAGGTAAGCGCCGGCAATACCCAACATGGCTTTGCCCAGCACAGAGAAAGCGCCGCCGGCATGCGCAAGGGAGAGCCCTTCGCCAGCCTCGGCCGTTGGTTGCGCGACCGGCTCCGGCGCGTGAGGCACAGCGGAGGGGCGTTCGAGAAGATCGACGCGACGCTCCAGTGCTGCGAGGCGCGCCGCGAGCTGTTCGAGAGCTTCAGGAAGGTCGTCCATGAGTGCCTCCCGAGGAAAAGGAGTTCTGCCGCGCTTTAGTCTCCGGAGGCAGGCGCGTGCGCGCTCTTTTCAGGCCACGGCGGCAACAGCTTCACCAGCACCCACAGGAAGAGCAGAGGCAGGACGGTCAGGAAGATTGACACAAACAGGCCTTCCTTGGTCGCCATGGCCATCTTGTAGGTGGTGTAGCCGAGAAAACTCTTGGAGAACAACTGCCCGCCGATCACCACATTCCAGCGCATGGCGAAGATGCCAATCAGAGCGAGGCATCCGGAAATCACGTAGATTCGTTTGCGGACTATTTCCGAAAGTTTGACCACCTGCGTCAGGAACAGCAAAATTAACGGCGTCAGCGTGCCCAGGCAGATCTGAATCACGATATGCGGAATGTAAAGCTGGGTGTGGACCAGAAAGTTCAGGCTGCGGAAGGATTCGTCAGCCTCATAGATGCGGTGTATAAGGTCCAGCATCTCCAGGCTGAAGTCGATGATGAAGATATAGAAGAGGTACATCGCGATGGAGTCCACGCAGCGTATGTCGATGGCTTGCTTGCGCAGTTTGGTGATGGCCATATAGAGCAGCATGACCCCGGCAATTCCTGACACCATGGCGGAAAAGATGAAGACCACCGGCATCAGCGGCGAGGACCACCAGGGATTGGCTTTGATGGAGCCGAAGATAAAGCCGACGTAGCCGTGCAGCAGGAAGGCTGAAGGAATGCCGACTAGCGTGACGATCCAGCCGACACGCTCGTCAATGGCCAGCGAGCGCGGGCTGATGTTGCTGGAGCCGAGCGTCATCACTTTGTAAGTGATGCGCAGCAGGCCCTTGCTTGATTGCGAAAGAAGCACGATCTCGCGACGGTAGTCGAGCCAGATCTCGAAGACCAGCACGGCCATCAAATACCACATGTACACATAGCCGAACATGGCCATGGCCGAGGTGCTGTGCGGAGTGAAGTACATCTCCGGCGAGCGGAATGGGTGGCCCAGGTGCAAAACCAACGGCAGCGGCGCCACCAGCAGGAATGCCAGAGCCGTCAGCAGCGCCAGCCGGTATGTGGGCTTGACCGCATCCACACGGAAGACGCGCTCCAGCGACGCCAGAATAAATGCGCCCGCCACCAGCCCCGTGATGAAAGGGTACAAAACGATCAGCACGCTCCATTGCAGCTCGATCTCGTTCGGATACATGAAGCCTTCAACGCCGCTCATAAATACCTCATTCAGCTAACAGCAAACAGCTAACAGTTCGTGCGCGCCTTGATCACTCAACCCAACAACGAAGAAGCTGAAAACTGTCAGCTGTAAGCTGTAAGCTGTCAACTGTTCTTACCGCACCGAGCCGTCCAGGTCGTTGTAGAAGATCTTTGCGCCGGTGGCCATCTGCGGCTTCAACACCTGCACGGCATGCGTCTTCAGAAACTCATGGATCGGGTCATGTGGGTTTTTGAGGTCGGCCAGTTGGCGCGCCCCGGTTGGACAGACCTCGCAGCAGGCCGTCGTGAGCCCCCTGACAAGACGGTGCTTGCAGAGCGTGCATTTGTCGGCGACCTTCTTCTCCGGATGAATGTAGCGGCAGCCATAAGGACAGGCCTGCACGCAATAGGCGCAGCCCAGGCAGTACTTCTGGTCCACCAGCACCACGCCGTCCGGGCTGATGAAGGTGGCGCCCACCGGGCAAACCTGCGTGCAGGGCGAATCCGCGCAGTGGTTGCACAGCTTGGGAACGAAGAAATATTTCCGCCCATCTTCGCTGGCTACCGGAAACCCTTCCTTGCCACCGTCGGGCGAGATGACCTCGGGCTCGGTCATATTCTCGTCCGAAACGTTGTAGCGCTCGACCCAGGTGCGGAAGTAACCATCCGGCACGTCGTTCTCGGTTTGGCAGGCGCGTACGCAGTTGCCGCAGCCGATGCACTTGGAGATGTCGATCAACATGCCCCACCAGTGATCGGTCATCTTGTAGTTGGGTGCGTCTTCCGGGGTTCCAGCCAGCACGGACTCCCATGCGACCGCAGCCGCCGGCAACAGAATCAGCATTTGAC
>CZKF01000018.1_pt1 | contig 25796 bp, 20 predicted proteins | sample 1122351 | NCBI WGS metagenome assembly CZKF01 (sample SAMEA3539301, study PRJEB10725) | soil metagenome | biome: tundra; feature: field; material: soil | place: USA | collected 2010-05 | depth 0.15 m
GCCGGAGTATCCCGCCGGAACTGACGCGGAACTAACCGCGATCAAAGCTCATCCCGCGCCGCCCGCCGCTGTCGGCGCTCAAGATCTCCGCAGCCTGCTCTGGTCCTCGATCGACAACGATACCTCCAAGGATCTGGATCAGATTGAGTGGGCCGAGCAGTTGCCCGATGGCCGCATTCGCGTGCTGATCGGCGTGGCCGACGTGGATGCGCGCGTCGCGCTGGACACGGTAATCGACAGCCATGCCAAGAGCGAGACGACCTCGGTCTACACCGGCGTCAAGGTCTTTCCCATGCTGCCCGCCGAGCTATCTGAGGGCATTACCTCGCTGAACGAGAACGAAGATCGCGTGGCGCTGGTCATCGAGTTTGCCGTGGACCAGGCGGGTACAGCATCGGATGGGAAAGCCTATCGCGCGCTGGTACACAACCGCGCGCAACTTGCCTACAACAGCGTGGGCGCCTGGCTTGAGGGCAAGGGGGCTGCTCCGGTCAAGGTAGCCGCCAGCGCCGATCTGGCCGCGCAACTCAAACTTCAGGACACGGCGGCCCAGCGCATGGTCGGCGGCCGCTTCCAGCACGGCGCGCTGGACCTGGAGACGATAGAAACGCGCCCGGTGATGATGGCCGAGGAGGCGGTGGAGATTAAGAAACTGGAAAAGAATCGCGCCACCTCGCTCATTGAGGAGTTCATGGTGGCGGCCAACGGCGTCATCGCCCGCACCTTTGAAGATGCCGGCGTGGCCTCCATCCGCCGCATCGTGCGCACGCCCAAGCGCTGGGACCGCATCATCGAAGTGGCTGCCGGGCTGGGCACAAAGCTGCCTGTCGAGCCCGATTCAAAGGCCCTCAACGACTTCCTGCTGGCGCAGAAGCAGAAGGACCCCGACCACTTTCCGGACCTCTCGCTGACCGTAATAAAACTGATGGGCCCCGGCGAGTACGTGCTGGTCAAGCCCAATGAAGTCTCGCCTGGCCACTTCGGCCTGGCCGTGCAGGACTACACCCACTCCACCGCCCCCAACCGCCGCTTCCCGGACATGGTGACGCAGCGGCTGCTGAAGGCCTGGCTGGCCAAATCGCCCCAGCCCTACTCGGCGGACGACCTCAATGCCATCGCAATTCACTGCACGCTGATGGAAGACAATGCCCGCAAAGTGGAGCGCGAGATGGAGAAGCGCATCGCCGCGGTGGTGCTGCATCCGCGCATCGGCCAGAGCTTCCCGGCCATCGTCACCGGCGTCAACAACTACGGCGTCTTGGTACGCACCCTCGACCCGCACGTGGATGGCATGGTAGTCAGCGGCGGAAAAGGTCTCGATGTAGGCGACAAGGTGACGGCGAAGCTGGTCTCCACCGATCCGCAGCGCGGGTTCATTGATTTTGCGGTGTGAGGATCCGCAGTACGAGAGGAATGCCGATGAAGAGCTACCGAAGTGTATTCAAGCCGAAGTTTACAGATACGAAGGTGCCAGCGCTGGTCAAGGCATACGGGCCAGAAAGCGACGACATCGCTCTTCGTGCAGGACAAGAAATCGCGAGCGGGACTTACAGTTTGGAGAATATCAAGTCGATATTCAAGTGGAAAACGAACGGACGTGGCATTTCGCGCCTAGAGAATAACAAGCCCGGAGAGATCGCAGATGCGCTGCGTCTGGCAGCTCAAGCGGAGACCGAATGATCGGCAATGGCCGTTCTTTGCGGTTTAAACGGGGTTGGAGTCCCTGTCGCCTCGGCCATCTTAACGACGATGTTCCCGACTCGATTCACCGTGATCGATTTTCGTGCTCTGCAATCGCTCGGATGCGAAAATGATGACGACGGCACTATTAACTTCTACCTCGTCTATTTGAACGCGTGCAAGGATTGGGCAGAGCAGTACAAATGCACATTGCGAGACCTTGATAGGGCGCTCTGGCAGTACTCCAAGGACACCGGGCAAGAAAATCCATAAGCCCTGATATGTTTTGAAAAAGAGTAGGGCGTCTGATTCGCTTGCTGGGTGCCTCATCCTTACGCCTTTTTCGGGCGCAAGGGGAATACCTCAAACTTTGACTCATGATCTTCGTGCCGTCATGGCGCATCAAACGGCTCCAGTGTTTACATTGTGCGCACATCGATGTACACTGATTGTGAGCACAAATGGAGGGTAAACCGATGGGCAGCGTAACCGCTGAATCGAGCCGCTTGCGCGCGGAGAACATAAATCTGCGCGTCAGCCGCAGCCAGAAGGCGCTGATTGACCGCGCCGCCGAGGTGCAGGGCCGCAACCGTTCCGATTTCATGCTGGACGCGGCCTGCCGCGAGGCGGAATCCGTCTTGCTCGACCAGTGCTATTTCCATTTGGATGAAGAGCAATTCAAGCGATTCACTGCAATGCTGGATGCGCCGCCGACAGACAATCCCGGGTTGATTCGCTTGATCAAGACGAAAGCGCCGTGGGGAAAATAGACGCCAACAACATTTCTGCTCCGGAGAAGCTCACTGCGGCTCACGATCTCGCGCAATTCCAGTGCGGCGAGCCGGAGCTTGACGACTGGCTCAAGCGCAAGGCGCGTCATAATGAGGAAAGCGGCGCATCCCGGACCTATGTTGTTTGCATCGGGCGGCAAGTTGTTGGCTACTATGCTCTGGCCGCAGGCGCGGCGGCGCACAGGGATGTTCCTGGCCGTGTGAAGCGGAATATGCCCAACCCCGTGCCGGTGATGGTGATTGGCCGTTTGGCTATCGACCTCAACTTTCAGGGGCGTGGAATCGGTTCGGCTCTTTTATTGGATGCAGTTCTCAGAACTGTCCAGGCCGCCGAAATCGTCGGCATTCGGGCAATTCTCGTTCATGCGATCAGCGAGAGCGCGAAACGATTTTACGAGAAACTGGGATTTATGGAATCCCCCACAAATCCAATGACACTGATGATCACCGTTCAGGCTGCGGCTCATGCTCTTGCCGAGAAATCTTGATTCTGCAATCGGTTCGTCGCACTACTTCGGCCCTTGCACCAGCCCGATCAGGTGGCCTTCGGGGTCGGTGAAGCCGGCAAGGATGCCGCCGTCGGGGATGGGATGCGGACCGCACCGTTTAGGACAGAAACAGAGGAAGTGATTGTCAACGTTGACCGCAATTATCCGTCTAAAGTAACGGCAGTCTCTGCGGACAATGCTTTGTCGCCCAGGACGTGCGTTGAGTGAAGCGCGCGTAGCAGGGTGATTTATTCTATAAATGGCCCTCCGGTTCGACTCGCATTTTTGCGTGAGCCGCCCAAACGGATGCCGGTTCCACAAAAGGGGATTGAATGCGAGTAGGTTTCTCTTGGATTGCAGTTGTACTTTTTGCTGGAGCAGGCGTTTCGGCATTGCCTTCCTGCGCGATTGCACAGGAAACTAGTTCCGGACTGATTGCCGTTGCGGAGCTTCCCGAAGCCCCACAGCCGCAGCAGGCTCCTGCCGGGCAAAGCCAGGCCACCTCGCATTCGGCCACAGATGCCACGCCGAGCCAGGCCGGTGCTGCGCAGGGCAGCTTCAGCTCGCAAACTTCCGCTCAGCAGTCCGGCGCCGAAAAAAGTAAGCACGAAAAAGCAGAAGAACAGATTAAGGAGCAGGAGAAGCAGCGCGTCGTGGGCATTTTGCCCTCCTTCAACGTCTCCTATCGCAGCGACGCCGTCTCCATGACCGCGGGACAGAAGATGAAGCTGGCCTTTCGCTCCTCGATCGATCCGATGACCTTTGCCGCCGGGTTTGTGGTGGCCGGCTACCACGAGGCTATGGACGACGATAAAGGCTTCGGATGGGGACTCCAGGGCTATGGAAAGCGCTCTGGCGCGGCCTACCTCGATGCCTTCGACGGCACCATGATCGGCAACGGCATTCTGCCTTCCATCCTGCACCAGGACCCGCGCTACTTCCGGATGGGACAGGGAGCCAAAACCCACCGGCTGCTCTTCGCCGTGGCCACCGCTGTCATCTGCAAGCACGACAACTCCCATAAGTGGGAGCCCAACTACTCCAATGTCGGCGGCAACATCATCTCCGGCGCGATCTCCAACCTTTACTATCCGTCCAGCGGCTCGGGGGTCGGCCAGACCTTTACCAACGGGATGATCGTGACCGCCGAGGGCGGAATTGGCTCCGTCTTCCAGGAGTTCTGGCCCGACGTCTCGCGCAAGCTCTTCCACCGGGATCCCACGCACGGTCTCGATGACCAGGCGCGCGCGGCCGACCGAACGAAAAAGGAAGCCAGGAAGCAACAGCAATAAATCAGGAGCGGCATCCAGCCAACGCACAACCGTTCAAGGCTATCCGCCATTTGCGCGCGATGCGTTTCTGCGAGCAAAAAAATGCGGCGCGCTATTACAACTTGAGCGCGCCGCCATGTAGGAAACCATCATTCCGCCGGCATTGCACAGAATGTCGGGAATTTTCAGGCAACCATTTCTGCCGGAGCCCGATGGCCTTGCGCGTCTTTCATCTCGCGCCTGTATACCGGTGTCAGCCAATTCCAATAAGCCTGTAAATGTCCGCGCGTTGCATTGAAGTACACCTGCCGCAGCTCGCTCGTGATTGAGCCGAAGAGCCCGTCCTTCACCAGGTGATGATCAACTTGCGTTACTGGCGCAATGCCAACCGCAGTGCCGGTGAAGAACAACTCGTCGCAAACATACAGTTCGCTGCGGTCGATGGGGCGTTCCACAACCTCGATTCCAAGTTCTCGGTGCGCCAGCTCCATCACCGCATCGCGCGTAATGCCCTCGAGAATGTTTTCAGTCACCGGAGGAGTAATCAGTTTTCCCTTGCGCACCATGAAGATGTTGCATGCCGCCCCCTCTGCAACATGACCGCTCTCGTTCAGAAAGATGGCTTCGTCGAAGCCGCAACGGCGGGCCTCGTCGCTGGCCAGCGCGCTATTCACGTATGCGCCGCAGATCTTGCCTCGCGCGGGAATCGCGTTATCGTCGATGCGGCGCCACGAGCTCACGCCCGCGTGCAGCCCCCGGTCAGTGGGCAGATAATCGCCAAAGGGCAGAGCGATCACCGTGAAGGCGTCCTGATCGTCGCAGCACACTCCAATGCGCTCCGCGCTCTTATACGCCAGGGGCCGGACGTAGACATTTGTCCGAAATGCGTTTCTGCGCATTAGTTCGAGAGTGATCTCGCTCAACTCCTCGGGTGAAGGTGGAACGGCAATCCGCAGAAAGCCGCAATTCTGTTTCCAGCGTTCGTAGTGTTCCACGGGGCGCAGCACAAACAGTTCCTGCTGCGTCTCGTCCCAATGCGCGCGAATCCCTTCAAACACACCGGTGCCGTAATGCAAGGCATGCGTCAGAATTCCAACGCGAGCTTCGGCAAGCGGCACATACTGCCCGCCGAAATACACAATGATATTCTGGTCCACACTAGCTGGCATGGCATATCCCCTGACACGATTCTTTGTAGATCGCTCGGCCCCGCGCCAGAGCGCGTTTGTTCAACTCCATCCAACGAGGATTCTTCACCAGCCTCTGAAGCGCTGCTTCGATGTTTGCGTCCCGCACTGTTCCTGCGATCTCCAGCAGCGCGCCCAGCATCACCATGTTGCAGGCTCGCGAATCGCCCAGCTCGTTGGCCACGCGCGTGAAGGGGCACGCCAGCACATGAACGCCTTCCAGCTCGCAATCCTCCGGAAATGTCTCGCCGTTATATAGAATCCATCCTCCCGGCTGCACGCTCTTCACAAACTTCCTCAGCGAAGGTTCATTCATCGCCACCAACACATTGGGATTCATCACTATGGGTGAATCGATCACACGCTTGGACAGGCGCACATGGCAGTTGGAGGTACCCGAGCGCATCTCCGGCCCATACGATGGCAGCCAGGAAACCTCAAGGGCGGCATCCAGCCCTGCCTCAGCCAGCACCTCGCCCAGAAGCAGAACGCCTTGTCCGCCAAAGCCGGCTACACGCACGCGAAGATCCAGCTCCGGCGCCGTTGCATCGCGCATAACAGGATTGCCTTCCGGCAGATCCTCGTTGGCGACTCCAAGAATATGCGGAATCCTATCAAGCGACGGCGCGGCATCGGGCAATTGCCGGGGCTGCGCTTCCTTGGTGCGATCAAGAATCACCTTGACTGGAAAAGTCTTGGCCAGAACATCGCGCACCCAGTGCTGTGCCTCGACTGGAGTCATCTTGAAGATCGTTGGGCAGGGCGACAGCACCTCGATCAACGAAAATCCCAACCCGCGCACCTGGTTTTCCACGGCGCGCTTGATAGCGCGCGTTGCTTGCGCAATCTGCTTATTGTCTCCCAGCGCCACGCGCTCGATGTAGACCGGAGCCTCCAGCGTTGCCAGCAACTCGCTCATGTGCAGCGGATAGCCTTCATTCGCCGCGCTTCGTCCGTCCGGTGTTGTCACGCTCTTCTGCCCCAGCACGGAGGTTGGCGCTACCTGTCCGCCCGTCATGCTGTAAATTGCGTTGTTCACAAAAATAATCGTGATATTCTCGCCGCGATTGGCCGCATGAAGAATCTCGGCAGTCCCAATCGCCGCCAAATCACCATCGCCTTGATAGCCAATGACGATGCTCTCCGGTTGGCTCCGCTTCACTCCCGTGGCCACCGCCGGCGCCCGCCCATGCGCGGCCGATATATTGCCCACGTCGAAGTAGTGGTACGTGAACACCCCGCAGCCTACTGGGCCGACCAGGATCGTCCGGTTCTGGATGCCCAGCTCATCGATAGCTCGCGCCAGCATCTTATGTATCTGGCCGTGCCCGCATCCCGGACAAAAGTGCGTCTGGTGCTGCAACTCTTCCTTGCGCGTGAAGCGCTCGTAGAATGACTTGGGCCGGGAGTGCGAAACTTCGTATTCAGAAACCTTCTCGTTAGACATTTGCCATTCGCTCCTCTTCGGGATGCACTGCCGGCAAGATTCGCTGTGCCTGATCTTTCACTATCTTGAGCACTTCTTCGTGCGACGGAACATTCCCGCCAACGCGGCTGAAGAACTCCACCGGTCGCGCCCCATTCAACGCGAGCCGCACATCTTCCACCATTTGGCCGTTGCTCATTTCCACCACAACAAAGACCCGCGCGCTCTTGGACAACCGCTGAAAGTGCTTGCTGGGAAATGGAAACAGCGTAATTGGCCGCAGCACACCCACCTTGAGGCCGAGATCGCGAGCCTCGGCGGCGACAGCCTTCAAAATCCGCGCCACGATTCCGTAGCCCGTCAGCACTATCTCCGCGTCCTCGGTCCGCCACTCTTCGGCGAGCACCTCGCACTCCTGCGCGCGGCGGTACTTCGCCTCCAAATGACACTGATGCGCCTCCAACGCATCGCTATCCAGAAAAAGAGAGGTAATCAGATTGCCGCGCGTCGCTTCCGTTCCCACCACAGCCCACTCAGGCTGTCGCGGCGCGACGGCTGTCTGCGAAAACTCGACTGGCTCCATCATCTGCCCGATGAATCCATCGGCCAGCAGCACAACCGGATTGCGATAGCGATCTGCCAGTTCAAAAGCCAGCGCGGTCAAATCCGCCATCTCCTGCACGGAGTGCGGCGCCAGCACGATGGTCCGATAATTGCCGTGTCCGCCGCCCTTCACCACCTGGTGATAGTCGCCCTGCTCCGCGCTAATGCTGCCCAGGCCCGGGCCGCAACGCGTAATATCCGCGATCACGCAGGGCAGTTCCGCTCCCGCCATGTAGCTGATGCCTTCCTGCATCAGGCTGATTCCCGGCCCGCTCGACGCCGTCATGGCGCGCACGCCGGCGGACGCCGCGCCGTAGAGCATATTCATAGCCGCGACTTCGCTCTCAGCTTGCAAGAACACTCCGCCCGTCTGCGGCATATAAAGCGCTGCGGTCTCGGTAATCTCGCTGGCTGGCGTAATGGGATACCCGTAGAACGCGCGGCATCCGGCAAGAATCGCGCTCTTCACAATCGCTTCGTTGCCCTTCATCAGTTGCTTGCGCATGAACTCGCTCCCACAATGCCTGTATAGGCCGGATGGTGCACGATCTTCAAAACAGTAATCGCTCCCGGCTCGGGGCACACCATAAAGCAGATGCCGCATCCCGTGCAGCCTGTGCCAGCATACGTTGCCGTGCGATAGCCGTAGTGATTCAATCCCTCACTGAGGGCGATCGTCTTCGGCGGGCATGCTTCCACGCAGAGCCCGCAGCCTTTGCACTCATCCGCATCCACCCGCAGCATTCCACGGTCCTGCTTCTCCACATTCGCCATACCCACTCCTCTCCGCCAAGCCCTAAACCCTCAGGCAAGCACGGTCGTAGCCTTGCGTTCCATGTAATGCGAGCGCACCGCGAAATCTTCCTCCGTGTTAGCGTCCGCATCGGTCGTACATTTGAACTTCCGTGCTTATATTATTTACCGCCAATTAACGCCCCAGATTTACTTTCGCACACTTAGAAAAGCTTCGCTGGATACCAGAAATCTACTTCCATAAACCCATTCGATTCTCGGCTTCGCCAAGATGCGCGGCTGTGACGCATATCACTCTGCTCTCATATGTTAGAGCAAAATATTTCGCGTGTTCGACGCTTTCCGAATGTTAAGTTTCAATTGCATAATTGATAAAAGTGTTAACTATAGATACCAATATATCTACATAAGTAAAGAGCTTGCGGAAAGTGTAGCATGACATAAATTAGTAAATATATATAACACCAATGATATCAGTGCGATACGAGGATATAAAACAATCGATTGCTGCGCTGTATTTGTATTACTTAGGCGACCGCAATAGATAGAGTGAATAGCCGACTCACGCAGCACGAAAAAAGCAATAATGTGTAGTTACTCGCTGGACGCAAGATCTCATTTCATATGATAAGCGTGCCATTGGATACATTAGTTGAGTGTGTTTCGATTCCGCTATGCCTTCACATGCTCAGGAATGGCATCAACTATAAAGACTGTGTTGATTGCCCTTGCTTTCCTATGACAACTGAATTCTAATTCTGCTCGGGTGAAAAAACGCGTCCATTCCGTCGCAGACCGTGAGGTTCTTAGTCCTGATCCTGTCGTCAAGGCGGCTCTGATGCTGACGGGATTCTGTGCCGTCATCGGTCAGATCGTGCTCATGCGCGAACTGATGGTTGTCTTCAGCGGCAATGAGATCTCGCTGGGCATCATGCTTGCCACGTGGCTTTTATGGACAGCTGCAGGCAGTATTCTATGCGGCATTCTTGCGACGCGCGAAAGACATGCGCGACGAACCGTTGCTGTGCTCGAATGTCTACTCGGCGTAAGCCTTCCGCTTACGGCCTGGGCCTTGCGCGCCGGCAAGAGCCTTTTTCAAACTGTGCCGGGCGAGCTGGTTGGACCGGTCCCGGTGCTGTACGCATCGCTGGTTTGTTTGAGCGTGTTCTGTGTTGTTGCCGGCGCTCTGTTTGTGGCCGCGGCGCGCATGTACAGCCACGAGTGTGCGGTTGACGCGCCTACTGCCATTAGCGCGGCTTACCTGCTAGAAGCTGCTGGTTCCGGCCTGGGAGGGATCGTCGCCAGCCTCGTGTTGCTGCGCAATCTTGAGCCGTTCCAGATTACCTGTGTCGTACTCATCCTGAACCTGTCAATGGCAATTGTTCTATTGTTGCGGCTGAGCCGCAAGCAGATAGGTTTCCTGATAGCGGTCGCAGCGATGCTCGCAATCTTCCTTCTCGTTCGTGTTGCGCCTTGGATGGAAAGCGCCGCGCAAGCCCACCAGTGGCGCGGATTACGCCTGCTCGCATCGAGCGACTCGATTTACGGCAACCTGACGGTCGTTGAAACAGGCAACATCCGCAGCCTGTATGAAAATGGCCTCATCCTTGCCAACTCGCCGGACGAAAGCGCAGCCGAAGAGTCGGTTCACTACGCTCTGCTGGAGCATTCTGCTCCACGAAAAATACTACTCGTCGGCGGCGGAGCCAGCGGCGCCGTCGCGCAATCGCTCAAGCATCCCACTGTCGAGCGCGTCGACTTGGTCGAGCTGGATCCCGCGCTCATCGGCATGGCGCGACAATATTTTCCATCAGAGTCTACATCTCTCTTCTCCGATCCCAGGGTGCATCTGCACTATGCCGATGGAAGGGCCTATCTCAATTCGGCGCGCGACACATTTGACGTGATCATCGTGAATGTGCCCGACCCTCAAACTGCTCAGCTGAACAGGTTTTACACCGCCGAGTTCTTTCGTTCCGCGCGCGAACATCTGGCGCCGGGCGGATTGTTAGCCCTGCAACTTCGCTCGTCAGAGGAGGCCATTAGCCCCGACTTGGCGGAGTTTATGCGCTGCATTAATCGCACTCTGCAAGAAGTATTTCCATACGTTGTCGCTCTACCCGGAGAGACGATTCACTTTTTTGCAGCAACGCGCTCCGATGTTCTCACGGATGCCCCGCGAACTTTGGTTGCGAGGTTGCACGAGCGCAACCTGAAGACGCGCTATGTTCGCGAATACTTTATCCCCTACCGCATGATGCCCGATCGTATGTCGCAGGTTCATGATGAGTTGCAGCCGCTGAAAACAACACAAATCAATCGCGAATTCTCGCCTATCGCCTATTACTTCAACGTTATGTTATGGAGTGCGCAGTTCAATCCAGTCTATGCTGGCTGGCTGCGCGCCGCAGCGCTGGTAAATTACACAATCATTCTCGGCGCTACTCTCATCGTTCTTTTAGCCATGGCAACACTCATGGCGTACGTGCCCGCTCGCGAGCAACGCGTCCGTGCGGCAGCTGGCTATTGCATGGCCGCTACAGGGTTCACGTTGATGGCGTTGCAAATTATTATGTTGCTTGCCTTCCAATCCATCTACGGTTACGTTTACCATCAACTCGCCATTCTGGTTGCTCTGTGCATGGCCGGCATAGCTTTGGGAAGCTGGCTGGGCATGCGCCGCACTCGTCGTGAAAATATTCCTCCCTATCGCGCCGTCGCAACCACACAGTTACTTCTTGCTATATCTGCTCCTGTGTTGATGCTGGTGGTTAGCCTGCTCGCAAAACTCTCTGGGATGACCGCAAGCTGGCTGGCCGCGCAGTGCATCTTTCCGGCGCTGGCCGCGCTTTGCGGAATGCTGGGTGGTTACCAGTTCCCAATGGCGACCGCGATCTATCTTCACGACGCCAACGGTCGGCGCAGGCTCGGCGTGCTTTATGCTATCGACTTACTGGGAGGTTGCATGGGCGCACTGGTGCTGAGCGGCTACCTGATTCCCGTCTTCGGATTCTGGAAGACCGCATGGCTCTGCGCGGCGGTGAACCTTGCGCCGGCTCTACTGGCGGCATGGGCGTGCTGCCCACACCTTCCTCAAAGCGCAAAAGATGGGGCGTCGATCTTTCAATAAAAGCAGAAATGTTTCATGCGCTCATGGCTTGTGTTCGCCGAAGATCACCGCGGTAAAGCTGAAGATATCCGTATCCTCATCCATCCAGCAGCTGGTACGCATTCCCGCCTTGGCGCAGGTTTGCTCAAGGAACGTGTGACGGTCCCAGTGTTGTTCCACTGGCACCTGCGGAAGCAGAAGGCCCTCGCTGTCGCCGTTTTTCATCAACAATCCATGCTGGCCAACCTTGATCTGCTCAACGTCCGTCACGCGGCGCAAAAGCGACAGCACGGAGATTTCATATTCAAGCTTAGGCAACTCATCTGCCGTGACTGGCGTGAAGCGCGGATCGCGCATGGCGGCAAGCGTAGCTGTGTCGCGCACCGTGATATAGAGAGGCTTGGCGGCGGAGGTGTAGCCAATGCATCCGCGCAGTTCGCCCGACTCTTTCAGCGTCGTAAAGGCTCCGCGCTCCTGGTTCAGCGTTGCGCTTGTGCTCGCGGGCGATTGATACGGATTCTTTTCCTGAACCACATATTCCACCGACTTGCGCGCCAGCGCGAGTAGCTCGCTCTTCTCCGAATCGCTCAGCGAAAACGGTGTCTCCGCTGCCTTTGCGCCGTCCGCTTTTACAAAAACGTCCGCGCTGTATCCCACCACGCGGCTATGATCGCCTGTGACATCGCCTGAATTCTCGTACTTGAGCACGCGGGCCTGCTTGGCTCCCATGCGCTCGGCGTAAATCATTGCGGCCACGATGGGCGCGCCGCCGCAGGCCTCCCATACTCGCGACTGGAAGTTGCGCGACATGCTGAAATAGTCCCACGCCTCAAGCGCATTCAGCGTTTTATGGTCAATCGTTACCGCATCATCGTAGGTGTGGTAGTGTGACAGATCGGAGCTGGCAAGCACCAGCGTCTCGCCTTGCTTGCCTTCGCTCTTGATCAGCTTGGCCAGCGCCACTCCCAGCGCGCGGCTGCTCTTGTAACTCTGGTCTCCCATGACGATGGGCACGACTTCAAAATCGCCTAGCACCTTTTGCAGCCAGGGCAACTGCACCTCAACCGCGTGCTCGCCTCCTGCCGATGTGGGATCGTGTCCCTGGCTGGAAAGCTTTAGGTTCGAGCTCATCTTCACCAGCTTCTGCGCGAAGGCCTTGTCCACCGGCACGTTTCCCAGCGGCGTTGCGTAGGCGTCGCCGTCATAGATAGAGGTGAAATCGAAGGCCTCGTAGTGCGACGGCGCAATCACCACGACGCGCGTGTACTTGTGTCCCTTCAATTGAGCGTAGGTGTAGGCGGCCGTGGGCCCGGAGTACACATAGCCGGCGTGCGGCGCAACCACCGCGATAATCGGATCGGTGATCTGCGGCGCGGTAACCTTGGCCAGAAATCCCTCCATCATTGCGGAAAGCTCTTTTGCGTCGGCCGGATAAAAACTGCCTGCAACGGCTGCTTGTCTCACTTTTGGTTGATCTCCCGCGCTAACGTGTTTGATCGGCGTAAACACCAGCAGAACCAGTAGTGGCGCCGCAAGTAAAAAGGCGTTTGGATTCATGGCCATATTCATATGCGAAACCTCCTATGCGTGCCAGATACCGGGAATCGGCTGTTGGCAATATGGGCAACAGTTCTTGCGAATCAGCATCTGGCTTGCAGTAAACCCCACGCGCTCCACCAGCATTTTGCGGCACTTGGGGCAGTAAGTATTCTGCGACGGATGCCCCGGTACATTGCCAATGTAAACGTAGTGCAGCCCCTCTGCGTCGGCAATTGCCTTGGCTCGTTCCAGAGTGGGCACCGGCGTGATGGGTAGGTTCTTCAGCAGGTACTCGGGATGAAACTGTGTGAAATGCAAAGGCACATCCGCGCCCAGGTTTGCCTTGACCCACTGCGCCAGACCGCGAAATTCCGCATCGCTGTCGTTGAGAGTGGGCAACACCAGGTAGACAATCTCCGTCCACTTGTCCATCTTGCGCAGAGTGACCAGCGAGTCCAGCACCGGCTTCAGTTGCCCGGTGACAACCTTGCTATAGTACGACTCGGTGAAGGATTTCAGATCGATCTTGACTGCGTCCATCTTTCCATATGCTGTCTTCAACGCCTCTTCCTGCATATAACCGTTCGACACCACAATGCTGCGAACGCCGGCAGCGTGCCCCGCATCAGCCACATCCATCACGTATTCGGCATAGACCACTGGCTCGCTGTAGGTGTAGGCAATCGTCGGGCAGTCGTGCTGCTTCGCAATTTCCGCCACGCGCTGCGGCGGAGCGTAATCGGCGGGGATCTCTTCCGGGCGCGATTGCGAGATCTGCCAGTTCTGGCAAAACTTGCAGTTCACGTTGCAGCCGGCCGTTGCTATCGAGAAGGCATTCGTTCCCGGCAAATAGTGAAAAAGCGGTTTCTTCTCGACTGGATCGACGTGCGCTGCGCAGACTCGCGAATGCACCAGCGAGTAATACGTGCCGCCGCGATTCTCGCGCACGCCGCAGTAGCCGCGCTCCTTATCTCCCACCGTGCATTCGCGCGGACACAGCTTGCACTTGATCTTGCGATTCGGAAGCTTCTGGTAAAATTTTGCCTCAACGACAAAGCGCGCGTCGTCCTGCGCCTCTGAAGCCGCTCCGGATGGAATCGCGGCGGCGGGCTCCACAACGGCAGCCATCCCCAGCGCCGCGCCCGACGCCAGTGCGCACCTCATGAACGTGCGGCGATCCAGCGCGCGGCCAACAGCATTCTTCACAGCGTCCTCGACATTCAACGCACAGAACATATTCAGCCTCTTCTCAACAATTTGGACGTGCGCCTCTTTCGCTTATACCTCGACAATCGAAATCTTTTTGGGATCATTCGTGCCCAGCCGGTGTTCGGCATCAGCCGCGGTCGCAATGTAGCTCGGCGCGCGCTCATCGGCCTTCAGCGTCTTCCATCTTTTTTCGGCGCGCTTGCGCTCGATCATCTGCCAGCCCGAATGGTCGAGAGCAACCGGATCGGTGGAGACCAGCAACGTATTGGCGTTCCAACTGTGCTCCGGCTTGAAGCCCGGCCCGCCTTCGTACATCGCGGTAGTCGCGTCGCAGATCGTCAATCGCATTCTCGAGCGGATCTCCGGCAGCATATTCAAATCCGCTACATAAGGATTGCAGCCATTGGGATGATACTTGTTGGGATTATGAATCACGCCGTACATATTCTTGAGTGCAATCGTCACGCCCGCGCCGTCGTGGTCTTTCAGCACGGGAAGATTGATAAGCACATTGGTGCGCTGGGTAAGAATCTTCGACAAGCAACTGCCCACGTTGCCCCATGCGGACAGCTCCTGCTCGTAGCCGACGCGGTCTGTGCCATAGCATTGCACGCGGTCGCCGCCCACCGCCAGATGAAAACCGGCGCGCTCCATCTCGCTGCTGTCACGGTCCCAAACCACGATGTCGCCGGCCTTGACGCCGGCCTCCTGCAACCTTTCGCAGATGGCCGCAACAAGTTGCACGTTCGTTGAGATTCCGCGGCCTCCCAGTGCGTTCACCTTCAGGCCGACCGTTTCGCCGGGACGAACCAGCTTTCTCCATGCATCAACGGGATGGTCGCTGCCAAAGAGAGCCTGCATTGCGCGATCTACGAGCGCCAGCATCCGCTGCGGATCCACGGCTGAGCCTGTGCCGCGAAGCAGCTCATCGTGTGCCACGACCACCCTGGATTTTGCGCCCGTCGCAACCGGCTCAGCGTCTGCCAGCGGCTCCATCGCGCCACCCACGCACAAGAGTGCAGCTCCGCTGAGAGATTGCTTGAGGAAATCTCTGCGGTTGTTTCTGTGCGTAGCGCTCATTTGCGTTCCCCACTGAACCCGGCCCGCCTCAGGAATCAGTCCAAGGAAGAAAACAGTTCTCGCGGCTGCGAGCAGGCCCTTCAATGTCCTGGGATAAACGGGTCGTCGTGGGCCCCATTTCCTCAGTCTACGCTTATCGCCGCCCGAGGAATCATGCAGTGATGGCCATTACTTGGCATATTCCTCTCACCGTAGCGCACTACGCCGGGCCAGCCAAGCCAGGCTTGCTTCGCCGGAGCGAGCTGGGAAAGCAAACAGTAGGGCAACCATGCCTTCGAATGTGTTTTGTTTGGCATGAAAGTCCTGCATTTCCCTCAACTTCGGCTCAATTGAATGAATGTTTATTCCCGATTCGGTGCTTGTAGACTAAAAATGCGCATTGCTCCTCAGGCGGAGGTCGTGGTCATGCCCAGAGCCCTCTTTTCTCCGGCCAGCCTCTACCGCGCAACTCCAGCGGAAGCATAAACTGCGCAAGAGGACACTTCTCGTGACCAAGACAACTCAAGGCGCCGTGAACCTGCCAGCCAGCCATTCCGCCAAGCGCGGCTACAATCTTTTTCTTCTTGTGGTCGCGGGGCTGGGCGGCCTGCTCTATGGGATGGACATCGGCATCATCGGCAGCGCGCTACCCTATCTGCAAGCCACCTCGACACTGACCGCTGCGGAGCTGTCCATGATCGTTGCGGTGGTGATGTTGGGCGCGGTCTTCTCCACGCTCTTTGCCGGTATGCTGGCAGACTGGATGGGCCGCAAACCGCTGATGCTCCTCAGCGGCCTCATCTTCGTTGTCAGCATTCCCATGATCGCCCTCTCGCACGGCTATGCGCCCTTGTTTTTTGGCCGATTGCTGGAAGGCGTTAGCGCCGGGCTGATCGGCGTCGTCATCCCGCTCTATCTCGCCGAGTGCCTCGCAGCCTCGGACCGTGGCAAGGGTACCGGCGTATTTCAGTGGCTGCCAACCTCCTCCATGGTCTTCGCGGCGCTGCTGGGAATCTACTTCAGTTACCATGTCGCTGCCGTGGCCAAATCCGGCGACGCCTCAGCCCTGTTCTTATATAAGGACCACGCCTGGCGCAATCTCTTCTGGGTCGCGCTGCCTCCAGGCATCCTGTTTATGCTGGGCTGCCTGCTGGTCTCCGAGTCGCCGCGCTGGCTCTTCAAGCGTGGAAAGAAGCAGCACGCTCATACAGCTCTGTTGCGCTCCCGCACCGAGCAGCAAGCCGCCATCGAATTGCGCGAGATGGAAGAGTCGGAGCGTAAGGCCTCCACGCGCACATCCACCGGCAAAAAAATTCAAGACTCGCTCCTGCGCCGCAAATACGTGGTGCCCTTCCTGCTGGCCTGCATCATTCTCTTCTGCAACACGGCTACGGGCGTCAACTCCCTCATCGGCTATAACACCAGCATCCTGCTGCAAAGCGGCCTCTCCGATCTCTTTGCCCACTGGGGCTATGTCGTTTTTACCTCGATGAACTTTCTGCTGACCATCGTCGGCATGGCTTTGGTGGATCGCAAGGGCCGCCGCTTCCTGCTCATCCTGGGAACCAGCGGCATCATTGTCTCTCTGGTGGGCGTGGGCATTTTATTTCTGCGCACTGAAGCCGTCAGCCTCGACGCGCGCTCTCAAGTCCAGGCCATGATCGCTCCCAGCCAGGAGCTGACGCTGCGCTTTGATCGGGACGAAGCCGCCCGTCTGCTGACTTCGCAGGGCTTCGCGGACAAGCGCATTGACGCCAGCCGCGCTTCGCTCGCCATCATCTACTCCTACGGCGATTTCACCGCCGCCACCACATTTGTCCGCTCCGACGACCCCGCCGCCCGCCCCATTGAAATCACCCGCGCCAGTTGCGTGCCCGCCAACAAGGTTCTGGCCTTTTTCAAAAATCCTCTCGGCAATCTCAGCGCCGCGCAGTCCGCTCCGCTGAAGATCGAGAAGGCCCTGGTCGGCCAGGTGCCCAGCGCGCGCCACGGCTGCCTGGTCGCCCTCGGCCTCTTCCTGTTCATGGGATTCTTCGCCATGGGCCCGGGCGTCTGCGTCTGGCTGGCCCTCTCGGAGCTGATGCCAACACGCATCCGTTCCAACGGCATGAGCATCGCGCTGGTCATCAACCAACTGGTCTCCACCACGCTCTCCGGCATCTTTCTACCCTTTGTCAGCAAGCACGGCTACTCGTCCATGTTCTTCCTCTTCGCCGGCTTCACCGTGATCTATTTCATCGTGGCTGCCTTCTTTTTGCCGGAGACCAAGGGCAAAACCCTCGAAGAGATCGAGGCCCATTTTGAAGGGAAGTAACCAGCTTCGCAGACTAGAGCATTTTGCCTGTTGGTATAGAGTGGATCTCCTGTTTGGCTCAAGGTTGCCGGTCGCTGAAAGAACAGGTAGCGCCAGCCTCCTGGCCGGCTGTCGCGTGGACCTCCCGGTCCACGCCGCACTCTACACAAATAGGAAAAATTCTCTAAGGAATCTCGCTGAGGCTTGGATTGTGTCAGTCGTCCACCCGCTCTGCTGACCTGCGGGAGGATGAAACTGGTGGCCGCAATCTGCCAACTTGCCAACTCGCTAACTCCGCGCAGCGGAGGCCAACCTGCCAACTTGCTAACCCCGCGTAGCGAGGGCTAATTTGCTGCACTTTTTCAATAGTTGCCGACCCGAGAGAGATGAAACTTGCCATACCCGCTGCTGTTTGCTAACTTGCTAACCCCGCGCAGCGGGGGCTAACTTGCTGCACTTTTTAAAAACGCTACCTTGCCTTGTGGTTTAGATAGTTACATATGAAAAGCAGCCAATCTCCTGTTTCTTGTTAGAAGACGGTATCGTCGTGTTGACATTTGTATGTACGCATGGCACACTCAATTCCTATGAAGAAGCTCGCAGCCGCGCAGAGGCGGGAGATAGCCGCCATCGCCGCCAAAACGGACGCTACGATTGATTTCAGCGAAATGCCCGAGATTGTCGACTGGACAGGCGCGGAGGTTGGCCGCTTCTATCGGCCCATCAAGCGCCCCGTGACGATGCGGCTGGACGACGATGTCATCGAGTGGTTGAAAAGCTACGGGCGCGGCTACCAGACCAAGGCCAATCTACTGCTGCGCCACGCCATGGAAGCCCACCAGCCCATTCGGTCGAAAGGCCGGGGTGCCACATAACTCAGTCTTTATGGGCCTGTTCTAGCACCTTGTGTGCGCATCCCTCGGCTGAGTATCGTTGTGTAGCAGCCTGAGCGTTTACTGGAAAGAGACTCATGGACGTTCTAAGACAGCTATTCGAACAGCATTTCCGTATTCCGGTCGAACAGGCGCAGCCGCTTCAGGGCCAACTCGGCTCCTCGGGGCGCGCCATCGTCCGGCTCTCCGGCGGAGGAAAGAGCGCCATCGGAATTCTGTACTCCGTGCGGGAGGAGAATGCCGCCTTCCTGGAATTCTCCAGGCATTTTCGCCGCCGCGGATTGCCGGTGCCGGAGATTTATGCGGAAGATCTGAGCCAGGGAGCTTACCTGGAAGAAGACCTCGGCGACACCACGCTCTTCGAATTTCTCGCGAGTAATCGCGCTGGCGCGGTCATCGCTCCGCCGGTGATTGAAGCCTATCGCAAGGTGGTGGCCGAGCTGCCGCGTTTTCAGGTCGAGGCCGGACGCGATCTGAATTACAAAGTCTGCTATCCGCGGCCCAGCTTCGACCGCCAATCCATCGCCTGGGATCTGAACTATTTCAAGTATTATTTTCTGCGCCTGGCCGGAATTCCCTTCAACGAGCAAGCACTGGAGAATGATTTCAGCCGCTTGACGAAGTTTCTGCTGGCCGCCAAGACGGATTATTTTCTCTATCGCGATTTCCAATCTCGTAATGTGATGTTGCGCGACGGGCAGCCCTATTTTCTCGACTATCAGGGCGGACGCAAAGGCGCGCTGCAATACGACATAGCTTCTCTGCTCTACGACGGCAAAGCCGATCTTCCTCCGGAGCTGCGCCAGGAGTTATTGGACCACTATCTCGATTGCCTCGGCAGTTATATCGACTTAGACCGCGAAGCTTTCATGGAGCACTACTACGCCTACGTTTACGTGCGCATTCTGCAAGCCATGGGCACTTATGGCTTCCGTGGATTCTATGAGCGCAAGCCCCATTTTTTGCAGAGTGTGCCGTTCGCGCTGAAGAACCTGCGCTGGCTGGCGCATAACATCAAGCTGCCCATCGCGTTGCCCGCGCTGATGGAGGCGCTGCAAGGCATGTTAGCCTCGGAGAAGCTGCAAGGCCTGGCTTCTTCCGCCGAAGGTTTGAAGGTGCGGATATTTAGTTTTTCATTCCACCGCGAAATTCCCGCCGATGAATCCGGCAACGGCGGCGGATATATCTTCGACGCGCGCAGCCTTCCCAATCCGGGGCGCGAAGAACAATTCCGTGTGTTGACCGGCAAGGACGCGCCGGTCATCGACTATCTCAATCAGCAGGCCAGCGTGCACCAGTATCTGGCCAACGTTCTCTCGCTTGCGGATGCCAGCGTGAGCGGCTATCAGCGCCGCGGCTTTAAAAATCTCATGGTCTCCTTCGGCTGCACCGGAGGCCAGCACCGCTCCGTCTATCTTGCGGAGCAGTTGGCAAAGCATCTGCGAGCCGGCAGCGGAGTGGAAGTCACTGTCCGCCATATTGAACTGGAGAAGATGGGTCGATGAAGGCAATGATTCTTGCCGCTGGCCTGGGAACGCGCCTGCGGCCCCTCACCAACGACCGTCCCAAGGCGCTGGTCACCGTTGCCGGTCGCACGCTGCTGGAGATTGCTCTCGGGCGCCTACGCTCCTTTGGCGTGCGTGAGGTGATTGTCAACGTCCATCATCATGCGGAGATGATTGCCGATTTTCTCAAAGCCCACGATAACTTTGACATGAGGATAGTACTCTCTCGCGAAGATGAGTTACTCGACACCGGCGGCGGCTTGAAGAAAGCCGCACATTTTTTCATGGATTCCGCAGCGAGTGATCCAGAGCCTTTTATCCTGCACAACGTCGATGTCCTTAGCACGATCGATCTCGGGCGCATGGTGCGCTTTCACATGGAGCAGCACGCCCTCGCAACGTTGGCCGTTCAGCAGAGGGAAACGTCGCGCTATTTGCTCTTCGACGAGCAAGGCCAACTCTGCGGCCGTCGAGTTATGCGCGCCCCGAAGGATGAATCTGAATCGGACCAATTAGTACGGCCTGCCGCACAAATGCAGCCGCTGGCCTTCTCCGGCATTCACGTTATCTCTCCCCAAATCTTCGCCAAGATGAGTGAGCAAGGCGCGTTCTCCATCATCGACGCCTATCTGCATCTCGCGTCCCAGGGAGAAAAAATCGTAGCCTTCCGCGCCGACGGATGCTACTGGCGCGATCTCGGCCGCCAGGAGAACCTTCTCGAAGCCGCCCAGGATATAGAGATTAATCGCCAAGGGGTTTTCAAGCCCAACTGAACCCGCTCCGCTGGAGCGGCAGGGTCCGAATCCTCTTGCCTGTGGCGGCAAAGATGGCGTTGCTCACCGCCGGCAAGGTCGGTGGCAGCGTCGGCTCACCCAGGCCCGTCGGTGCGTAGTCGGTCTTGTGCCAATACACCTCAATCTTCGGCGCTTGTCTTATGCGCATCAGCGGGTGGTTATGGAAGTTGGACTGCTGAATCTTGCCGTCCACCAGCGTGATCTCCTGCCCCATGTGGCTCATCCCCTCGATAACACCGCCGAAGACGAGGTTCTCGGCCGCCGCAGGGTTGATGATCTGGCTCCCGATATCCCCAGCAACCCAAACCCGATGCACCGTGACCTTGTTCTGGGCGTCAACGCTGACATCGGCAACCGTGGCGACGTAGCCCAAATGGCAGAACCATGCAGCGATGCCCATCCCGCGCCCTGGTGTCTTGCTACGCGTGGCCCAGCCTGACTTTTCCGCAACCAACTCAAGCACGCCTTTGTACCGATCCGGGATGAGAACAGATTGTCCTGTTGGCTCGTGGTCACCCACGGCGTCATGCTCGCCCGCGGACCATGGCGCCTGCTTGTTGCTGAGCAGTTCAAGCTGGAACTCAAGCGGATCGCGTCCGGCGGCATGAGCCACCTCGGCAAGGAAGGACTGCGCCACCCAGCAATAAGCGTTGTCGCCGGGGGCGCGAAGGGCTCCGGTGCGCAACATGAGCGGCTGCGTGGAAGTGTAAAGCGCGTAAGCCGGCGGAAAGCCGGCAGGATACGTGTCGCGCCCGATGCCGCCGCCGGAGGTCGAGTGCTTTTCATCGCCGAAGGTCACGAAGTGCTGCCGCCAGGACGTAATCTTGCCCTGCGCATCCAGGCCGGCTTTAAACGCAAACGTTCCGCCGGGCCGGAAGGGGTCGTGAGCAATGTCGTCCTCGCGCGACCATAGCAGCTTGACAGGCGCATCAACACGCTTGGCAATCCAGGCAGCCTCCACCAGGTAGTCGTTCTGAAGTCTCCTGCCAAAGCTGCCTCCCGAGCGCACCATGTGGGTGGTGATGTCGCTCTCCTGAATGTCGAGCGTCTTCGCCACCAGTCCGCGGCCATCCACCGGCAGCGTGCTGGTGGACCACATCTCCAGTTTGCCGTCTTTCCAATGCGCAGTGGAGCCTTGCGGCTCAAGCGTGACGTGCGCAATGAACGGGTATTGGTAGGTGGCCTCAACTACCTTGGCCGACGACTTGAGCGCAGCGTCCAGGTCGCCATATTTGCGCAGCGTGTTTGCTGGCGGGGCCTGAAGAAGTTCCTCAGCCCGCTTCTTGAAGCCCTCCGTATTTTGCGCGGCTGCCGGGCCCAGGTCCCAGTCGACCTTGAGTTGTTTGCGAGCCTGCTGCGCCTGCCACCATGTGTCAGCCACAATCGCGATGCCAGGTTCCATGCCGGGCTCCCACGGCGTGAAGGCAGCTGGAGTAATGCCGCCATCATTCAACAGGACGTGGCGCACGCCAGGCAGCATCTTGATCTGATCGATGTTGGCGGACTTCACCTTGCCGGCAAACACGGGCGCCTTCTCAATCGATGCATACAGCATTCCCGGGAGCTGGACGTCGATGCCGAAGAGCGGCTTCCCTGTAACGATCGCGTGTGTGTCTACGCCCGCCTGCGAATGACCAATGATGCGGTAGTCTTTGGGGTCTTTGAGCTTGACGCTGCTTAGCGCGGGCGCGGGCAACGCGGCAGCTTTGACGGCAACTTCGCCGTAACCCGCAGACCGCCCCGAGGCAGCGTGAATCACCCGGCCGGATTGCGTCGTGCACTCAGCCTCAGACACGCCCCACGTTTGTGCAGCGGCTGTAATGAGCAACTGCCGCCCAGCCGCGCCCACGCGGCGCATCGGCTCCCAGCCCATCGGAGTGTTCGAGGAGCCTCCGGAAAACTGCGGGCCGAATATCTTCTCGTTCAGTTCTGCTTGCTGTACGCGAACGTCTTTCCAGTCGACATCCAGCTCCTCGGCAATCAGCATGGGCAGCATGTTGCGCATCCCCTGGCCTGACTCTGAGGCGCGCGCCATAATGGTTACTGCGCCATCCGGTGCAATGTGGATGAAGGCCTGAGGCGTAAGTTCGGGCGGTGTTCCTGGCTTCTGAGCTGCGGCAAGAGGTGAGCGATAAAGATCCAGAGCGAGGCCGCCGCCCGCAAGGGCCGTCAACTGCAGAAACAATCTCCGATTCATGCGCATGACAGGGACCTCCATCACTTGGGACGGGCAGCGGCGCCCGCTTCTGCTGCTTCGTGAATGGCTTGGCGGATGCGCGTATAGGTTCCGCAGCGGCACAGGTTGCCGCTCATGGCCGCGTCAATCTCCGCATCCGTTGGATGAGGCGTGCGCTGCAACATGGCGGCGGCAGACATGATCTGGCCGGCTTGGCAGTATCCGCATTGCGGCACATCCAGTGCCTCCCACGCCACCTGAAGCGGATGAAGGCCATCCTGCGAAAGCCCTTCGATGGTGGTGATCGACTCGTCCGCCATGGATCCCACATGCGTCATGCAGGAGCGCACCGCATGGCCGCCCGCCAGCACTGTGCATGCGCCACACAGTCCCATCCCACACCCGAACTTGGAGCCCTTGAGGTTTAATATGTCGCGCAGCACCCACAAGAGGGGCGTATCCGGCGGCACGTCCACCGTAACAGCCACATTGTTGACCTTCAATTGAATCGGCATCTGTTCACATCCCAATTCGGTTAAGGGAAGAGGGTCTGTTGCGAACGAAGGCTTGCGATGGGAGTATACCAATTCCCCGTGTTGAATTCCACTGAGAAGAAGACACAAAAGCTGTCTGACCGATAAAAAGGCTGAAACGCGATCTGCAAGAAGGACCTGCTTCTGCTTTTCGTTTTTATGCTTGTCATCTTGAGCGTAGTCGAAAGCCTGCCCTGAGCGTAGTCGAATGGGGGCCTGCATTTGCATTTTGTGCTTTGTATCAGGGCACGGCTTTAGCCGTGCCGAAGACGCTACAAAACGAACACGGGCTTTAGCCCCTGCGGGAAGTTTTACTGGAGGTAGGCCGGGGATTTATCCCCGGCATAAAACCATCCACCCGCTTTTAGAAATCAATCCACGCGGCTTGAGCCGCGTCGGAAGAGTACGGCCTTCACCCCGTCTCTCGCGCAGGTAAAGGTAAGGCTCGGCAACCTTCAAATTACCGGCAATCTGGATTCAACGTCATTCCCGGATCAAACGGCGTTTGCCATACTAACAATATGAAGGAATTTGCAGGCATGTCATGGCAGTTCGGAGTATGCTGTTCGTAGTCCACTCTGGCGAGGCTTTCGTGCTCATCTCGCGCGTAATTGTGAAGAATTATCGATGCTTGAAGTTCGTGGATCTTCCACTTAATCCCGATCTCAATATCATCGTTGGAAATAACGAATGCGGGAAATCTACGCTGCTTGAAGCTGTTTGCCTAGCTCTGACCGGACAGCTAAACGGACGACCGATACAATCCGAAACTCATCCTTTTCTATTCAATATGGAATTGGTAACCGAATATATCAATTGTCTGAATGCAGGGAAGTCTGTTCCTCCACCAGAGACTCTAATCGAGCTGTACTTCGATGATGATTCAGCACTCGCGAAACTTAAAGGGACGAATAATACACGTAAGGAAAATCTCCCAGGCATTTCGTTGAAAATCGAGTGCAATTCGGAATTTGCAGAACACTTTGCGGACTATGTAGCCGACCCGTCGGCAATAAGGACGCTTCCCGTCGAGTATTACATCCCAAGGTGGCGGAGCTTCGCAGATAACGACGTCACAGCACGCGGTATCCCGATCAAGCCCAGCTTTATCGACGCGAGCACCATCCGGAGCAATGCGGCGGCCGGTCGCTACGTGCTGGATATAGTCAAAAATAGCCTCAATAGGGCGCAGCAGGTGGACCTGGCACTATCGTATCGCCTAATGAAGGATAGGTTTTTGGGCGAAGAGCGGGTGAAGAGCATCAACGATGGACTTGCAAAAAAAAGGGGCGTGATCTCAGATAAGACCCTTTCAGTTTCTCTTGACACATCATCCCGGTCGAATTGGGAGATGGGCATCATGCTACAGCTCGATGACGTTCCGCTCACTTTGGTCGGAAAAGGTGAACAGAACTCGGTGAAGATCAAGTTGGCGATGGAGTCTTCTTCAGAATGCCATCTGATCTTAATCGAAGAACCTGAGAACCATCTCTCCTTTTCAAATCTAAATACCCTCATCACTCGCCTCACAGAGCGCAGAGGTGATCGTCAGCTCATTATCACAACCCACAGTAGCTTCGTCCTCAACAAGCTCGGGATTGACTCTGTGATTCTTTTCAATCGGGGCGCCTCAACTGGGCTTAAGTCGCTATCGTCCGAGACTCAGGACTATTTCATGCGATTGCCCGGACACGATACTTTGCGTCTCATCTTGGCGAAGCGGTCGTTTCTTGTGGAGGGGCCGTCCGACGAGTTGATCGTACAGGCCGCCTATAAAAGTCAAAACGGTATGCTGCCGCTCGACGACGGCATCGATGTGATCTCGGTACGATCCCTGGCCTTCAAGCGGTTTCTTGAGATCGCGGTTCTACTCGATATATCTGTGACGGTTGTGACTGATAACGATGGGAGGGTATCGGCTCTCGAAGAGAAATATAAGGACTACTTTAACAAGCCCAGAATTCGCATTCTTTACGATACCGACGAAGATTGCCGCACTCTTGAGCCGCAGATGCTAAAGGCTAATGGAAGGGCTGTAATCGAGAAGGTACTGGACAAAGTCTTCGATAACGATGCAGCATTGTTGGAATACATGAAGGATAATAAGGCGGATGTTGCGCTGAAGTTCTTCAAGACATCGACACCCTGGACCGCTCCGAAATACATCCTCGATGCAATCAAATAGCCGAGTGATCATCTGCGCCGCCGGAGGAGGAAAGACGACCACAGTCGTCAGGCAAGCACTCGCCGAAACTCAATCACGATTAGCTCTTGTGACCTATACACGAAACAACAAGCGCGAAATTGAGCGCCAGATCTTCGAGTGTTGCCCCGCGATCCCCTCACGAATTGAGGTGATGACCTGGTTTACCTTCCTACTGCACGATCTGGCAAGGCCGTATAGGCGGGTGCTCTACAATCATCGGATTGAAGGGATTCAATGGGTGGAAGGACGTTCCGCTAAGTTCACACCCCGCCGCAATTCCA
>CZKF01000196.1_pt1 | contig 25574 bp, 28 predicted proteins | sample 1122351 | NCBI WGS metagenome assembly CZKF01 (sample SAMEA3539301, study PRJEB10725) | soil metagenome | biome: tundra; feature: field; material: soil | place: USA | collected 2010-05 | depth 0.15 m
GGATAAGACGGCCCACGGGGTGAGTGTATCAACAGGGGTCCGCCAACACAGGGTCGATCACTACGTGGCCATGCTCAGGGGAGAAGCGCCTCCAGCCGGAGGTCAAGCGCGCTGTTATGATGAGAGCAGGCCGCAACGGTCTTTCCAACCCGCGCGGGCGGTTAGCTCAGTTGGTTAGAGCGCCTGCCTTACAAGCAGGAAGTCGGGGGTTCGAGTCCCTCACCGCCCACCATAGCGATTTCTCCAAGTCCCGCTTTTGAAACCTGAAAGACGGCCTCATTGCCGGTCCGCAGTCTTTCCCCACGCCCACTGCGCGCTACAATGGCAACAATCAGGTGACCTGGACCCAAGTGAACGCGGCGGTGAACGGCTTCACCTACAATGCGGCAGGCAACATGACATACGCCGGCAACTCGTACCTCTACGACGGCGAGGGTCGCATCTGCGCCGTAGCCAGCCCGTCCGGCCTGGGCGGCATTATGCTGACCGGCTACTTCTACGACACCATGGGCACGCGTGTCGCCAAGGGATCGCTGACCAGCTTCAGTTGCAACTTCGCATCCAACGGCTTCATGCCGACGACGAGTTACGTGCTGGGCCTGAAGGGCGAGCAGATCACCGAGCTGTCGGTCACTGGCGCGGCGGGAAGTTACGTGAGCGCCTGGAAGCACGCCAACGTCTTCGACGCTCTGGGCCTGCAGGCCACTTACAGCCAGACCGGCGCGGCGGCCGCGCCCACCAGCACCTACTTCGCGCTGAACGACTGGCTTGGCACCAAGCGCGCCGAGGTGGGTTCTATCGTAGGCTCGAACGGCGCTGCGCAGCCCTGCGTCGCCACCTTCGCCAGCCTGCCCTACGGCGACGGCCTGACCCCCTCCGGCAACTGCCCCGATGCCACCGAACACCACTTCACCGGCAAAGAACGTGATACCGAATCCGGCAATGACTACTTCGGGGCCAGGTACTACGCATCCAGCATGGGGAGGTGGATGTCCCCCGATTGGAGTAGTTCACCTGAGGCTGTTCCTTATGCCGAGCCGAGCAACCCGCAAAGCCTTAACCTTTACAACTATGTGCTCAACAATCCCTTGAGCCACACTGATCCCGACGGACACGAATGCACGGTGGATGGAGAACACCACGGCGGTCTTTGGTGCTTTGCACATAATTTTGGCTTTGTAACCACAAAGAAAGAGGATCAGGATTGGAACGATCAACAAGCAGCAATATGGCAACGGGCAAAGAATAATTACGAATCCAACCATCCTGGTCGATCCTTCGAAAATGATTACTCTTTAGCATTTGTTTTTGTACCCGGCGGTGAGGGGGTCGAAGGTGCAGAACTGTTGGCTAGCGGAGCAGGGAAAGCTGCATCAATTCTTAAAATTGTCGAACAAGATGGAGATGCGATCCATGCCGTTATTCAGACGGCTAAGGGGCCAATTGAAGTTATGGCAAATATGACCAAAGAGGGAGACAAATTGGTGCTCGATGGAGTGCATGTTGGCGAAGGTGTAAAACTAACGAACGGCGAAATCAGAGCGGCTGCGCAGGAATTGGGCCGTCAACAGGGCGTCTCAACGGTCGAAGTTCGAGGAGGCGTACGAACCGCCGGAGCTATCGCCGGTCAGGCGCCGCAACCCTTTACCGTAAAGGTGAACTGATGAGACAACTGGTTATACGCGGCTGGAACGTTGGACTCGATAAGATTCTGCTGACGAAGACGCTACGGACAGAGTTCGGATACTCATTGTCGGAGGGGAAGTCGATAACTGATCGAGTTCTTGCCAATGAAGAGATAAGAATTCCACTCGACAACGAACTATCCAGAGAGGAAGACCTCGTTATGAGACTCCAGAAGATTGGTGCGAGGGCTTCAATTGAGGACTCAATCCCGCCAAGCCAGTAGTGAGCAGGTGTTGTGCAGACGCCAGCCAGCCGTCCTCTGGGGCGGCTTGCTTGGCGTATGGCGGGAGGCCCCGGTCCCGGTGAGATTTCCAAACCAAGCTGAGGCGGGTGGCCCAGGTCCGCCCACAAATGATGGGTGGCCCATGTCTCGATTTTGAGACATGGGAAACCACAAAACTTATTGATCCGCCTTTCGGGATTTTAATGTCTTTACAAACTTAGAATGTTGAGTGATCCGATATCCCCAGGTCTGAAAATCCAGACCTGGGCCACCCAATCTTGTAATGGACGAATGAGAATTGGGCCACCCACTCATCCTCAACATAAAATCGATATTCCAAGCGACAAGATGTAGGATGATGTCATGCCAAAGGGGCTAGTTCGTTATCAGCAATGCGGCGTATTCCACTTCATCAACTTCAGTTGTTTTCACAGGTTCCCCAACCTTGGCACGGCAGCGGCGCGTGATTTGTTCGAGCGTTCTCTTGAGGCGATGCACATCCGTTATGACTTTGTCGTTTGTGGCTACGTTGTCATGCCGGATCATGTTCATCTGTTAGTCAGCGAACCGAAGAAGGCAATCCTATCAAAGGCGATTCAAGCATTGAAGTTATCCGTATCCGTTCAAAGCAAGGAACGCCCGTTCTGGCAGCCCCGTTATTACGACTTCAACGTAAATAACGAAAAGAAGCGCGTCGAGAAGCTTCGCTATATGCATCGCAATCCCGTGGTCCGCGGCCTGGTCGAGAAGCCGGAAGATTGGGCATGGTCGAGCTTCCGTCATTATGCAACCGGAATCGAAGGGACCGTGGAGATTGAGTCGGAGTTGAGCGGTTGGCGGCGAGATCACGGCGGCGTCCTCCCAGGTCCCCAAATGCCGGGTGCCCCGGGTCCCTCGCATTTGGGAACCGGGAGACCACCAACCCCGTCCCGCACGCCCAGCATGAATGATGCAGATTATTTCCCGCTTTCGTTGCACAATGATCTCAGAAGTCTTCCTTCCAATCATCGTCCCGGCACGTCCAATTAGCGCCGCTTTTCAGCCGGAAGCGGCCTGTAGAGGCCAAAACGGCCCGTAACTCCTTTCGCAGGAATATTTTGCAGGGAACTTCTTTGTTATCTATATTTTACAGCGCAACCCTCCTTGTAAGCCCAAGAAAACAAGGATTTTGCGTCCAAAATACGGGTGGGGGTACCCGAGATGCCAGCTATGCCGGCATCTCAATGCCAATCGTCGAGTACGCCGGGGAGCACTAGCTAAAAGCTAGCAGCTTTAAGCAGGAGCCAAACGCTGGAAGCCGCTTGTTTCAGAAATTAACTTCGCCGTCCAGAGACCAGATTGATGACGAAGACGATCAGAGCTAAGACCAGAAGTAGATGAATCAGGCTGCCAGCAACATGGAAGCTGAAACCTAATACCCAGAGAACGAGAATAATTACAAAGATAGTCCAAAGCATAGTTACTCCTCCTGTGTATTGCGGGGCGCATGAGAAGTGTAAGCTGTCTCAGGCGCCCGCAAAAACTCACCCTTGTTAACTAGTTGGAAGCGATAGCCTGAGCCTTTGCGTTCCTGACGGCGTCGAGGAACGAGGCAGCCACGGCCGGAACGGCAATTTCGCCTTTCAAAATGCGGCTGGTGGTGACATCACGGCCATAGATGGCCACTGTGGAATCTTCGTCGCGTCGAATGGCAGAGCCGGTCAAAGTAAGTCCGGCAAAGGCGCCTCTTGCCCGCGAGTAGGTTAGAACCTCGGTCTCCAGCTTCCAGTCGGTATCAGCGGAAGCATGGCGCCCCACCGGTCCGGCTGCGGCGGAAGCATCCCCGCCAAGCTGAAAATTGCTGCTGATCAGATGCTGCATACCCCGCTCATTCTGGATAATCATGACCAGGTCAACGCCCTCGACGCCGATCTGCAATCCCCAGCTGCCGCCGGTGATGGCGAAAAACGCGGGAGCGCTCCATCCGTTTGCGGTCCGGCAGGTGGCAACGCCTCTGCCATTTTGCGCGCCAAAGACAAAGCCGCCCTTGATCATATGCGGCACAACGGCCACGCACCTTGCGTGCTCCAGAACTTCTTCCGGAATGCCCTTGTCCGGCGCCGACATAATCTCGTGCAGCACCGCGCCTGCATGATCCAACCGGTCAACTGCTGCTTCGCGATCGGTTCCTGCCCAGCCGAGGCTCGTCAAGCTGAGTACTGCCACTAACGTCACAAGTTTCTTCATGTTGTCCACCTTTTCTACCCATGCGCAGCGTGATCTGCTTTACGCGCATTCGAGGCGCACAAGGTAGTTTCCACGCTAAAGGAAGAATGCAGGCCCGTCTGAGCTAGAACGCTCAGGGAACAACCGGCGTGATAAACAGAACAAGTGTCTATTCAAAGTATCTTTTCAATAGTGAGCAAAATGAAACAGACCACCTCCCCCTTCTCCCTACATGATTCAATTACGTGTCGGCGCGAGTAAATGTCAATCATATGGTGCGGCTTCCCTTGCTTCAGTTACTCCCGGCACTGAACGATCCTGATGACTGCTGGTGAATTTGTTTTCATCGGCGCAACTGCTTTGTGAACCGCATGGCTTTGCAGTTGCGCATCCTTCCGCAGCTCCTGCGTGATGGCCGAATTCATAAGGAGGCCCATTTATGGCAGCCCTTGATAATCACACATTCGATACCGCAACCTTTCTGTCGAAGGCCGGATTAGGGCGCAGAATTGTCCAACTGGCTCCCAGGCAGACTTTCTTTTCGCAGGGAGATCCCGCGGACTCAGTCTTCTATCTTCAGAATGGCCGCGCAAAAGTCACTGTTGTTTCAGAAATCGGCAAGGAAGCAACAATTACGCTTGTTCCTGAGGGCGAGTTTGTTGGAGAGGGAGCGCTGGCGGCAATACCTGGACTACGCCTATCCACCGCCACGGCCATTACAGCCTGTTCCGCGCTGAGGATAGGACGTGATGAGATGATCCGCGCGATGCATGAGGAGCCTGAATTCGCCGACTTGTTCATGAAATTTCTGCTGATTCGAAGCATGCGCATCCAGGCCGACCTGGTCGATCAGCTTTTCAACTCCAGCGAAAAGCGGCTGGCGCGGATTCTCCTGCTGATGGCGGAGTTCGGCCAGTCAGGCGAGCCGCATGTGTTGATTCCCAAGATCTCGCAGGAGACTCTGGCGGAGATGATCGGGACTACGCGATCCAGGGTCAGTTTTTTTATGAACCGCTTTCGCGACCTCGGCTTTATCGACTACAAAGATCGCATAAGCGTACACAAATCTTTGCTGAACGTGATTCTGCATGATCATTTGCCGGACGACAACGCTGAAAAGCCGTCTATAACGGCATTGCCCGGAAGCCGTCTAAAGTCAGCCAATAACCCCCTGGCAAGCTCTGTATTGAATTGACCAGCATTGCAATTGAATGTATGGGATACTTCCTTCACTCCTTTATATGCAGTATTTGTGGGGTGAAATATGCCAGCTACGCAAGCAACACTTCTGATTGTTGACGATGAGCCTTTTGTCAGGCACACGCTGTCGAATGTCCTTGCAGAAGTAGGTTACCGCGTGCGCTCTGCCGAAGACGGCTTATGCGCGTTGCGCGAGATACGGAATGAGGTTCCCGGACTGCTTCTTTCAGATCTTAATATGCCCAATATGTCCGGGTTTGAGTTGCTCTCAGTGGTCCGGCGCCGTTTTCCCGCTATCCGAACGATTGCCATGAGCGGCTCGTTCTCCGGCAACGAGGCTCCTTCCGGAGTTGCCGCCGATGGGTTTTATCAAAAAGGCAGCAGCATCACCGCTCTGTTACGGATCATGGAAACACTGCCCCAAGCGGAGCGGAAAGCACGCCCCTCGACCGGCACGGATGAGCTTCTATGGATTCATCACAACAGCCATGACTTATCGCCGGATGCATGCGTCACGATCACCTGCCCGGAATGCCTGCGCACCTTTTCCCAGACTCTCGGCACAGGCTACCTGAAGCGCAAGGCCGAGTGCATCTATTGCCGCTGTGCGATTCACTACGCAATCGTGCAGGAAGCAGATCGGATGCCTTTGCAGGCGTATCAGAGACAAACCGCAACGGTAATGCAATTTCCGCAAAGTGCATCCAACCCCAGTTACTGAATTTAGCAATACAGAAAGTGAAAGATGCCTACCATCGCCGAACAAAATTTGCTATTGCGCGCCAGAACTGAACTGCCCGACGGCCTGATACTGGCGACCGATGAATTCCGCGAGGGATGGGATTTTGTGCGGACATATGATGCGTGCCGGCTGGAAAAGCAGATTGTTCTGCGCGGGTGGAATTTCATCAGAATCGCCGAAGAATCGCTGCGAAGCGGCGTGGGAGAAACATCGCAGGAATCCATCGCCAGCGCGCTCAAACTAACTCTTCGCCGCATTAGTACACACTTCAATGCAGTGGAAGTGGAACATATTGAGCTGACGCAATACCCATGGTTCTTTCTGGCCAGGGTCAAAGTTATTCCGTTTCGCATTCAGCAAGGCGCGGTTCTGCCAATCTCCGATAAAGCCGAAGCCGTTGCTGTCAACCACCGGCAGAGGCGTCTGCCTGTTCATGCGGAGGTTCTGTATCCGCATTTTGAAAGCGTAATTCCCCAGCTTAAAGAAATGCTGGCTGTATCCAGGACAGCGCAGGCGGAGCCGCAATGACCATCTTACAAATAGCGGTTGTTCTGTACCTTTTTCACAGAGGCCTGCGTATACAGCGGGGACCGGATCACCGCCGCTTCAGGTCTCGCAATAATTCACAATAGAGCACGCACATAGACAGTTCTGATTTTCGCGCAGATCGGCGTTCTATCAGGCAAGCGCAGGCAGCGGTAAAGCCCTGCATCATCCTTGCCTGTTATGGTCTCAATAGCTCAGATATGTGCAACATGAACCTCTACGCTAAAGAAGTAGTGGCGATTGAATCGTATTCCTGCGACTCTATCAAATCAATAAGTGTTCAATCCACGGAGGTGGAACAGTGAATAAGGATCGAGTGAAGGGTACTATCGACGAAATAGCGGGAAGCGCTAAGCGCAAAGCGGGCGAGTTGACTGACAATACTAATCTTCAGGTCAAAGGCATGGTTCAGCAGGCAAAGGGCAAGGTTGAAAATGCCTGGGGCAAGACGAAAGATACGGTTCGTGATGCCGTAGAGGGCAGCGAGGTGCATCTCGATACTCGCGTGACATTGAAAACGAATAATTCAACGGCGGATGCCGAATGCAAAAAGTGTAAGTAGGTGCTTTGCCGAGCCGTGACTCTGACAGGCATGGAAAAAAGTCGCTGGTCTCGCAGTCTCCATCTCAATGGATTCGATCACTGCTGAGATCGATCGGCCCCGGCGTCATCACCGGAGCCGCGGACGATGACCCCTCCGGCATCGCCACATATTCCATGGCCGGCGCGCAGCTCGGAACCAAGCTATTGTGGACCGCCCTCCTGACGTGGCCTCTGATGGCTGCGGTTCAAATGATGTGCGCACGTATCGGCAAGGTGACGGGGCAGGGCCTGGCCGGTAACTTCAGGCAGCGATTTCCGCGATGGTTATTGCTCTTTTTTGTCATTACCCTGCTGGCCGCAAACACGATTAATATAGGCGCGGACTTGGCCGGCATGGCGGATGCAGCCGCCATGCTGTCGCGAATCAACTCCCACTGGTTCGTGGTTATGTTTGCGCTCCTGATTTCGTGGGCAACGGTTCGGCTCCATTATTATCAGATCGCGCGCGTCCTCAAATGGCTGGTTCTTGTGCTCTTCGCATACCCCATTACCGCGTTTATTGTGGGGGCCGATTGGGGCCAGGTGCTGCGCGATACGCTGATTCCATCGATGCCGCACAGCAGAGATGAGTGGGCAATGCTGGTCGCGATCCTCGGCACCACCATCAGCCCGTATCTATTTTTCTGGCAAGCAAGCGAAGAAGTTGAAGAAGAAAAGTCGTCAGGCCAGAGTACGCTTGCTCTGCGCAGGGGAGCCACACCCGAGGAACTTAAGCTAAGAAACATCGATGTGGGCGTTGGCGCATTCTTCTCGAACATAGTTATGTATTTTATTATTTTGACCACAGCCATTACACTCAACCGGCACGGCATTACAAATATCGCAACCTCACGCGAGGCGGCCGAAGCACTTCGCCCCTTTGCCGGCAATTTTGCAGCGTCCCTTTTTACCCTGGGGATTGTCGGCGTCGGGTTTCTCGCCATCCCCACACTGGCCGGATCGGCCGCATACGCCTTTGCTGAAACTCTGGGGTGGCGCCAGGGTCTGAATAAGAAACTGAGACAGGCGCGCTGGTTTTACGCGTTGATTCTGGCTTCAACGGGAGTGGGCGTAGGGCTGGACTTCATTGGCATCAACCCCGTGAAGGCGCTCTACTGGACTGCGGTCATCAACGGATTGCTTGCTCCCTTCCTTCTCGTCGCAATTCTGATTGTTGCTTCCGATAAGAAGATGATGCAGGGCCAACCGAGTTCCCGCCTGGGATGGATTGTCGTCGCAGTTACCACAATTGCCATGTTTGCGGCGGGTGTTGCGATGTTTGTTGTGTAGTTAGATTGCAGTGCAGGAAGAGGCCTTTGGGATTAACGTCAGGAAGGACTCAGGTAGTCAGCGCGAGTTTCTCCGCGGCGTCTATCTTGCGCAGGCCGCGAATCTTCCATATCCCAAAGCAGAGGCCAGCTACCAATAGGCCCATGAAGACGCAAAGCAGCGGAGTCGACCACGTCTGGAGGGTTCCAGACCAGAGACGGACGATCCTGCGCCCATAGGTCACGCTGAGCCATGCGATGAAGGAATAACGCAGGGTGCGAGCCGCGCCAAAGACGGCGAGGAATCGGCTGCGGGATACGCCCAGCGCACCGGAGGCGAGCGCAAACGGCAAGAGCGGAATCGGCGGGGGTAGCAATGCGGGAAGAAATACCGCAAGGATTCGGTGACGATCTACCCATCCGACGATAGGCCCAAGGAGACGAGCAGGCACGTAGTGACGCAGCGCTTCTTCGCCGCCTCTGCGGCCAATATGCCAGGTCGTATATCCGCCCAAGATACTGCCCGCAATTGCGCAAGGAGCCAGCAGCCAAGGGTCACCGCTGTGCGCCACGAGCCACAGCAGTAGTAAGTCGGTGCTGCCGGGCAAAGGCAGAGGGATAACCGAGGAATCAATTACGGCAACAGAAAAGAGCCCCAGAGCCCCCAGGTGCGTGAGCCAATACGGCGCAAACTGCTGAGGCAAGAACGGCGTCGGCAATCGTATTGGTTGTCGAACAAACACACTCATACATACCTGCCCGTGCATTCGCATTTGTATGCTACGGTTACGAAGCAACTACAACAGTCGAGAAACTATCCCGCATTTGCTCCGCGCAAAGTGAGCCAGTAGTAACGTCGCCAACAGAATAAGCAGCGAACAGGACGCAATGCAAAGAGAGCCAACAGGCCATCAAGCGGGCGCAACTCCGCTTGTTTAAATTTCACCGAATTGCAACGCGGGCACTTTCTCCGTATCCAAAGCGGATGCGGCAGCCAATCGGGCCAATTCCGGCTCATATTTCCCATTCTGTCCTTGCCTCTCGGCCATATGCGCATGCAACCTAAGGCTCAGTTGTCGTGCCCATGTTCGAATTCGCGCCTAACCAAGTGAGTAGACAACGGATGCTACCAGTGGCCACAGCCACGCTGGAATCTGCCGCTCCGTAATAAAGGTGGATGGTGTCTCCATCCGCGCCGATGGTTTGTCCGCAAGGAAACACGACTCCTTCCACGTCTCCGCTCAGCTCATAAGGTGCTTCCGGCCCGAACATCCATGAGTCTCCCCGTTGAAGGCATATATCCGGATGTTCCAGATCGAAGAGTGCTAGGCCCAGGCGGTATATGCTTCCCGATGCCGTTTGCCGCACTCCGTGATAGATCATCAGCCATCCGCTGGCCGTTTCTATTGGCGGAGAACATAGTCCAATCTTGTTTGCATCCCACCATCCGCCGCGACGCGCCGCGAGAATGATCTTATGGCTTCCCCAATGCCTCAGATCAGGCGAGTAGGATATCCACATATGTGCGCCCAACGCCGTCATTGGCCGGTGAATCAACGCCCAACGGCCACCTACTCTGCGAGGCAGCAACGCCGCATCTTTATCCTCGGGAGACATGATTACACCATACCGTTCAAAGCTCTTGAAATCCTTGGTAAGTGCAAGCGAGACTCCGGGCCCTCCTCGTGAAAAGGATGTGTAAGCCACCGCGTATTGCTCTAGTTCCGGGACGTAGGTAATGCGCGGATCTTCAATGCCCCATATCTCTTCCGGATACTCCTTCGGATTCGCCATCAACGTCGGCTGAGGATCAATCCGCCATTTATCAACGCCGTTGGCGGAACGCGCTGCACAAAGATGCGACAGGCCGCTGCGATCTTCAACGCGACAAAGCAGCAAGGTGTCTCCATCTGCCAGCAGGACAGCTCCAGCGTTGAAGACGCTGTTAACTGGATAGGGCCAATTGTCGCGAATAAGGAGAGGATTGCCAGAATAGCGTGTAAACAGAGGCTTGCCGGCACATGCTCCAATCTTTTCTTGCTCCTCGGCGATGGTCTGTGGCGATTCTATCTCAGCGCTTGTTGGGTTCAATAAATGGCACTCATTCCTTGGTGCAGTTCGTCTGCGCTTGCTACTTTGGCCGTCTGCATTTCGAGCAGAGCCATAAGAAACGAGAGAGTGGATTCAGCTCCCTGATTTTCGTTTACGCGGTCGGGATGAAGGCCATCTCTGCATCCACCTGTTAATGCATCATACAGCGGAACATGCAAATCATTCTTGCCGAGAAACCAATCAAAGACTCTGCGCGCTTCCTGAAGCCATTGGCTTTCCTCCGTCAGACTGTATACCTCCAGACAGGCAGAGACGGTTGCGCATGCCTCCACTGGTTGCTGATCGAAGCGCGCCTTTTCATTCCCTTCAATGAAGAATCCATTGGATCCGATCGGCACAAATATCTCCTTATCGTCGCGGTGTTGCTCGGCAACAAGCCATTTCAAAGAGTCCATTCCAGCTTCAATCATCCGATGGTTGTCACTCCGCCATCCTGCAAGAATAAGCGCCTGCGAAAGCCTTGCATTCGAATAGGAAAGACTCTTTTCAAACCACCTCCAGGTATCTGAATGACTTCTCTCATAGATGTCAAGGAGTCGATTAGCAAGGATATTGCGTGTGCTCTGAATGGCTCTGTCTCCTGGGAACCAGTCCAGGTAGGCTTGCATGCCCAGAATACAATACGCCCATGCTCGTGGGCTGGTAAACGTAAGTGTCGCAGGGACGGCCGCTTCAAAGAGCCTCCCCGCCGCACCTCTCAATCCCGCATTTCGCGAATGGCCGAGAACCTTCCCCAGCGACCACAATGCTCGTCCATGGCTATCATCCGACCCAACTTTCTCAAGCCATATGTGGTCGTATCCGAGAAAGTTTCTAAACCTCCCCGTATCGGCATTGAAGGCAAGCCACAGGAAGGAAAGGTAGCGGTGGGAGAGGTTCGGATACTCTCGCCGGTCCGCATACTCGGGGTTCTCGTCCAAAAGAACTGACACGGTCAAGGCCCGTGCGTTGTCATCGGTTGTATAGCCTTCCTGCGTATTCGGCACCGAAAAGATGGCGTGTTGCAGAATGCCGGTATCGTCAGTCATGGTCAACAGATGACCTGGGTTCAGAGCGGGAAGAAGGTCTGCCATATTCATCGCAGGATTGTCCTGTTGGGTGGCTCTTGGATGTAACGAGCGTTCAAAGCGCGCCCGCTGAAAGCTCGCCATGTAGGCCCGCGCTGTCTTTGCCCATATCGTTCCACGGGAGTGAAGATAGGCGCGCTTTCGCATAGCATGGCGCTCCGCATCGTTCTCCAGCAATCCCAAGACCGCTTCTGCAATCGCATCAGGACTCTGGAACGGAACAATTACGCCGCGTTTTTCCGCAAGTAACTCCTTGGCGTGCCAGTACGGTGTGGAGATAATCGCCTTCCCGGCTCCAAGCGCAATCGCGAGCGTACCGGAGACGACCTGTGCCTCCTGCTGATAGGGCGTAATATAAATATCCGCCGCGCCCACAAGCTCGACAAGCTCCTCAGTACTCACAAAGCGATTATTGAGAATCACGTGATCGGAAACGCCAAGCTTCTCTGCCTGCGCTTGAAGCTCTTCCCGGTAACGCTCGCCTTCACGCCGGCGAATGTGCGGATGGGTCACTCCGGAGACAATATATACCACGTTTGACTGCCTCGCCAGAATCGCAGGTAACGCCTGTATGACGTTCTCAATGCCCTTATTGGGAGACAGCAACCCGAAAGTAAGTAGAACCGACTTGCCTTCCGTGCCGTACTTGTCTTTGTAGTAGTTTGGGTCCATAAAGGGAAGATCCGGCACTCCATGTGGAATCACGTCGATTTTCTCGACTGGGACCGCATACACTTCATGCAGCAGATTGGCCGCCAACTTGCTCATCACGACCATGCGATCAGATAGCTGTGCGATCTCTTCAAGCACCTTTCGCTGATTTAAATCCGGATCGCGCAGTACTGTATGCAGCGTAGTTACCAGAGGCATCTTCAATTTGCGCAGCAAGGTAAGTATGTGGCTGCCCGCGCTGCCGCCGTAAATGCCATATTCATGTTGCAGGCAAACAAGATCGTTGCCATTGAAGTTGAGAAAATCAGCGGCTCGCTCATAGGAGGAAAGGTCCTCCTGCTCTAGTTCCAGGCGAACTTGTTCCGGATACTGATAACTTGAGTCGGGATCGTTGACAGGTATAGCAAACAATCGTCCCTCTCCGTATTCGGTCGCGAGCGCCGTGCAAAGGTCGGTTGTGAAAGTGGCAATACCGCACTCTCGCGGCTGGTAGTTTCCCACAAACGCAATACGGGTTGGCAAAGGCAGTTTGCACGCTTTCGTGGCGTTATGCAAATATGCTTCTGGATCTGGATTTACGCCAGGATTATTAGAATACATCATTTCAGAAAGCGACATCATACCCTCCCTTCAAATTCAGATCCGGCCAAGAACAAGAAGAATAACAATAATCAAGAGAACCAGTCCAACTCCTCCGCTCGGATAATATCCCCAACTTCTGCTATGCGGCCACCGTGGCAAAGCTCCCATGAGCGCTAAGACCAGAATTATGATCAATATCATTCCAAGCATATGAACTCCTCGTGATTCTGCAAACATACAGGACTACTGAACAGATGCTGCGGCCTCTTTAGAGGCCGCAGCGGTTAAACGGTCTAGTTAGAGCAGACCTCCAGTCGTTGCATTTGCTGTGGTGCCAATCGCTTCACCAGAAACAACCAACTCTACTCTCCGGTTTTCCTGCCTGCCAGCTGAATTGTCATTGGATGCTACCGGCAACGAATTACCGTATCCCTTAGAGCTCACGGAGCCTGTTACTACGCCCTGTTCCACGAGGTAAGTGCGTACAGTTTCAGCGCGATTCTCCGACAGCTTCATATTCATATCATCGCCGCCGACGTTGTCGGTGTAGCCACCAACTTCGATGTTGAGTCCGGGGTAGGCGATAAGAATCCCAGCAACCTTCGCCAGTTTCTCCCGCGCACCGGGCTTCAACGTGTAATGTCCAGTGTCAAACAATACATCGGACATGCTGACAATCAGCCCGCGCGCGCTTTCGCGGGTTGCCAGAATCTTGTTCAGCTGTTCGGACAATTGCACGCGCATTGCAGCCTTGTCACTATAGGCCTTTTGCTCATTCAATTGTGCCTTCTGGGCCGCTATACGAGACTGCTCAGCATCGGCCTGGGCGGATGAGATTGCCTCGGCAGAGGCGGATTGATTGGCGGTCAAGTCAGCCTGTGCTCTGGCTGCATCAGACTGGGCGGCTGTGACAGCTGCTGTCGATGATATTTGGTTCGCGACCAGGTCAGACTGAGCCTTCTCGGCATGGGCTTGTGCCACCGCCGTATCGAGCTGCGCTTGATCTTTCAGGCGGTTAGCGGTGTCAGTTTGAGATTGCGAGATAGCCTGCGCGTCGCTTGCAGCCTGGCGCTCATTGGCGAGTCGATCCGCGTCAATCTTTTTGACCGCGATCTCGCGTGCATCTTCGGCGGTTTGAACTGTCTCTCGCGCGACGGCAATCAACGGCTTTTTATCGAGGTGCTTGTCGATGGCATACGCATTGGCCTTGTCCATCAACTGAACAGCGTGTTGATAGCTCGCGCTCGCATACTGCTCAGCGCCCTCGGATTGTGCAATCCGCAGCGCATTTCGCGCTTCGTAGAATTCCAATGGAAGACTGGCGCTCAGAACAACCGGGTCGAACTTATAGCCAGAGGGAATATAGCCCCCACGCTCCATCAGTTCATACTTCGCATTCACCGCCTCGGTTGTTCCTTTAGTATCGGAGCGAACAATGTTCTCGAGAACTACGACGTTGCTGGGCTGCCGGACAGCATAGTACGGCTCCGCGGTGACAATCAGGGCGAATGCCTGAAGGTCAGTGGTTGCGGTTAGCTTGCTTCGGTTATTGTCGCCGACCAGCACTTCTCCAAGATTTACTGGCCGGCCCTCGGGCGATATAGCCCACAGGACATAAGTGAGATACTCGCCGCCAAAGGTTGTTGGGCTTTGGAGGTTTCCGAATTCCGCTTCAACTTCCATGGTGCCACGCTTGCTTCTTACTTTGGCATTTCCGTTTGCTGAAGGCAACAAAGCCGTCCCGGCGAAGTCCACACTTGTGGCTCCGCTGCGGTGTTGATAGTTGACCGCCTCAACCGAGCGATTAATGACGATCACGCGGTAAGTGGACGCTGAACCTGTAGAATTGAGGACCATCGTCGCTTGCGGATTGACTTGAGCAAACGCGCTCAAGCTTAAGGCGCTTCCTACTACAAACAAAAGCATGCGCTTCATGATTCCTCTACTGGCGGTATTCTGCCTTACTGCGGTGGACGTTCGTGAGTTAGCGGGCACGACCTGCAAGGTTCTTAGCAAGTCGATCTTTCAATGCCCTACGCGGAACTGATAGACATAGTCGAAGAGGCCGAATGTCTTGAGAAGCCACAAAACAACGACTATTACAACGACGCCATTCAGTATTCCCTTGATTTGGCCCTGCATAGGTATGAAGCGGTTCACCAGCCATAACAACAGGCCGACTACGCATAGCGTGATAAGAACAGTGATGAGCGGCATGTCATGTCCGATATGGAACTGAGTAAGGTTGTCGAAAAGTCCGACAATCTTCAAGAGCCACAGAACCACGGCAATCACTACAACACCATTCAAGATGGCCTTGATCTGACCCTGCATGGGTATGTAGCGGTTGACCAGCCATAGTAACAGGCCGACTACGCATAGCGTAATAACAACAGTAACGAGTGGCATTCTATTCTCCAATCATTTGCTTGGATCTGATCTTCAACGTAAGACTTCTTTGAGCAGGTCGATAAAGTCGTGATGAAATACTTGCATTGCTCGTCTCATTTCGTCTGTTGCATATGCAAATAGCGAAAAATGTGCCGATCGTAAGAAAAATAACGATTCTTGTGTCTTTGCACTGCCCGGGGACTAAGAATTGCACAAATCCATTGGTATGCCGTATCTCAGGAGCCAGATGGGTGAGATAAACAGTCATTTTCCTCATATTTATTATTCCAAAGTAATAGGCAAATGGCTGAGCTATACTGCACAGGAGAAAATGAGGAACATGTATTCGATGATTAGTATTATCACGCATTTGCTTCCGGCGAGTCGGCATCTACTCCTGCCATCAGGTCCTGCCATCAGGCGATTCGGCAAGATCATAAACAATCAGCCTATTTACCATTCACCCGACTCGAACTCTTGCAAGGCCATTTCGAGCTTCAGGTCCGATAAGCTATTACTTTGTTGATCGGGTCCAGACTACCGTGGATCGCGATCTGCTACGAACTCACGGAACTGTATGAGTGAAAAGCTTGCTTAGGGATTGATACGGTTGTATGGCTGGACGGGCACGCGTGAAGCTGTAAGTTGCCCAGCCTTCTATGGAAGCGAATGTCGCGGCAGGCCGCGAGGAACCCACGCAAGGTCTCCACTCAAAACGTAAATGGCGATAGCCGTAATCATGAAGACTGCGCCTACCCAAAAGCGCCAGTCACAATGCATACGTCTCCAGTAAGGACCTGGATCAGGTTCGCCACTATCACTGCTATTTCCTTCGCGGTTGTGTTTGCTTCCGGTCATCTCTTCTCCATTTTCACAATATGCGAGTGATGTTCAAGCGAAAGGCTTCTCTTAAGCAAACATTATCTGATTCCGCTCATCGCGTCATTCGCTATTGTTCCTGAGCAGCCGCAGAAGTGATCTGAGTCGGGCTGTTGGAAAGTTTTACAGGTGAGCTTACAGCCGGCATCAGTTTGTTCGCAGGTATTTCGGTTCCTGCGGGAAAGATGAGAATCTGGATCGAGCCCCAGTCTGAATCCAGGTTTGCGCCTGCCTGCTTGCCCATTCCCAAAGTCTTAAGCAGGCTGTCGTCAAATCCGTAATTCTCAACCAAATACTCGCGCACAACCATGGCTCTGGCCTCGGTGAGCACCTGGTCTTTCTGCGTATCGCCTTCCATGCCTGTTGAAACCACTACTACAGCAAATCCAAACTGATTCTCTGCCAGGAACTCGCCACCAGCATTGAGAGACTTTTGATTTTTTAGCTTAGCTGAATCGCGAGCATCGAAGAGTTGCTTGGCTGTATAGGTAAATGTCCTCAGAGGCGTACCCGGCGGAAGCCCGCTAATCTTATTTGCCGCCAGAGCGGAGGAGTCTTCGTACCCACGCTTATTGAAATACCCGCGTAATAAGAAGTTATGTTTCAGAGCCTCCATATTCTCCTGGAAGTTCGTCACCCCGGTCTGCGCCTGGAGCATTGTATCATGCAGGGTATTCGTAGTCTGTTCCAGGTTGCTATAGAGCTGCTTGTCGTTTACCAGAGCTCCCATGGTTCCCTGGCCAGCGTCGATTTTGGCGCTAACTGAATTCAGATGCTCCGTGGCTTGCTGGCTGCTATCCAGAATTCCGTTCGCCTTCTTAAACATATCCGCCATCATAAGTGGCGGCTCACTCTCGATGAGATCGCCATCCTTTACGTCGGCTTGCCCGGCAGATCCAAATGAAATGGCCAGGAACTGATTGCCCAATACCCCTTCAGTTACGATCGAAGCCACGGAGTCCCTCTTGATGATCTCGTGTGTAGATCTATCGAGATCCATGACCACCGTGACCTTTTCACCGGGCTTATGAGGCAAATCGATACTATGCACAGTTCCGCTATGAACCCCGCCTACCTGCACGTCGGCTCCATTAGTCAGGCCCGCCACATTGTCGAATTGCGCCTTCAATCGGTAAGTGGAGCTAAACAGATAGTTCTTACTTCCGATAATAAAGACCCCAGAAGCCAGAACTGCCAGCGACACAACGATGAATGCTCCCAGCCGCGCTACCCTCGACATATATCCTCCTACGACAGTTTCAGAAATTCTTCAACAAATCCAATGTCGCTTTGTTGAAGATCTTCAAACGTGCCTTCGATTACAACATTTCCCTGATCCAGCAGGGCCAAACGGTTGGCTATCGTCCTGGCGCTGTGCAGATCGTGAGTTACCACAATGGATGCCATCCGGCGCTCGCGTTGTAGCTTGAGAATCAAATCGTCGATCTCACCTGAGCTGATGGGGTCAAGGCCTGCCGTGGGTTCGTCGAGAAGCAATATCTCCGGCTCCAGCGCGAGCGCGCGCGCCAGACCAACGCGTTTTTGCATCCCGCCGGAGATATCGGAAGGCATTTTCCCAAAATCGCCTTCCATGCCCACCTCAGCGAGCAACTGCTTCACACGTTCGTTGCGCTCCGGACTGCACATATTTTTCCGATGGTGTACAAGGGGAAACGCCACGTTTTCAGCAACCGTGAGCGAATCGTAAAGCGCTGCATGTTGAAACAGGAAGCCCATCTTCTTCCTGATCTCACTCATCCGGTCAAGAGCCAGACCGACGATATTCTGGCCATGGATGCAAACCGATCCCGACTCGGGTTTTTCAAGGCCGATGATAATCCGCAGTAACACGCTTTTCCCAGTGCCACTACGTCCGAGCACGGCCAAGGTTTCTCCACGTTTCACGCTCAGGCTAATCCCATTGAGAACCATATGGCTTCCAAAGGTCTTCCGCAAGCTATCGACCGCGACAACCGGCGCACTGCCGTCTTCCTCAGATCGCTCTTGCGTCATCGCAATGTCATAAGCTGTGGCCATACAAATCTCTCGAAACGGTGCGTCAACGGTTGAGGGTTAAGGGAAGACAACCAGAATGAATTTCACCAGAACAACATCGGCCAGAATCACAAAAAGCGATGCGAGAACCACCGAGTTTGTGGCTGCACGACCAACGCCCTCAGCTCCACCGCGTGTTCGCATTCCCTGAAAGCATGCGATAAGTCCGATAATCAGGCCATATACGGAGGTCTTGAATGTCTGAGGCAGAAAAGCATTGAAAGTCGCGCCCTTGAAGCCGTCCTGAATGAACTGATGAAACGAGAGCGGATCGACCAGCGTCTGTGCAAACCAGCCCATTAACAGGCCGCATGCATCGGAGACAAGGGTCAGCAAAGGCAGCATCAGAATGCAAGCCAATATTCTCGTCGCGGCCAGAAGCCGGTAGGGGTTGATTGCCGATGCTTCAATGGCGTCTATCTGCTCGGTAACTTTCATCGATGCAAGTTCCGCGCCAATGCCGGCTCCCACGCGCCCACTTACTACCAGGCCAGTTATAATCGGACCCATTACCTGGATCACGGAGTACACGAGAGTGGCGGGAAACATCGATTTCGCGCCGAACCGACTTAGACTGTAACGTGCTTCCAGTGAGATGATCACGCCAATGGCGGAGCCGGCCATCACGACTACCGGGAAAGACTTTGATCCAACCTCGTCGAGTTGACGGATTAACTCGCGCCACTCATATGGCGGTGTTACAGCCGCGCGCAAGACCTGCCAGAAGAATATTCCCAGGTTGCCGAACCACTCAAAAAAACCACTGATTAGCCCCATCGTAGAGTTCACAGCGGCATCGATGAGCACAGTCCGTCGTCCCGGAAGCGGCGGGTTGATGGCTGGGACGGTAATAAATCCGCTGTTGCTCAATGGTTTGGACCAGGATCTGGTGAGCCGTGCGTATTGTTAAGATGCATGCGTGAAAATAAGGAGTGGGGTCCGCTATAGATGAACTCCAGGGCAATGTTCTCGCCGGCAAATGCCAGCATACTGTAGTTGCCCATCCTAAATGCGTCCTTGGCGCCGTAGCGGTTGGGGTACCAACCGTATGCGGCAGTCATCGTGCCCGCATATGGCCCGACGAGCGCAGGGATAGAAAAGACACGGTGGCCGTCTTCGCCGCGGCGTGCTATCAAGGTGGAAATCAGGGCATGACTCAGTCGCGGGAATATGCCTCTGCACTCACAGCGATAGTACAGCGCGTCTTCCTTGAAGGCTTCCGACAACCCATAGCGCGTCGTTGTGGCCACCATTGCGATGCCGTAGTCGGACCCGAATCGCTTGGAGTATCCCTTAACGCCTTGATTCCACTCCGGAGGAGTATTGGTTTCCTGGTTAATGCCGGCGCCAATCGCGGCTCCGGAAATAGGGTATGGGCCGAACGCATCGAAAACGTAGTTGATGACATTAGTCTTCTGCGTCGGGCGCACGTAGGTCAGGTCCAGTCGCGTTGAGGCCGGTTGTGCTTCAGTGCCGGATGGGTTTCCCGCATAAGGCAGTGATTGCGATCCTGCCGTCACTGACAATAATGCAAGGACTACAGCGGCCAGTAGCAGAAACATTACTCGGCGGAATTTTATGCCCATAGGCTCGTCAATCGAGCGGAATCCGAGTATTTCCGCCAGATCGCCGTATAAGCCAAGCAATGACTGCGGATTCGGTGTCCTCATGGGTGGCGTCAAGGACTCAATTTCGAGCTGCATCGGTTCTCCTTGATACATCTGGCGCTATCAATGAAAAATGCTCGCATCTAGCCGTTCTCTGTAGAGATATTGTCATAAATGCGAACACCTAGGATGGTCACATTTGCACGGAAACGTACTTTGCCTATTCGTGCATCAACCAAGCCGGACGACCGGCAAAGCCAGCCACAGCGATTCGTGTAGTAAGCAAGCTGGGTGTTCAAAAGAGCACAGTCATTGCTCTCCTGATCGAGGAAAGTAAGACTTCAGCCGCTTTCGCAGTCCTGCGAGGAGATCGTCATGCCTGAAGTTCATGTTTTTCCTTCCATTCCAACGAAGATTCTGTTGCCCATTGACTTTAGCCCATCTTCTCAGGCGGCTTTGGAAATGGCTGCAGACCTTGCTCAGCACTTTCATGCCGAACTCTATCTTGTAAATGTCATTCCGTTTTTTCCCACTACGACTCTTCCTGATATGATTCCTGAAACTGAATTCATCCAGAAGGCGAGAACATTTGCAGAGCAGCATCTGGCCAAGTGCCATGCTGATCTTGCGTCCAGGAGAGTCAAGACGAGATCTAGCGTCGAAGTAGGAAATGACGTGGCGGGGAGCATCATGGAAGTGGTTGAACGCGAACATATCGACATGGTTGTAATCTCCACACACGGCATCTCCGGTTGGCATCCGTTGGTCTTCGGCTCGATTGCCGAGAAGGTCGTCAAACTGGTGCAATGTCCGCTTTTGCTTCTTCGCTCAGCCAAGCCTTAGAGTGATTGGGAAGACAGCGGCACAGGTCGCCAATGGTGAGCGCGCATCGCGTTGTTCTCAACGTATAATCTAGACGGGCCAGGATTCTGAGTCTGATATTTTATCGTGTCGAAGTGAGCAGAACAGTACAGACAGAAGTCAGAGCTAAGCGAGTAAGATGGTAAGTACTTGAGTGTAGCCGCCTTAAAATCAGGAATATTAGTCCTGATGTAACGCTTAATCCCTCTCAAGCAGCTCGGGACTGCGTTGCCGATGCCAAGATGCGAGTTGCTCTCAGATGTTCCTGAGTGAAGCTGCTCCTTTTCAGTATTTGATGAATTTGCCATAATCATCGGCCTTTTCAAATCCAAAGAGGCTTTTTTATGGGCGTTCATCCACCACACCGGACAAACCGGTTAGAACGGGGCTACTTTGAAGAACAGAAACACTCGAAATGCATTTGACTGTGCTGCTTTTCTTGCAAACGCGGGACTTGGCCGCAAGATCGTTCATTTGGAACCTAAGGAGACCTTTTTCTCTCAAGGAGATGACGCCAACACCGTATTCTATCTCCAGACAGGCCGGGCAAAACTTACCGTCGTCTCGCAAAACGGCAAAGAAGCTACAATCACGCTACTTTCTGTTGGTGATTTCGTTGGAGAAGAGTCACTGGCGTCCATTCCTGGATTGCGCCTGGCGACGGCTTCAGCTGTCAACTCGTGCGTAGCGCTCAAGATCACCAGGGAAGAGATGGCCAACGTGATGCATGACGAACCGGCCTTTGCGGACTTTTTTCTGAAATTCATGCTGACTCGCAGTATGCGCACACAGGCAGATCTTGTCGATCAGCTTTTCAATTCCAGCGAAAAACGTCTGGCGAGGATTCTGTTGATCATGGCGGAATTCGGTAAGCCTGGCGAACGAGACACCTTCATCCCTCCCATTTCACAGGAAACTCTGGCAGAAATGATCGGCACAACACGGTCGCGGGTGAGCTTCTTTATGAATCGTTTTCGTGCCCTCGGTTATATCAATTACAACGGCCGCATCCAGGTAAATAAGTCGCTGCTCAATGTGGTTCTTCTCGACCAATTGCCAGATCATAACTCGAAAAAGCCACTCACCTCCGGGGTCAGAGCTGATCTGAAGCGCGCTATCTCCAGAGTTGAAACCATTCTTGAGCCAATCATTCCTATTGTCAAAACAATACTGAAGCCAGCCATTCCCTTAGTCGATGTTGTTAAACGTAAACTATCAGCCGTTCCGGGGGATTGAGATAATCGAGCGACTCATGCGAAAGATTTCTGGCCTCATTTTCAACCATGAACGAGACAAACAATAAATAGGACAGCGGATCAAGTAACCAGTACTATTGCCTATGCGCATGAACAATATACCGTTCTGGAGCTGAGCCGATATAATAAAATGGATAGCAGGTAACGAGGGTTAGAGAGGATTCAGTTGAGGGCGCTAATACGCCTACGTCGCTAGGGGTAGTGATATGAATCCAATCTACTGCGTACTTGGTGATTCCAGCAGCAGACTGAAGCTGAATCTCGTCATCCATGCGAATGTCTTTGAGAGCGCGAAAGTATGTATCCCGATGCCCGGCGATTCCTATGTTTCCAGGCTCGCCGGGGAGCGCCGTTCCTTTAATGTGACCTACACCTAGCCGAAGAGTTCGCCATGTCGTCCCTTGCAGCACGGCCACCGATACTCCAATCCTTGGAACCTCAATGCGGCCCAGTATATCTCCTTCTTTGATTGGAAGTACAGATTGCCCCACCTTGTGTTGTTCTTCAGCTTGAGTCTGATTATTCAGAGTTAACATGGCATTGTCTTGATAGATCCTTGAACTGATCAACGTGATCGCAACATATGAAAGCGCGAGAATACCGGCGATCAGAAAAATGCGTCGCGTCCAGCGCATGAACCGCTGGTTTCGCGCTATGAATAATTTAAGCTCATTTATGGAAATCATGGCCGGCCGTCCCAGACCCCAGGGCTGGAAGCATCAATGGCACGATGTAACCAGCCCGCGTGCGAACCGATAAACGACCATGCCCCGGTGAGCTAACCTTCACATCGATGACGCGATACCCTCCATCTTGCTTTGTAATTGTGGGAGCATAGGCCAAAGTGTACTGATTACGAATATCGCGTGCAATTCCTTCGCAGATTAAGGCTAGTTCGTTCGATGATCCTGGAAAGAATGCCTCGCCGCCGGTTTCTTTCGCAAATCGTTTGAGCACGTCTGGTTTCTGATCGCCGTCCTGCTCATCAAAGATGCCGATCGCGTAGATGATTGCGCCGGAACGCGTGGCCATTTCAATAACCTGAGCCAGATTGTGCTTACTTGCGTTATCGCCGCCATCACTAATCAAGATGAGAACTTTCTTGTCGCAACGGCCTTGCTTGAGATGATCGAGAGCCACTGCTATCGCATCGTAAAGGGCCGTCTCTCCAATTGCTTTTATATTTGAAAGCCCGAGCTGCAACTGATCCGGCCTGTCTGTGAACGGAATATTTGCTGGCAGGCCATACGACACATGCTCGTTGAAATTAACCACAAACATCTGGTCCCGCGAATTGCTTGAACGAGCGAACAATAATGCCGCTGCAATCACATCTGTGCGCTTCGGCGCCATGCTTCCGCTGTTATCGATGACCAGGCCGACTGTGACCGGGAGATCTTCATGGCTGAAAGCCTTGATTTGCTGAGGAGCGTGATCCTCATAGATCTGAAAATCTTCCTTAACGAGTCCGGAAACTAGCGCATTGTGATGGTCCAGGACCGTCGCGCTCAAGATAACCAGATTTGAATCGACTCTCAGTGTGTAATTATCACCTGTATGATTCTGTAGAGGAGTTGAGACAATTTGAGACCAGGAAGCATTGGGGAATGCAATCGAAGCAGCAAAAGCAATCAGGCACACAAGCATACTGTTCCCTGTCAAAGCAATATACATCTTTGTCCAGAAATGCACTTGGGCAGGCAAGCTGGCTTCTCTCTCTGGACGTATTGCGGACGCGGTCATATACGTCATCTGTCTTGTCCTTTGTCGTGGCCGAAAGCGTTTTCAGGGTAAATACGCGCGCGTACTCTATGGAACAAGTGAGGCGATGCTTCCGCACCGCCTCATTTAATGACTTATCCCGACCTACTCGAAGCCGGAAGAGTGGCATCGAGCTATCGCGCTTCTGAATTAGACCGACTTCTTGAGAAGACCGGAAACCAGAAAGCCGGCGCCCAAGAACATCATTCCACACAGTCCAATCAAGCCAAGATCGCTAGCGGTTGCCGGCAAAGATGCGACTTCCACGGGTGCTGGCTCTGCAGCAGGCGCGACAGCTGCCACGACAGGCGCAGGAGGCGGTTCAACAACCTGAGCGGTTTCAACTGTTTCTCCGCTTGGGCTAACTGCCTCGACGGGCGCCGTCTTTATAACCTCGACAGGCGCGGCTTCCAGTGCGACGGGGGTTGCAAGTACAGTCTCATTGGTTTCCTTGGCCAGTTGGATGGCTTTGGACTTGTCATAAACAAATTCCTCGCCCCAGTCACGGCCGGGATAAAACCATGCTTTCAGAGCCTCAGGCTCTCCGACAGGCCGCTCGCTAAAGGTCATGACTGTTTTGTTGGTGGCCTTCAAACGATAGTTGGGCATTGCGAGGATGGTTGTGAATAAGTGGTTTCCGTCCTGGCTGAAGATCTGGACGATGTGGCGGTCCGAGTTTGAATCGAAGATTTTGAAAAGATAGGTTCCCGCGGGTAATACCTGGGCGCCAGAGCCCCCAACTTCGACCGGCGCGCTAAAAGTGACGGTAGACTTTCTGTCCAGATCGTCGGCCTTCGTTTTCGGCGCGGCGAGCAAGCAGAGCACGGTAAGGCACAATCCTGTTCCTAAGCCTTTGAGCAGTGTCATTGTTTTTCCATTACTTCCTCCGACTCACTTGCACGGCTGTTGAAATGCGGACTCTGTATGTTGTCGGGTTCACAAGAGTTCGCACGCCGGAGGCTCCGGCAGCCTTCTATCCCGTGGCGTGTACTAAATGTCAGTATTTCCCATTGATCATTCAATAGCTGCCCTATATTGACCGGATGCGATAAATCCCTGTAGCGCCATGATTAGTTATCATATGCATCCTATTGCTCAGACTATGACTATCCCAACAGTTAGAGTCAGGAATGTAAGGGTAGATAGATGCAGACTCGATCAAGTTTCGAGCCTCCTTAAACAGGTTGAACCCCTTATGGTGATTGCTGTTGCCGACGGTTTTTAACGGCAGCAGGGCATCCCACGTAACAAAGGAAACCGCGGACACCTCAAAGGGGGGTCACATATGCGAGGATTAAAAGCTCTTATCGGAACAACAGCATTGCTGGCGGGTCTGGCCCTGGCGCCAACGGCTCAGTCTCAACTCGTCGTTGACATCGGCGTTCCACCCGTTTGTTCATACGGCTATTACGACTATGCACCTTATGCCTGCGCGCCCTATGGATTTTACGGGCCGGGGTATTTTTACGGCGGCGTCTTCCTGGGCATGGGGCCTTGGGCCGGCTGGGGCTACGGCCACGGCTGGGGTAGCCATCGCTTCAGCAACGGTGGTGGAGGAAGTTATCGTGGCGGCGGCGGCGAGGCGGCCGGTCGTAGCAATTATGCACGCGGCGGCGGGGAAGTACGCTCCAACGGCGGTGGTCAGGCTCACAACAATGTAGCGGCTAACCATTCAGGTGGTGCGCGTCCCAGTGCGGGGCATGCAACAGCTCCTCATGCAGCAGCTTCTAATAGCGGCGGCGGTGGACATTCCAGCGGCGGTGGTGGCGGTGGACATCCCAGTGGCGGCGGTGGTGGTGGACATGCCGGCGGCGGTGGACACAGGTAACTTATAGCTGCTGCGTCAGGCAGCATGTGATACAAGAAGTGGCGGAGCTTA
>CZKF01000054.1_pt1 | contig 25474 bp, 20 predicted proteins | sample 1122351 | NCBI WGS metagenome assembly CZKF01 (sample SAMEA3539301, study PRJEB10725) | soil metagenome | biome: tundra; feature: field; material: soil | place: USA | collected 2010-05 | depth 0.15 m
CCAGCAGGTGGCCACGGCCTACCTGCACGCTATCGCCGTCGAGAGCGAAGTAGACAACGCCAGGGCGCTGGAAGCCGCCGGCCAGGTGCTCGTCCGTCACGCCCACGAGGCTCACGTCGCCGGTGTCGTCGCCAATCTGGACGAGCTGCGGGCGCGGGTCCAGCTTCAGGACGAGCAGCAGGCGCTCATCGCCGCCCAGAATGCCCTGGAAAAAGACCTCATCCTGCTCAAGCGCGAAATCGGCATCGACCCCGGCCAAAAGATTGTACTCACCGATCCGGCTCCCTACAGCGATCTGGCCTCTCAGACTCATGAAGAAGTTCTCGCCGTCGCCTACAAGAACCGCCAGGACTACCAAACGTTGCAAAATCAGGTGATCGCGGTCAAGGCCGTTCACGCTGCCTATCGCAGCCAGCGGCTGCCCAGCCTCAGCTTTGGCGGCTACTACGGCGTCAGCCAGGTAAGCGGCGCCGGCTCGCATGGAAACTTCGTCGCCCAGGGTAACCTCAGCTTTCCGCTCTTCCGCGAGGCCAAACAGCGCGGCGACACGGAGGTGGCCCAGGCCCAGTTGGACGCCGTCAACGCGCAGCTCGCCGACCTGCGCACCCGCATTGACCAGCAAGTCCGCACGGCTCTGCTCGACGTGAATGCGACGGCCAGGCTCGTCGAAGTTGCCCGCTCCAACGTCGATCTCGCCACCCGCGCCCTTGCCGATGAAACCGACCGCGTCAACGCAGGAGTGGACGACAACCTGCCCCTGGTCACCGCGCAAGCCACTCTGGCTTCGGCTGAAAGCAACCTGGTCGAAAGCCTCTTCCGGTACAACCTGTCGAAGCTTGCGCTGGCTCGCGCCGCCGGGGTCATCGAATCGCAGTATCGCGCCTATCTGGGCAGATAAGCGCGGAAGCGCTCAAAGTCGATTCTCGTTCCAAAGACTAACTCCGCTCCGCAACCCGTTCGCGCGATGATGAGTGTAACGTAGAGCAGAGGCCCCCAACTCTCATGTCCAGGCAACTCCAGATCAAATACTACGTGGAACCGGACCCAGCGGCCCTGGCGCGCCGTGCCGCTCAGTACTTTGTCGAGATGGCCGGCGAAGCAGCCGAGGCGCATGGCCACGCGCGAATCGCCATCAGCGGCGGGACTACGCCCAAAGCCGCCTTTGAACTGCTCGCCGACCCCCATCAGCCCTGGCGCGCCCGAATGCCTTGGCAAAAGCTCGACCTCTATTGGGTGGATGAGCGCTGTGTTCCGCCCGACCACGCCGACAGCAACTACCGCATGACCCGCGAGGCGCTGCTGGACCATGTGCCGCTGCGCCCGGAGCAGATTCACCGCATCGAGGGCGAACTCGACCCCGAGGTGGCCGCGGCGCGTTACGAGTCGGAACTCCGCAACAGCTTCCGTCTGGAGGAAGCCGAGAGTCCGCGCTTCGACCTCGTGGCCCTCGGCCTCGGCGGCGACGGCCACACCGCCTCGCTCTTTCCGCATACCGAGGCGATCCACGAGACGAGCCGCCTGGTCGTCGCCAACCACGTGCCGCAAAAGGATGTCGGCCGCATCACCCTCACCTGGCCGGTCATCAATCACGCCCGTTCGGTCTTCTTCCTCGTCTCCGGCGAAGATAAGGCCGCTATCCTGCGCGAAGTCCTTCTCGGGCCGCGCGATCCGGAGCGGTTGCCCAGTCAATTGATTTGGCCTGCCAGCGGTATACTTACCTTTATACTGGATAAAGCCGCGGCCGCTCTTTTACCCGCAACAGACGGGGAAGGCTGTGGAGTTTTGGAGAGGAAAAAATGATTCTGGCGGGCGATGTAGGCGGCACCAAGGCTCACTTAGCGCTGTATGACTTTATCGATGGAAAACTAAAATACTCCCGCGACGAGAAGTATATGGCCAAGAACTACCCTGGGCTGGAAGAGATCGTCAGGGAGTTTCTGGGCGCGTCCAACGTGACCGCGGCCTGTTTCGGCGTGCCCGGCCCGGTGCGCGACGGCCGCCTGCGCCTCACCAACCTCCCATGGACGCTGGACAGCCGCGAGCTGTCAGCCAGCCTTGGCATCCAGCACGTCTTCCTGATCAACGATCTCGAGGCCAACGGCTACGGCGTGGACGAGCTCTCCGCCGACCAGATTTACACCCTCAGCGAGGGCGACCCGAGCCAACTCGGCAATCGCGCCCTGATCGCCGCCGGAACCGGACTGGGCGAGGGTCTGCTGATCTGGAACGGCCGCAGCCACACGCCCTATCCTTCCGAGGGCGGCCACACCGACTACGGCCCGCGCAACGAAGACGAGATCGACTTGCTGCGCTTTCTCAAGCAGAAGTACAACGGGCGCATCAGCTACGAGCGCGTGATCAGCGGCATGGGCCTGAGCAACATCTACGAGTTCCTGCGCGAGGTCCGCGGCATTGACGAGCCGAACTGGCTTGCCAAGCGCATGGCCGCCGAAGACCCCAACGCCGTGATTACCGAGCTGGCCATGGCGGTCAAAAGCGAAATCTGCGAAAAGACGCTGGACATGTTCGTCTCCGCCTATGGTGCCGAAACCGGCAACCTGGCCCTCAAGCTGCTCTCTGTCGGCGGTGTCTACGTAGGCGGCGGCATCGCTCCGCGCATCCTGGAAAAGCTCAAGGACGGCGCCTTCATGAAGGCCTTCACCGACAAGGGCCGGCTCAGCCAGTTATTGGTGAATATGCCTGTGCGTATCATCCTCGAGCCCCGCGCCGCCCTGCTCGGCGCAGCAGCCTACGCCGAAGCCCGCGCCGCCGAGTTAAGCGGCATCTCCCCCCGCGCCGCCTCCGTCAAGTTTTAGGGAACCTCTGATTAAGTCGATGTTTCGAAAGGGCACGACTGGTAGGTCATGGCTTTAGCCATGATTGCCGCAAATGCAACAAAATAAATGTGGGCTTTAGCCCCTGAGGAATGGTTTTTCCGGAGGGAGGTGGGGGTTTCAACCCCCGCATAAACTCCCATACCTAATCTTCATCCTCAGGCTCAGATGAGGGTGGCGCGATGCCTCTCAGCAACCGAAGTTCGTCTCGAATCACAGTCAATTTGGCGGTCGGAATCTTCAACACTTCAGCGGCTACCTGATCCAACTCTTCCTCAAGGTCATCAATTTGACCTGTTTGTCCAGCGGCATTTGCATTGTGGCACTTTTTTGATAGCATCACAATCTTGCGATGCAACGGGTCTGATGCTGAATATTCAGGAATTGCCACATAATCAAATATGTGTCCTGAGATCGATGTTTGCAGAGTGTAGCTGCGTACAAACAACCCAATCGGAGAAGAATTGAGTATGCCGGACAGGAAATAGGCGGGGTCTGCCGAATGGAAAGATACGAGTACCAGCTTGTGGTCAGGAATAATCGTTTCCTCACCACTCGCTATTACAACTGCTTCAATTTCAGCACAGATTTCCTTCCAAACAACTTTGAACGGGGCATATGTGTAGGCCCCTACATTGTAAGAAGAGTAGAAGGGATCGACTTCAGGATCGAAGAACTGTGCTAGTAAGGCGCATTTGCGAATCGCGCTCTCGAATTGCTTAAAGTAGTCAAAGGTCTTTGGAAATTTGATTTTTAGGGTGCTCTCAGGCATTGCCTTCGATGGCTGATCGGGGGCCTGTGGGAGAATAATTTTGTATTTGCTTCCCCAATTCCATCGAGAAATGTCCTTCCCACGAACTAGCCGGTGCAAAAAGACAGATTCAACGGCGACTGTGACTTTCTTGACCTTCTTCTTTCCAGAATCCGCCAAGTTGGTAATTATGGTTGTATTTGATGGCCCTTTCTGCCAGTTTTCTATCCAATAGATCGTATTTGTTGGACAGTACACACCCTTGCGACTCTCGTATCCGATAGAGTGCTGTTGAAGGCTAGCAAGAACCTCAAGGACTTGATGAGAGCCAGTAATCCACGGTGAGCGCAAGTCGTCCTTGTCAACGGGAGTTGCGGCTTGGATTCGGCGTTCAACCTTCGATAGCACTTCCTTTAGGGAGGAGTCCTGGTGGATCTTGGCCTGTTTTTCCTTAATCCATCGTACGTAGGGGACCGGATATTCAATAGCTGAATGGGCCTTCCCTGCGATGAAGATCGCAGTGCGATTTGTTGCGCCCTCGAATGCCTGTATTGTGCCTAAATCCTCGACTTTTATTGGGGCGAAAAACTCCGGGGACGAACCGGGACGAGCGTATCGCAGCCCTCGAAATCCATCGCCTCCACCCTTTGTCTTGAAGATCGACTGTGTGATTAGGAAGCCAAGCGTGCCGGTTTCCTTCAAGTAGCTGTCATGGCACACATACGTCATGAGGATGGAAATATCATCCTTCGCACCTCCAAGTTTTGCCTTATATCCCTTCTGGCGGAACAGCCCGTACTCAAGCCAAAGTGAAGCGGTCGATTTTCTATATACGTCTGGGAGACTCTCCCAATTGACCCATGGAGGATTGCCCACGACAAAATCCACACGTGGAGTGAATAGTGGGGCGAATGCATTCTTAATGATTCGAGCCCAGACCCCATTCATATTTTCGGAGTTCAATTGGAGCAATACGCTGTAGAGATCTTTATGGAGAAGAACTTCCTGAACTGAAAGGCCTTCTTCTAGCACTCGGGCTATGAATTCGTCTGGGCCATAGCCATTCTTGACGCACATCTCTAGCATCTCTGCATAGCGCGCAATATCTGTTTGCGTATGAGTGATTTCTGTTGGAATTATAAAGGTCGCAGCGGCTGTTTTGAGATTACGAGCCTTTTTGAGGTCGCCTGTAAACAAGTCGCCATACTCTGAAGGAGTCACGATTGAGTCGCACATGTAGACTGGAATCTCGATGCTATCGACGTGGCTCGTAAGACCGCGAAGGGCGATTAGGTAATTGGTTCGCGCTGCCATGACTGCCAGTGGGTTAAGATCGAAGCCTATAACGTTCGCCAGGATTTTACGGCAAAGCTCAGCCTCGTTATATTTAATGTTTTCTCGGTTCAAGTCGTACCAACGGCGGATACGTGCTATCGCCATCACCAAGAAAGTGCCGGAGCCGCAAGCGGGATCAAGAATCCGGTCATCGGGATTTCCCGTATATTTCACTTGTTCAAGAACATGCTCCGCTAGCCAATCTGGCGTATAGTACTCGCCAAGATCATGGCGGACGCTCTTGGGGAATAGCTGGTGGTAGAGCTTCTTGAGAAGATCGCGGCTCTCCATAGGATCTTCAGCCATTGTGCCCGGATTGTAGGCGTCGAGCTGTGAAACCAGAGACCGAATCCACGCTTCCACTGCTTGGTTCCAAACGGGCAAGTACCAAGCGAACAGGTCGCCTTCCAGAAAGTTGGTAATGTTGAAATGTCGGAAGATGCTCCCGGCCTCGAAGTCTTCCATTTCCCTTTTGAGTTTTGCCCCTGTCGGAGCCTGGATCATCTTACTCAGGGGTGTGGGAAGTCCGTGGTCGAACGCGATGATTTGCGACGCCAGCAACTTCATAAAGAGGGCATAGTACGTATGAAGCGAGAATAGGAGAGCTGCGGCCTTCAACCCTGTGGCCGAAATATCGTATGAATTGGCGAGGCGTTTAATCTTCTCAGATGTTGTATTAACGTCGTACCCGCAGACTTCCCCGAACAGAATCTTCCACTGGTTAAAGAGAATCAGAGATTTGGGATGGTCCGTGTTTAGTAGAGTTTCATATAGGCTCTTAACGGCTAAACGCGCAAAAGGGGCACCAGCACCAAAATCCTTTGCTAGCTCAGATGGAGAGAACGGCTTACCCTTTGTACCGAGGTTAAAAAGCGCCCATAAGAATCGTTCCGCTGAAAACGGTGTTACTGGAGTTGGTTCTTGAACCTGCCATTCACCATCTCGATAGCGAATGAACACAAAGTACCTGCCATCAAGACCCACCCCAAACAGTGAGTTCAACGGCTGTCCGTGCTCCAAGCACAAATCTCTGAATCTACTCTTTATCTGTTCAATAACTTTTTTTGTACCAGGTGAGTCGAGTTTTGCGCCTATTTTTCCACTAGGGCTCTTTGGGTTCTTATATTCAATCAGCACGCGGTCATATACGCTGTCTACAAAGCCACTGGCAACCGTAAACTCATGTTTACCTTCAAGCTTTATTCCCGCAGCATCTTGAATCAGTTGAAGCTCCCGCTCTGAGGCGATACGAATTTCTTCCTCTTTTGTTGCGCTTTGCGCGGCGGAGATGAGGCGCTCAGCATATGCCTTTGCACGAACTGCAATCAAATCGTCGAACTTCATGTCGATGGCTTCCTATTCGGAGTGAATTCTCATCGCTCCAATTCCTGATTTCGTGAAGAGCCAGATTCCAACTGGGGGCCTTGAGGAAGTATAGGCAGTCGGATTGATTTCCGCAAAGCAATGGGTAGCCACACCGCAGAGCCTGCCTTGAGCGAAGTCGAAAGGTGGCTTGCAGATAATTACCTTCCGTCGGCGCACAATGATTTTCAGAAGTCTTCCTTCCAATCATCGTCCGGCACGTTCTTTCGCGCCGCCGTCCAGCCGGAAGCTGCCAGAAGAGACAGAAACGCCGCGTAACTCCTTATCCTGGAATATTTTGCAGGGAACTTCTTTGTTTTCTATATTTTGCAACGCAACCCTCCCTGCAACCTCAAGAAAACAAGGATTTTGCGTCCAAAGTATGGGTGGGGGTACCCGATGTTCCAGCTTTGCCGTCACATCAAGACCAACGGGCACTGTAGACCATCCGCCATTCAAGCCAGGACGGGTTTGTTCTCTCCAAACCAGTGCCTCTTCAGCCACAGCGAAACCTGCACCAGCAGAATCAGCGCCGGAACCTCGACCAGCGGGCCGATGACCGCAGCAAAGGCCGCGCCGGATTTCAGCGTGAAGACGGCTACCGCAACCGCAATGGCCAGCTCGAAGTTATTGCTCGCCGCGGTGAACGAGAGCGTGGCTGTCTGTGAGTAATCCGCGCCAACCATTCTGCCCATCCAGAAACTGACAAAAAACATCACCACAAAATAGATCAACAACGGCACGGCGATGCGCAGCACATCCAGCGGAAGCTGGACAATTAAATTCCCTTTTAAGCTGAACATGACGACGATAGTGAAGAGCAGGGCAGTCAGCGTCAGCGGGCTGATGGCCGGCACAAAGCGCGTCTGATACCAATCGCGGCCTTTGGCGCGCACCAGGAAAAAGCGGGTCAACATTCCTGCCAGAAACGGAATGCCGAGATAGATAAAGACACTCTGCGCAATCTGGCTCATGCGAATGTCCACCACAACGCCCTTCAATCCAATCAGCGGTGGCAGCACAGTCAGAAAGAACCAAGCATAAACGCTGTAGAAGAGCACCTGGAAGACGCTGTTGAAGGCCACGAGTCCAGCGGCATAATCCGTGTCTCCCTTCGCCAGCTCATTCCACACAATCACCATGGCGATGCAGCGCGCCAGCCCAATCAGAATCAGTCCGGTCCTGTACTCCGGATAGCCGCGCAGAAAGATCACCGCCAGCGCAAACATCAGCACCGGTCCGATCACCCAGTTCTGGATCAGCGAGAGGCCCAGCACCTTGCGATTGCGAAAGACCTCGCCCAGCCGCTCATACTGCACCTTGGCCAGCGGCGGATACATCATCAGAATCAGGCCCACGGCGATAGGGATATTCGTCGTGCCCGCTTGGTAGCGTTGCAGCAGCGCGGGCACATCCGGCACAAACCTTCCCAGAGCGACGCCGGCTGCCATGGCGAGAAAGATCCAGAGCGTCAGATAGCGGTCGATGAACGAGAGCTTTGAAGCGCCGCTCGGCACAGGGCAGCAAAGTTGCGGGTCTGTCTGCATTACATCTCTCCTCTGCGACAATGCGCGCAGTTACAACGGCTGCTTTCCTAGGTCGCGCATCCGGTTCTCGATCGCCATGCGGTCCAGCGTATCGAGCGGCAGGCTGAGAAACAGTTGCACGCGGTGACGCATCTGCCGCAACGTCTGCGCGAAGGCTGCGCGCTTCTGCTCGTCCGTACCAACGACCGCAGCTGGATCGGGAAATCCCCAATGCGCCGTCACCGGCTTGCCGGGCCACAGCGGGCACGCCTCGCCCGCCGCGTTGTCGCAGACGGTGATAACAAAATCCATCTCCGGCGCGCCGGGTACGGCGAACTCGTCCCAGCTTTTGCTGCGCAGATTCTCCGTCGGGTAACCCAGCGCCCGCGCCTGTTCAATGGCAAAGGGATTCACTCTGCCGCTGGGATGGCTGCCCGCGCTGTATGCCTTGAAGCGTCCCGCGCCCAGTGTGTTGAAGAGCGCTTCGCCCATGATGCTGCGCGCCGAGTTGCCGGTACATAGAACGAGGATGTTGTAGGGCATTTGCATGGTCTCCGCCGATCTGAACTAGTTGCAGCACCCCGGCGGGCAACACCCGGCAGCAGGCTTCTCGGCCCGGATAAAGGCGCTCACAAACTTGCCCTCAATCAACGGAGCCACTGCCGCCACATCGATCCCCGCCTCCACCAGAAAATGCCGTGCGTCTTCAATCGTGTACACGCGCGTCGGCTCCAACGAGATGCAGCAGAACCCAGCCTTTTCCAGCTTGGCTACATACTCCCGCTCCTCCAGCGCGCCGGCCACGCAGCCCGCCCATAGCAGCATGGACTTGCGCACCTCGTCCGGAACCTCGCCGCGTACGACGACATCGGAAACCGCAAAGCGCCCGCCCGGCTTGAGCACCCGGAAGGCCTCGCGCAGCACGCGGTCCTTGTCGGCGGAGAGATTGATGACGCAGTTGGAGATCACTACGTCCACCGAGCAATCGGGCAGCGGAATGTTTTCAATCTCGCCCTTGAGAAACTCGACATTATCCACGCCCGCCTGGCGCTGGTTTTCGCGTGCCAGGACCAGCATGTCGTCGGTCATGTCCAGCCCGTAGGCTTTTCCGGTTGGCCCCACGCGTTTGGCGGAGAGCAGCACGTCGATGCCCCCGCCGGAGCCCAGGTCGAGAACAGTCTCCCCCGGCTTCAGCTCAATCAGCGCGGTCGGGTTGCCGCAGCCCAGCGAGGCCAGAATTGCGTTTGCCGGCAGCCCGCTCTGCTCGGCTTCGTTGTAGAGGTTGGTGGTGATGGGGTCGCAACAGCGCAGCGCGGGGTCGCCGCAAGCTACCGAGCCGCTTTTGCGCACCTGCCGCGCCGCGGCGCCATATTTCTCCTGAACCAAAGTTTTGGTCTCCATCGTGTACTCCTCACATACGCTTAGGCAAATATATTCTCGATCCTCATATTTGTCAATCCGTATATAATCAATCTATGCCCCGCGACTCCAGATCCGTCACTCTGGCCGGCGTTTTCGCGGCCCTGGCCGACACCACTCGCCTGCGCTTGCTCAATCTGATGGCCAGCCGCGAGGTCTGCGTCTGCCACTTTGTCGAGATTCTCGGCCAGAGCCAGCCCAAGATCTCGCGGCACCTAGCCTACCTGCGCCAGGCCGGCATCGTGGCCGCGCGCCGCGAAGGCAAGTGGATGCACTACAGCATCTGCGTGTTAGCCGATACCGCAGCCGCCTCCATCCTCAGCGCCGCATTGGCCGCGCTGGGCAATGACCGGCAGATGCGCGCAGACTGCGGCAAACTGAACCGCACTTGCTTACAGGCATCACCCGCGGGAAACAATCCCAGCTGCTGCAGAAAGGCTGAATCCGCATGATGCGTTTATTGATGGTTTGGTTGGTGCGGGTGCTGGTGGTGCTTGCGGCTGCGTTTGTGGTGCTGTACATGGGCGACTGGGCTGTCTACAAGCTGCGCGGATCGCCCCAGTCCACAGTCACCGTCAACCGCTACGTGACCATCCCGCTCAAAGGCAACAAGCAGGAATTCGACTACCTCGGCTCCATCGATGTGCCCTGCTCGGTCTCTTTGTTCCCACAGGCAGGGCAAGCCTCCTGCTGGCAACTGCGCCGTAACCCCAACCAGGGAATAACCCAGTAGAGACTTTTCTGGAAAGATGTACTCTGCCCGAGGACAGCAAACATAGCTCAGTGACACAGGTCACGTCGGTGAAAACAGAAGATTGTCTAACATCGTTCAATCTTTCGGTAACTCCCGAGGAACGATGTATAACCACACCCAGAACGAGAACGGGACCTATAACACTCGCTGCCTTTTCTGCTTCATGACCATCGCCTCGTCTGTGGAAGCGGACAAGGAGCTGGCCAGCGTAGAGGCCCGGCATATCTGTCCGGAGCGGGCGCTGGCGGCGTTGCTGGAGCAGGAAAAGGCTATTGAATCGCAGAGCCATCCAAACTCACCATATTCTCCAAACTCACCATATTCTCGAAACTAACCATAATCTCGAAACAGCCAGGCCGCATCGACCCTATTGCAAGCGCGCCTGATCACGCAGTTGGCGGGCCGTAACCTCCAGAAAGGTCTCTATGCTGGCCCCCACAGGCGGCTCCAGTCCGGATTTTGCCCGGATGGCGGCGGCGATGCGTTCGGCCAGGGCTTGGCGCGTGGGCAGGCTCAAGTCCAGCCGGCGCGCGAAAAACCCCTCCAGAACCTCGAGGTCGGTGGAAGAGAGCCGGGCAATGTTGGTGGCCGGCAACGAATAGGCGTTGTGCGGTTCCGGAGCCGGGGTGCTGGGGGCAAAGATCTGCGCGGTGAAGGTTCGAGCCCTCGATTCACCCCATAAGGGAGCCTCCTCCACACGATCTCGCACGACCAGGGTGCCCGCTGCCAGGTCGCCCAGCCTCTGGTGCTGGCGGGTGGAGAAGATTGCGATCACACCCACCGCATAGAAGAAGGGGAACTGATCCACATAGCGGACCAGGTTGCGGGCCATGGATTCGAAGAGGCCGATGGCGCGGCCGGAGCGCTGAATGACGCGAATCCGGGCTACGCGCTTGCCCGGAGTGCGGCCGTTCCAGAAGGCCTCAAAGAGCGTGAAATAGCCCCAATTGAGCAGAAAGATGATGAAAATGATGATCGCGACGGCCCATTCCGCTGACTTTTCTGAAAACGCCGCGATGTTCAGCGGGAAGAGAATGAGAAGCACCACAAGCACGAGAATGCCGGCGAGCCAGATCAGGGAATCGACTAGCAGAGCGATAAAACGGCTGCCGATGCCGGCCAGGGGCATCTGGATGTCAACCAGCTCCGGCGTATCGATGTTAAGCTCATCTGGGTTATGCTGATCTGAATTCAACTCCATGGCGCAAGTCCTCTCCAACCAGTGGATTCTCAAACGCCGGCCCCACTGGGACCGGCTGGCCGCATTGCTGGCCCAATCCGACGCAAGCGGCCTGGGCCAGCTCTCTCGCGCGGAGTTGCAGGAGCTGGCCCTGCTCTACCGGCAGGTGGCGGCAGACCTCTCCGTGCTGCGCCAGGACGCGACGTCGCGGACTTACGCGCAGCATGTGAATCATTTGCTGGCTCGCGCTCACCATATCATTTATTCGGGGCGGAAGGCCAGTATTCTCACGCTTTTTCGGTTTCTGAGGGACGAGTATCCGCTTATTTTTCAGCGCCAGATCGGCTATGTTGCGGCCTCGGTGCTGGTCTTCGTGTTCTTTGGAGTGCTGGGCGCGGCGCTGACCAGCGCGCGGCCGGAGTTCATGCGCAACTTTTTAGGCCCGGAGATGATCGCCACCATGGAGCGCCACAAGATGTGGACCGAATCGGTGGTGAGCATCGCTCCGATGGCCTCCAGCGCCATCATGACCAACAATCTTTCGGTCAGCTTTGTGACCTTTGCTTCCGGGATCGCCTTTGGCCTGGGAACCTTCCTCTATCTCTTCGAGAACGGGATGCTGCTGGGGGTGATTGGCGCGGCCTGCCACCACTACGAGATGTCACAGGCGTTGTGGAGCTTTGTGGTTCCGCACGGGTCGCTTGAGTTGCCCGCGATTATGATCGCCGGCGGGGCGGGCTTCCGGCTGGGCCACGCCATGCTCTTCCCCGGCGCGCTACGCTGGCGGGAGTCGGTGGCCCGCGGCGGCATCGAGGCCACGCGTCTGGTCAGCGGCATCGTTCCCCTGCTGGTGATCGCCGGCTTGCTGGAAGGCTTCTTTTCCCCGTCGCAGGCTCACGAATGGTTCAAGTTCACCGTAGGCGGGCTGCTGTTTGCGATGCTGAATTTGTGGCTCTTCCGGCCGGCGAAAAAATAGGGAATAGGGAATAGGGAAATACCCTCCGGGGCTAAAGCCCAGCGTTGATCCTGTTGGCTTCATGCGGGGGTTTCACAGGCTGCGGAAAAAGTCTGAATTTCAGTCGAAATTGACGAAAAACATCCCTCAGGGGCTAAAGCCCTGCTCTGTTATGAGACGTTTACGGCACGACTGAAGTCGTGCCCTTTCAAAACAACGTGTTTTCCCGCAGCCTGTGAAACCCCCGCCTCCCTCCGATGGGCCGATTGAGTTTTGAGGTTTCCCACCCTAGCCGCAAAGACAAGAACGCGGCGAGGGTGGGGCACCCGGTCATTTGTGAGTGGGGAAGGGCGAAAAAGCAAGAAGCAGGTCCTTCGACTCCTTTTCGCTGTGCTCAGGGTCGCTTAGGATGACTACGAGGGTGGGACACCCACATCCGAGTGGGGCACACATTGTTACACCTTCACGAAAATCCGTTTGCGATAGAGCACCCATACTGGCAAAAAGCAGGCAGCGGTAAATGTCAACGAGAAGGCAAATGCCGCCCAGCCGGGGTTGGGGATGAGCGCGAAGGTGTGGTTGAAGAGATAGCCCCGCAGGTTGTAGAGCCTGCCGTCCGCGGCGAAGCGGATGCTCCCCACCGTGATCGCCAGCAGTTCGCTGAACATATAGGCCACGATGGCGTTTGAGCCTAGAACGAGACAGGGCCAGGTCCAACCTGTGCGCCAGCCGCGCACGTCGGCAGCCCAGAAGGCCAGCGTGAGCACGCCCAGTGACCATCCTGCCGCCACCAGCACGTAGGAGCTGGTCCATAGATTTTTATTGAGCGGAAACCAGGCGGACCAGAGGTAGCCCAAGGCGAGGCAGGCCACGGAGCCCGCTGCCAGCCCCAGCGCCTTGGCTTTGACCGGCTTTTGCGCGCGCAACCAAAGCCCGGTCAGCAGCCCCAGCAGCGTGGTGCCCAGAGCGGGCAGTGTGCTCAAGAGTCCCTCGGGATCGTGCAGATTGTGGACCGGAGCTTCCAGATAGAGGTGATGGGGCATGAGATGGCGGTCGATCCAGGAGACCAGATTCAGGCTTTGATCCATGAAGGGAATATCGCGGCCGGGCATTCCGGCGCCGGGCACCGGAACCCAGCGGAGCAGAATCCAGTAACCCACGAGCGCCACCACCAGCGCCGCGACCTTGGTCCACGCGCGCTTATCGCACAGGTAGAAGAGGCCCACGAGCAGGTAGCAGAGGGCGCTGCGCTGCAACACGCCGTAAAAACGGAGATACTCGATCCCAAAGAAGGGAAAGGTGTTGACTACAAGGCCCAGGAGAAACAACTTTGCGGCCCGTTCGAGCGTGTGCCGGGCCAGTTGAATGCGCGTGGCGCCTCGGGCAAGCCGCGCCTCAAAGGCAAAGACGATGGAGGCTCCCAGCACAAAAACAAAGGTGGGGAAGACGAGGTCGGTAGGCGTCAGCCCATTCCAACTGGCGTGGTTCATGAAACCCCACGAGTCGGAGCCGCCGTTGTTGTTCACCATGATCATGAAGGCGATGGTGACGCCGCGCAGCAGATCGAGCGAGAGTAACCGCTGGACGGGCGCTGGAGCAAGATCCGGGTTGGTCATGACGTCTTGTATTCTCCGGGCTGGCTGATTAAAGAGCCGCCTCTACGCTACGCGCTGAGGGCGGGCTTCGCCAAGTCTGCCTCTGAAAAACAGGAAATAGGGATGAGGGAATAGGGAATAAGGATCAGGAAAGCAGAATTCCCATACACCCGTTTTTTCGGCGCAAAGGCTTATTTGGCCTTGACCCTCTACCTATGGATGGGTAAAAATCATAAGCAATCTGGGTCGAAAAAGGAGATTCCGGCTAATACCATCCCCGCAGAAACTTTCCGGCTTCCCTTCTTCCCCCATTATTCATCTTTTTTACAAGATCGGGCACTGCTTCGGCTTCTTGTCTTCCCTGGAGGTTCTGCATGATAGTCCCCGTGCGCCCTGTCATCCTCGGCGTCACTCTCGCCGTGCTTGTATTCACTGCGCCGTCAAAAGCGGCGGCCCCACCCGAGACGCCAACGCCGCCTGCAAGCTCGCCGCAAGGACAGACCAGCAAACAGCCCAACAGCGATTACGGCTCCGGCGGCAACGCCGTGATGCAGAACGACACATCCGGAGCCGAATTGCATGGCACCGTCTACGACTCCTCCGGAACCCTCCGCCACGACGAGACCAATACCTACACCGCCCCCGGCGGCGCGGAGCACAAAACCGAGCAACACGCCTATGACTTCGATTTCAAGGGCCACCTGCAACTGGGCCTGGACTATAAATACGATCTTCGCGGCGGTTTGAGCTACTCCGACATCACCCATTACGGGCTGCACGGCGAGCGCATCGCGGAGGAGGTTACGAACTACCGGGCAGATGGTTTTGAAATTAAGGATTGGTCGCTCGGAACCCACCAGTGGTACACCAACTTCACTCCCTATAAAACGCCCCTGCCCACGGGAACCGCTGCGCAGGCGCCGCTCACGCCCACCAACACCAACATCGGCGTGCTCTTTCCGCGCAGCTACGCTGCCGGCGAAACCATTACGGGTTCGCTGTGGCCTTCCACGTACGCGGAAAACTTCAAAGTCGTTCCGGGCTTGAGCGAGTACAGCTTTCCCATCCAGCTCTACCACCTGCCCGATGGCTTGCCAGAGTGGTCGAGCCTGCAGATCGGCGTCAAAGGCGACGGATACTTTCCCGTCAACCCCAACGGGACGTTTTCCGTGCATATTCCCTACGATTGGAAGGGACCGCTTCAACTTCAGGCGCGCCAGCCCAATCCAGTTGCGGGACTCGGCCCCACCAGCGCGTTTCTCTACATTGACCCTCCCATCGCCGCGCTCGCGCTTACCAACGGCCAATTCCCCACAATCGGGCTGAGCCGCTTCCACGAAGACATCAAGGATCATCTTGTGGACCTCTGGGAAGACGCCTGCGACTTGGAAGAGACGCTTGATGATCTCTACTCCGAGACAACTCCAGACTGGGCGACGATCTACGCAGTCAAGGACGATCTCAAAGATATCTACGCCGAGATCGATGAAGTAGAAGACGATATGTCGCCGGAGGAAGTGATCTCGCTGGCTCATGAGATGCAACAGGAATCCATAGACTTCTATAGCTGGCTCAGCAAGCGGCCGAATCTCACTGCCGATGATAAGGACGATCTTGATGATGCCGAAAGTTGGGCCGACTTCCTCGATGACGAAATTGGCTATGCCAGATTCATGGCCGGCTGGGGACCGGCCCATCCCATCGTGCAGCCGTATTTTACGAACCCCGTGTTGATGCAAGGCAAACTCGGTGTCATCGGCGGCTCGTTTTCCCTCGACCCGTACGATACGCACATCCACATCGACAAGTTTTCCATCACGCCGCTGGCCGCGACACCGAACAGTTGGTACTTTATGCCGCCCAGCGGCCTCACCGCGGGCCAGCACGACTACCTCATCGACGGCCCGCTCTTCTCTGAGACCATCTTCCCCTTCTTCTATATGACGCTCACCATGTCGGCCGATCAGCTGAACCTGCACAAGGGCCAGCACACCACGTATCACTTGATACTCGATGGGCTGAACGGTCTTCCCGGCGGCGCCTGGGGCGGCTCGTCCGATCCCACCGACCTGATCGGCTCGTCGGAACTGAGCGCGGCCCAGAAAGCGGCAGGACCTTCGCGCAAGGGATACATCACTCTCACGGTCACCAACGAATCGCCCGGCGTGATCTCGATGCAGAATCAGTTCAAAACGCTCGACGCGTCCTTCTTTGCGCCTTCCGGCTCCTTCAAGCTCGACGGCGGCGTCGGCGCCATCCGGGACGGCGGCTTCTCCATCAGTGGCGTGGCGCGCGCCTACCTTCAGCCCGAAATCGGCGTCGGCATCCCTCCCGGCACAACGCTTTCGGGAGGATCAACGGACTTCAAGCCCGGAATTCTGAACACGAATTGGTTGCCGCCCTTCAGCTTGAATTACGACCCTGTGGCATTCAAAAACTCGTCCTTCATGACTTACTGCCCCGGCTACGGCGCGGCTCCCGCGTCCACGCCATGCGTCGAGAGCGTGATCGACGACCTGTATCCCCCAAAACCAAAAGTCGAGAGCGTCGTCGACGATCTCAAGTCCACTCCACCGGTCAAACAGGTGCAGGACAATTCGACGGATTCGAAGAAGCTGCAGGATGCGGAAAAGCGCGTCCAGGAAGCGAAGGAGAAGGAAAAAGCAGCGTTCACAAAGTTACTCTCGGCTGGCAATGTGTTGGAATCAACTTTTAAGGACGGTTTGGACAAGGCCGATCCGGAGCTCCAGGAAAAGTTAAAACAGGCAGAAGACAGGCTAAAAAAGGCAACAGAGGAGAGAGAAAAAGCAGCGGCTACGCAGGAGGCAACCCCAACCGCCGAAAACGAGAAACTGCTGCGCTATGCGCAAGTGGAGGAAACGGAAGCCTGGTCCGCCGCTGATGCCGCCAGGAAAGAAGTGATCTACGGTTTCGATGCCGACACAAAAAAGGCATACGACCAAGCTGTGGATGACTACAATAAGGCCTCTAAGGAATGGCTGCCGACCGAGAACGAGAAGCGCGCAGCCTATGAAGCTCTGGAAAAACTCGAAAATACTCAAGAAGAAGTCCGGATTGAAATTGGGATTTGACACGCCCTTAATAGCGTTGCGGCTACTATCCCCTTGGCTGTTACACTGCCATGGCAGAGAATTTCAGCAATTTTGTTTACGGAATTCTGGAGACCCGCCGTGGCAGATGTTCAACCCCCCGTTTTCAAGCCTTTTGTTTCCGCCAACGATAAGCGCCCGGAGTTCACCCTCCGCGCCGTAGTGCTCGGCTCGGTTTTCGGCATCATTTTTGGCGCAGTCACCGTTTATGTCGGCCTGAGGGCTGGGCTCACGGTGGCCGCGTCGATTCCCATCGCAGTGCTGTCGATCAGTATTTTGAGAGCCTTTGGCCGCAACTCTATTCTGGAAAACATCATCGTCCAGACCACCGGTAATGCCGGCCAGTCCATCGCGTCGGGAGTGATCTTCACGCTGCCTGCTCTGGTATTTCTGGGCTTCGATCTGGAATACGCGCGCATATTCATGCTGGCACTGATCGGCGGTTTTATCGGCGTACTGTTCATGGTGCCGCTGCGCCGCCAGCTCATCGTCGAGGAGCACGGCAAGCTGCTCTACCCCGAGGGCACCGCCTGCGCCGACGTGCTGATCGCCGGCGAGAAGGGCGGCTCGTTTGCCAGCCGCGTCTTCATGGGACTTGGCCTGGGTATGCTCTACACCTTTTTCCAGAATGAAAATCTCTTCGGCGCGTGGCCGGGAACGCCCGAGTTTCAGCCTGACTTCGGCCCGCAGCACGTATTGAGAGGCGCATCGATCAAGGCCGACGCGACGCCGGAGTATTTAGGCGTCGGCTACATCATCGGTCCCAAAACCGCGGGGATCATGGTTGCCGGCGGCGTCTTCTCCTGGCTCGTACTGATGCCGCTGATTTACTTCTTCGGCAAGGAAGTTGGCCATCCCATCTACCCCGGCACCGTTCCTATCGCACAGATGGGGCCCAGCCAGCTGTGGTCCACGTATATCAAGCCATTCGGCGCCGGAGCCGTGGCCGCCGCCGGACTTATCACACTCATCAAAACCATGCCCACCATTATCAGCGCGCTCGGCTCGGGCTTCAGGAACATCCGCGGAGGCAAGGCAGGCCAGGCCAAACCCATCCGCACTGAGGATGATCTATCGATGGGCACGGCGGTCATCGGCTCTGTGCTACTGATCGTCCTGATGTTCTGCTTCCTCTACTTCAGGCCGGTCCCCGGCGCGCAGGTCGGCATCTGGGCCAATCTGGCCGCTTCGTTCCTGGTGGTCTTCTTCGGATTCCTCTTCGTCACCGTCAGCTCGCGGGTTGTGGGACAGATCGGCAGCTCGGCCAATCCCATGTCGGGCATGGCCATCGCCACGCTGATGGCCACCTGCGCGGTCTTCCTGGTGGAGGGCTGGACGGCTCCCGCATACGGCGCATTGGCCATCACCATTGGCGGTGTTGTCGCCATCGCCGCAGCCGAGGCCGGCGACACCTCGCAGGATTTGAAGACCGGCTTCCTGGTCGGCGCCACACCGCGTATGCAGCGCTTCGCCTTCCTCATTGGAATCGTGGTCTCCACCGTCGCCATCGGCTTCACCCTCCGCGTGATGAACGAAGGCTCACAGGAATTCCGCGAAGCCCCGCAGGCCTGGAACCTCACCGCGCCGCATGAGGGCGTTGCCGTGCAGAACGACACGACCAGCCTGTGGGAGAACTTCCCCGTAATCGGCGCGGACAAAACCAAGACCACCCACCACAAGAGCGAGTACATTGTGCTGAATGCGATCGGCTCTCCGGAACTGGCCGACGGCAAATACCTCTACTCGCCCGCCAGCGGCAAGATCGAAGTCCAATGGATTCCCGGCATCGGCAGCGAGAAGATCGCCGCGCCCCAGGCCCGGTTGATGGCCACCGTCATCAGCGGGATTCTGAGCCGCAAGCTGCCCTGGGGATTGGTGCTTCTGGGCGTCTTCCTGGTTCTCGGCATTGAGCTGCTCGGTATCCGCTCGCTTACCTTTGCGGTAGGCGCATACCTCTCCATCGGAACCACACTGGCCATCTTTGCAGGCGGCCTCATGCGCTGGATGGTGGACGCGGCGGTGAAGAAGGCCGGCGGGGACGCCGACTCGGAGGGCGACGTTTCGCCCGGTTCGCTCTATGCCTCAGGACTCATCGCCGCCGGCGGCATCATCGGCCTCCTCGGCATGGGCCTCAAACTCTACGAAAACCTGCTGGCCAAAGACAACCCCATCGCCTTCCACATCACCGACAACCCCGCCGTCTCGGTACTAGCCTTCGCGGCACTGGCATTCTCGTTGTATTACTTTGCGAGGAAGCCGCTGAAGAAGTGAGCGGTGTAGGTTGTTTAATTCACCAAGATGGGCGTCCCAGGCATGGAGCCAGGGGCGCCCATCTTTTTGAAATATCGCTGTGATGCGAGCGCTCCGGCATTGTTCCTTACCGCTGCAGTGTGAAGATCACGCTTACTGTGGTCTCCACCTCGACCGGCAGGCCGTCGAGCAGATAGGGCCGGTAGCGCCAGGACCTCACGGCATCCAGCGCGGCCACTTGCAACATCATCGGTCCGCTGATGACGCGCAGGTTCTCGATGGTCCCGGTTTTTGAGATGATGGCCGCGAGCGTCACCGTGCCGGTGGTTCCCGTAGCCTTTGCGATGGCGGGATAGACCGGCACCCTTTTCTCGATCAGCAGTCCCTCCTCGACGGAGGTGGAGATACGCAGCCGGGTCTGCACGTCGGGATGGACGACGGGCACATCCACGTTCCTCTTAAAGAGGTCGTTATTGGGATCTGTCAAGGGTGTGCCGATAGTGATCGGCTGCTCGGTGGTGGCAGGAATGTAGGTGCTCGTTGGAATTGTGCGCGGCGCCTGAAATGGATTGTTCTGCGTCTCGGTTGAGGGCCGGGCCGTCTGCGTGGGTTGTTGCTGCGGCAGCTGGGGCTTGGGTGGCACAAACACTTCCATCAGGAAGGTGCTGACCTGGTGCGGCAGCGCCGGAGGGCAGATCAGCGGAATCATGACGAACGCCATCAGGATGGAGGCGTTGAATGCGAATGCCACGATCATCCATTGGCGGCTGCGGGTGTGGATTCTGCATGCGGATTCAAAGGTTGAGTCTTCAAACATGGCCTGCCTCCCTGAGGTACGAATTCACCCGCACCGGCTGAGAGTTTGGAGGCCATTTTCAGGCGCGAGCGGGCTTGCCGCTCGGCACGCTAGTTCAGCGCGGGGAGCGGGGCTCTAAGCACTCCGCATATCCCAATCGGAACCACTGTACTTAGGTAGACACCGGAGTCAGGAAAAGTGTTCCCGGTAAGCGAAGAATTGCTAAAACGTGTTTCATAAATAGCATTGCTGATGCGTTTGCAATTCCTCCGGGGCTAAAGCCCTCTTTATTTGTTGGCTTTGTGCGGGGGTTGAAATTCACCCCAGCGAGCAAAGATCGCTCGCCGGGGACCCCGATGAACCGCCGCCTCCCTCCGGAGCGAGTTACTCGGGCAGGGTCAGCTTGCCCGTTACGCTGAAGGTCTGCGCAAGCACCTGTACGCCTGTCTTTGGCTGGCCGCCGCCTACCGAAACTGTATATTCGCCCTCGGCGATGATGGGAATGCCGTCTTCAGTGACCATGCTCAGGTCGCGCGGCTGTAACTCGAAATGCAGCCTTTGCGAAGCGCCGGCTTCCAGATGAACCCGCTGAAATGCGCGCAACGTCCTGAGCGGCGCGCCGGGGACTTTGGGAAAGCTGAGATAGATTTGAGCTACTTCGTCTCCCGCGCGCTGACCGGTGTTGGTGACGGTAACTTCAGCGATAACCGAGTTACCCGCAGTTATTGGACCGCTGGGAACGGTAAGTCCGCTATAAGTGAATGTGGTGTAACTCAAGCCGTAACCAAATGGATAGAGCGGCGTCCCTTCGAAGTAGCGATAGGTGCGGCCCTTCATCGCGTAATCCTCAAAGGGCGGCAACTGAGTTACATCCTTGTAGAAGGTGACGGGCAGGCGTCCGGCGGGGTTGTTGCGGCCAGAGAGGGTTTCAGCCACGGCGGCGCCGCCCTCTTCGCCGGGATACCAGGCTTCGAGGATAGCGTTGGCGTGAGCCGCGGCCCAATTGACGCCGAGGGCGCTGCCATTGGTGAGCACTACGACCAGTGGCTTGCCCGCGGCGGCCACGGCTTCCAGCAGTTGCTGCTCGGGTTTGGGAAGGTCGAGGCTGGTGCGGTCGCCGCCCTTGAAGCCTTCCTCGTTTATCTGCATCTCTTCGCCTTCCAACTCGCTGGTGATGCCGACTACAGCTACGACCACATCGGCATCGCGGGCTGCGGCAACAGCCTCGGCTGCGGAGGACGAATCTTTGCGAAGAAACGATGTTCCGGGCACAAAGTTGATCGACGCGCCGGGAAACTCAGCCCTCAGGCCTTCGAGCACGGAGACGGTGTGCGAGGGAATGCCGTTGTAGTTGCCCAGCAGCACCTTGGTCTGATCGGCCAGTGGACCGACGACGGCGATTTTGATGTTAGCAGTACGCAGCGGCAGAATGCCGTCGTTTTTCAGCAGCACCATGGACTCATTGGCGATTTTGCGGGCCAGGGCGCGATGGGTGGCGCTGTCCAACAGCTTTTCGTCGATTTTTGAGTAGGGCACGATCTCCGGCGGATCGAACATTCCCAGCTTCATGCGCGCCGTGAAGAGGCGCGTGAGAGCCACGTCGATCTCGCTTTCTTTGAGGAAGCCCCGCTGGACGGCGTCGAGATAGGGCTTGTAGTCGTGATCGTCATTGACCTTGGTGAGAAAGTCCACGCACTCGTTGTCCATGCCGCGTTGCAGGCTGATGGCCGAGGCCTCGGCCTGGGTGGGTTTGTAGTGGTGGCCGTCGAAGATGTTGATGACCGCGCCGCAGTCGGAGACCACGTAGCCCTTGAAGCCCCACTTGCCGCGCAACTGATTCTGAAGCAGAAACTCGTTGGCGCATGCGGGCTGGCCGTTGATGCTGTTGTAGGCGCACATCACGGAGCCGGCCTTGGCCTCGACGACCGTGGCGCGGAAGGCGGGCAGATAAGTGTCCAGCTCATCGTGCTTGCTGATGGCGACGTCGGCGGTGTGGCGCGTTGGCTCAGGGCCGCTGTGCACAGCAAAGTGCTTGGGCGTGGAAATCACGCGATAATAGCGCGGGTCGTCGCCCTGCATTCCGGTGACAAAGGCCACGCCCATGCGCGCGGTCAGGAATGGGTCTTCGCCGTAGGTCTCCTGTCCGCGTCCCCAGCGCGGATCGCGAAAGATATTGATGTTGGGCGCCCAGAAGTCGAGGCCTTCAAAGATGTTGCTGTGGCCGGCGCGCACCGCCTGCGCGTGCTTGATGCGCCCTTCAATGCCGATGACTTCGGCCATCTGGTGGATGGCCGGCGCGTCGAAGGTGGCTCCCAGGCCGATGGGTTCGGGAAACTCGGTGGTGCCGTCGCGCATCACGCCGTGCAGCGCCTCGCTCCACCAGTCGTAGGCCGAAATGTTGAGGCGCGGAATGGCCCGCGCCTGGTTCACAAGCTGGGTGGCCTTCTCGGGGAGCGTCATCCGGTGTACCAGATCTGCCGCGCGCTGCTCGGCGGGCAGGCTGGGGTCAAGGTAAGCGGGCTTGGAAGCATTCTGCGCACCGGCCAGACAGGCTGCTATGCTCAGCGCCAACGCAGCCGTTATCCTTCGAAATTCAGGGGTCATCATAGTAAACCTCTTTCAGTGGTCAGTGAACAGTGGTCAGTGATCAGTTTTCAGTTGTCAGTATAGGCGCATTGGTCCAGACCCGGAGTTCAGGAAAGACGATTTCTGGCTGATTATTTCGCGCGGTGCGACGGCTTCAGGCCGATTGCATGTAACCTTTTCTGTGCAGGGGTCGTAAGGTTAGGTAGAAGGGGGAAGGGCGGATGCGGAACGGAGCGAGCGACGTCCTGAACCAGTTTCGGCAAGGCGACGCGGACGCATTCGAAGCGCTCTTTCGCCAGCATCAGCGCGCGGTCTACGGCTGGATTTTGCGCATCGTCCGCAACCCGGCAATGGCCGAAGAGCTGACAGTAGAGGCCTTCTGGCGCATCCACCGGGCCCATGCCCGCTTTGATCCGTCGCGGGGTTTTGCGGGCTGGGCGCGGCGCATCGCCACTCGCGTGGCGTTCGACTGGCTACGGACGAGCCGGGCGGAGAGCGAGCTGTCCATGGAAGCCTGCGCCGAAGTAGCTGCGCCGGCCGAGGCCGATCCGGCTGTGACCGCGGAAATTCGCAGGAAGACAGCGCTGGCCTTTGGGCGGCTGCCTCCGAAGCTGAGGATTGCGGCCACGCTGGCGGTCATCGAGGAACAGCCGCAGAAAGATGTAGCCGCGGCGTTGGGAATTTCGGTTGCGGCCGTCAAGGTGCGCGTCTTCCGCGCGCTTCGCTTGCTCAGAAAAGATCTGGAACAACAAGGAATCACACCATGAATGCACACGATGAGGACAGCATGAAAAAGCTTTTGCGGCGGGCGCTGCCGCCGGTGAACAGCGACGCCGGGCCCGGTCGCGATCTGTGGCCCGACGTGCTGCGGCGGCTCGAAGCGAATCTAGCCGCGAAAACTGTTGCGATGGCCACGCCAGGCTGGGTCTGGTTTAACAGCGCCTGGTTCGATGGGGCATTGCTGGCCGGTCTTGTGGGTCTTGTCGTGATCTTTCCGGCGGCGATTCCCGTGCTGCTCTACTATCTGTGAACCCGCGGACGCATACGCCCGCAAGAAATGGAGAAACTGATGAACACTCATCCTTATCTTCGCGCTTATCTGGCGGGGATTTTCGTGCCCACGCTGGTTCTGCCGCTGCTGCTCACTGTGTTTATCGTGGTGCGAATCGTGCTCAAGGCACCGGTCCCAATTGAACAAGCCATGATCTTTCCCATGGCCGTGGTGCCCTTGCTCTTCGGGCTGTGGAACATACTCTGGCTCTGCTCGCATGAGCGCACTCATTTGACCATTGGCTTACATGGCGCGGTGTTGCCACTGCTGATGGCGCCGGCGGGCGCGCTAGTGGCGACTTGCCTAGGAGTGCTTGTGCTGGACGCCCATGGCGCTACCTGGTTCCATGCTTGCGAAGTGTCCTATGCGCTGATCGCGCCTTGCTTCCTGGCCGCACTGGCAGTCTATTACCTGATCTGGAAGTACATTGTGGGATTTTTGAACCGGGTGATTGGGATTGCGTGAAAAGAGTGTTCCCTTGTCTTCACACTGAAGCCAATCCACCTTGCGCATTTGTCTTATCAAGCACGGGCCTCGGAAACCGGAAAGGAAACTGCTTTGAGCTTTCGGAATCTACTGTGGCTTTTTCCGATTGTCGTGACTCTGCACAATGCCGAAGAGGCCATTTGGCTTCCGGGTTGGTCTAAACGGGCAGTTCTCTGGCATAGCCCCGTTAGGCAGGGTTCCTTCCGTTTTGCCGCGGCGGTCTTGACAGTCCTGGCCTTCGCCGTGACATGGATGAGCGCAGAATCGGGCAAACAGACAGTCTGGACCTACTTGGCCTTTGGATATATGACCGCTATGTTGGCCAACGTCCTGATTCCGCACATCGCGTTAACCGTGGCACGGCGCAGCTACATGCCAGGTGTTGCAACGGCCGTGGCCTTGAACCTGCCGGTGTTATCTCTGCTTGTGGTGCTTGCCATCAGGAAAGAGTACGTTTCCGGCTGGAAAGCCGCAGCCTATTCGGCAGGCGTGAGTGGTGTGCTATTGGCGTCTATTCCCGCGCTCTTCAAGTTGGCAAAAGTGCTGAATCTCTAAGAGCCGACCAATGGCCGGTGACCACACGCTACGCGCCGGGGTTGAAGAAATTTTCCAGTCCGGCGCGCTGGGCGTGAGCGGCCATGGAGGCTTGAATCTCCAGGGCCAGGGCAAGCGCCTCGCGGCCTTGTCGAGCTGTCACCTGCGGTGGGCGGCGTGTTCGTACTGATTCGAGAAAAGAAACAATCTCCAGCCGCAGCGGCTCGCCGGGAGTGACCGTAGGTTTGGAGAAACTCAGGCTTGCCTTCGATTCCGCAGGGCTGGTTAATTGCGCGGTCAGATGCGTGATAAGGGCCGGATCGATTTTGGCCATGGCGGCAAACTGGGCAATCAAGGCCGGGTCAATCTTGGCGAGGTCGATTTTGCCCGATGCGATTCCCTCGGCAATGCCCGGCGGCAGCAGGCCGGCAACCTGCGGCGGAAGCGACGCGATCAATTCAGCCGGCGTAGCTTTGCCCGCGTTCACCTTGATCACCAGCAAATCCTGACGAGCGTAGTCAATCGAAACGTACTGGCGCGGCTCAAAGAAGCGCAGCTTGCGGACTCTTTCTGTCGAGACTCTGGACGCGGTAAAGTTGGCCACGCAGCCGCTCTCGAACTCGACGCGGACGTTGGCGATGTCCACTTTGGGCGAGAGGATGGGCAGGCCAACGGCCCGCACCTCGCGTACCGGCGAGGCGGCAAATGTGAGCACGATGTCCAGATCGTGAATCATCAGGTCCAGCACTACGTCCACGTCCAGCGCGCGGGGCGTGAAGATGGAGAGCCGATGCGACTCGAAGAACATGGGGCGGCGCAGTTGAGGCTGAATGGCCAGGACGGCTGGGTTGAAGCGCTCCAGGTGGCCGGGTTGCAGGATGCGCTTGCCCCGCTCCGCGCGCGCGATCAGATCATCGGCTTCGGCGAGCGAGGCAGCCAGAGGCTTTTCG
>CZKF01000106.1_pt1 | contig 25374 bp, 24 predicted proteins | sample 1122351 | NCBI WGS metagenome assembly CZKF01 (sample SAMEA3539301, study PRJEB10725) | soil metagenome | biome: tundra; feature: field; material: soil | place: USA | collected 2010-05 | depth 0.15 m
GTGCGGGTGGCGGAGAGCCTGGGGCCGCAAAAGGTGGAAGTGCCGGAGACCGTGGGACTGGATGAGCGTGTAGCGGCGCTGCGGCTCAGGCGAGTGGGATTGGAGGCGGGCATGACGGTACGGTTGCCCTGGGGCAAGGCGGCGGAGGGAACGGTGCTGGCCCAGGATCCTCCGGCACTTGCGCAGGGGATTGCGCGGCCCAGCATCGACCTGCTGGTGGCAGCGCCAAGCGACAACACGCCCGATGGCTTTGTGATGCCGGACCTGACCGGCCTACCGGTGGTGACGGCGCAGGCGGAACTGGCGCATGTGGGCATTCAGTCGTCGCGGCCTAAGTTTGTGGATGTGCCAGTGGCGTCGGTGGGCAAGGGCAACGCGACGCCGGTGATGCCGGTGAGACCGGGCTCGGTGACGGCGCAACAGCCCGCAGCCGGCACGCGCGTGGTTCAGAGCGATCATGTGACGCTGACGGTGGCGAAGTGAGAAAAACAGCTGACAGCTAACAGCTATCAGCTAACAGTTGTCCAAGGCGGTTAGGCAGATTGCGCTACTGCGATGATGATGGAGGGAATGCTGCATGGGATTGAGCGAGGATCTGGAACGGGTGGCTTTGCAGGAGCGTGAACTCGTGTTGCCGCGCCTGGACGCGCAGATTGCGTGGGAGCTGGGCACGCGGCTGCGGGCTATGGCGGAGGAACGCAAGCTGACGTTGGTGATCGACGTGCGGCGCTTTGGGCAGCCGCTTTTCTATGCGGCGCTGGACGGCACCACTCCGGACAATGTGGAGTGGGTGCGGCGCAAGAGCAATGTGGTGGCGCGCTTTCATCGCAGCTCCTACGGCGTGGGTTTAAGCCTGAAGGCGAAGAACCGCACTCTGCATGAAGAATTTGGCCTGCCGGTGGCCGACTATGCCGAGCATGGCGGCTCGTTTCCGTTGCGCGTGGCGGGGGCCGGCGTGGTGGGCAGCGTGACCGTCTCCGGGTTGCCGCAGCGCGCTGATCATGAATTGGTGGTGGAGGCGTTGTGCGGGATGGTGGGACGGGAGTATGCGGAGTTGCGGCTGGCGGCGGAGTAGGCGAGTTAGCCAGTGAGCGAGGGCATTCAGGCGGTTTTTTCTATCAAAACAATAAAAAAACCGTCGGTGTGAAATACGCCGGGGAGCATGCGGAGAAACCCATCCGGGGTAATGCACTGCTTTAGCCTCTGTCCACCAGAGGCGGTGAGAATGCCTGCTGCCAACAGTTCATCGATACGTGATGCAAGCGGGATGAGGCGAGCGACGGGCGTTGCGGCCAGCACAGCGGCGACAACCTGCTCATTTTCTTCCGGCTCCAGCGAGCAGGTGGAGTAGACGACGAGGCCGCCGGGACGGACGGCGCGCAATGCGGCGGCGAGGATCGCGCGCTGGCGTTCGGCCTGGCGAGCGAGATCGTCCGGGCAGAGGCGATGGCGAATCTCCGGGTTGCGGCCCAGCGTTCCGGTGCCGCTGCAAGGCACGTCGGCCAGCGCCAGGTCGAAGGCAGATTCTTCGGTGAGCGCAGTTGCGTCGGCGAGGCGGCACTCGACGCGGGCGGAGTGAGGGGCGAGGCGCTGCTGCAATTGGGCAAGCCTGGGCGCGCTGGAATCCATGGCGACGATGCGAGCTTCGGGGTGGCGCTCGGCCAGGATGAGCGTCTTTCCGCCGGGCGCGGCGCAACAATCTACGATTGTTTTTACATTTTGGTCGAGAGAGTTGCTGGAACAAGAGGCCAGCTCGGCGACAAGTTGCGAGCCTTCGTCCTGTTGGCGCACGCGGCCATCCAGAAATTCTGTAACATCGCCGGAGACGACGATGCGGGCGGCGGTGAGCAATTGGCCGGGCTCGAGGACGATGCCGGCTGCATGGAGTTCGGCTTCGACGGCAGGGCTGGCGAGGCGGAGGGTGAGAACAGGCTGGCTCTGGCCGTGGCGGCAGATGGATCGAGTTGCGTCGAGACCATAGAAGTTGATCCAGCGATCGACCATCCAGGCGGGGTGGGCCTGGGCGAGGGCCAGTTCTTCCGAGGAACTTCCCTCAGGGGCTAAAGCCCCAGGTTCATTTTGTTGCATTTGCGGCACGACTGAAGTCGTGCCCTGACACTTTGTGCTGCTCCGAATATCTTTTTGTACAGATTGCGAGACCGCCGCCAGTTTGCGGAGGACGGCGTTGACCATGCCGGAGGCGAAGTGGTGGCCGGCCTTGCGGGCCAACTCGACGCTTTCGAATAGGATGGCGCGGGCGGGGATGCGGTCCATGTGCAGCAACTGAAATGCGCCCAGTCGCATGGCGATGCGAATCTCTGTGTCGAGCTTTGCGTTGGGGTGAGCCAGCAGGGCGCGGAGCTGGTGGTCGAGCAGAATCTGCCAGCGCAACACGCCCAGCACCAGCGCCGTGGCCAGGTTGCGGTCTGGTTCCGAGAGCGCGTTGACGGCTTTGCCGCGCAGCAGGTCGTCAGAGTGGGATTGACATTGCTCAACGGCCATCAGAATCTGGAAGGCGGCCTTGCGCGCTGGGGAGATTTGAGTAGGGTGATTTTCCTGAGCGGTCCTCGTCGCGCCTGTTTTTTTCCGTGCGGTCATTGCGTCAGAGCCCCAAGCCGCGCGCCGTCTGCCAATGTGTTTCCGCGAAGAAAATCGGCTGCCGCGAGTCGCTTTTTGCCTTCGAGCTGCACTTCGACGAGTTCCAGCCAGGAGTTTCCGGCACAGGCGACCAGCAGGCGATGGTCTTCGATGCGAATTTGGCCGGGGAGGATGGAAGAGGGTTCGGGCGGTGTTAATTCCTGAGAGCCAGGCGCGTCCACGACCTCCATGCTGTGAACGATTAGTTTCTTGCCGTCGAGCGCGGTGAATGCGCCGGGCCAGGGCTGAAATCCGCGCCAGCGATTTTTAAGTTCTTCTGCCGTGCGCGCGGCAAATTCCATGCGGCCGTCATCGCGCGTGAGCAGCGGAGCAAAGGAGGCTCCGGCGTGATTCTGCGGCCGGGGCTCGATGGTTCCATTCTCCATTCCGGCCAGGGTCTTGATCATCAGCGGCGCGCCTCCCACGGCTAAAACTTCGAGGAGCTCCGCCGCGGTCTGCTGGGGAAAGATGGCGAGGGCCTGCTGAAGGAGGATGGGGCCGGTGTCGAGTCCTTCTTCGAGGAGCATGGTGGTGTTGCCGGTGATGGTTTCGCCCATGGCCACGGCCCACTGGATGGGAGCGGCGCCGCGATAGCGTGGCAGCAGGCTGGCGTGCAGGTTGATGCAGCCCAGCCGGGGCAACGCAAGCATCCAGGGCGGAATGATGCGCCCGTAAGCGACGACGACAATGGCGTCGGGCGCGAGGACCTCGACTTGAGAGCGAAATTGGGGGTTGTTGCGAATCGTCTCAGGTTGCGCGATGGGAAGGCCGGCGGCGAGCGCGGCCAGCTTCACGGGCGGAGCGGTGAGCTGGCGGTCGCGGCCCGCGGGGCGGTCGGGCTGGGAGACGACCAGGGAGATTTCATGGCCGTCAGCTATGAACGCATTGAGCGTGGGCACGGCGAACTGTGGAGTCCCGCAGAAAATCAGCCTGAGGGGTTTCGTCATGTTCGTCCCTCGGGGCGAGTTTACCATTTGCCTTCGCGTTGCATCTTGCGAATTTTGCGCAGCGCCAAATCGCGCTTGAGGGCGCTCATGCGATAGATGAACAACATGCCGTCCACGTGGTCGATCTCATGCTGGAAGCAGCGCGAGAGCACATCTTCGCCGTCCATCTCGAACCACTTACCGTGCTCGTCCTGGGCGCGGATACGCACCTTGGCGTGGCGCGACACTTTCTCGCGAATCTCGGGAAAGCTGAGGCAGCCTTCTTCTTCGTAGACCTTGCCCTCGCTGGAGATGATCTCGGGATTAATGATTACCAGCTTGTCTTTGTGCTCCTTGCCCATGCTCAGGTCGATCACCGTCAAACGTTTCGATACATTCACCTGCGGGGCGGCGAGGCCGATGCCCTGCTCGGCGTACGTGGTCTCGAACATGTCGGCGATGAGCTTGCGCAACTCTGCGTTAAATTCGGTGATGGGCTCGCCGGGCCGCGCGAGCACGGGATCAGGATATTTAACAATCTTCAGAATCATCGGCTTCTGCGAATAGCTCCGTAACTGCTCAATTCTTAATAGTTCCGTATCTGTTGGATGTATCCGTCGAAATTTCGTCGCAATTCCAGGGCAGAATCGCCGCCGAATTTTTCTTGAGCCAGTCGGGCCAGGGTGAGCGCCACCATGGCCTCAGCCACAACGCCGGCGGCGGGCACGACGCAAATGTCGCTGCGCTCGTAACTTGCGCTGGTCGCCTGGCGCGAGTCAAAGCGGACCGATTCAAGAGGCTTGCGAAGGGTGGAGATGGGCTTCAGGTAGCCGCGTACGACAATGTCTTCGCCGTTGGAGACGCCGCCCTCGATGCCGCCGGCGTTGTTTTGCGGGCGGGTAAAGCGGGTGGGCTTGGCAGTGTTTTCTGCGGCGTAGTGGATGGGGTCGTGGACCTGGGAGCCAAAGGATTCGGAAGCTACGACACCGCGGCCAATCTCGACCGCCTTGACGGCTTGCACGCTCATCACCGCCCCGGCGAGCTGGCCATCGAGACGCTCGTCCCAGTTGGCGTAGGTGCCGAGGCCGGGCGGGACGCCATGCGCCACCACCTCGAAGACGCCGCCGACGGTGTCGCCGGTGCGGGAAGCTTCCTCGACCTCTTCCTTCATGCGGGCCTCTGTCGCGGGATCGACGCAGCCGAGGATGACTTCATCGCGGGCTGCGAGGGCGGCGATCTCTTCCCATGCGGCGACGCGGTCGAGCGCCACGTGTCCCACGCGGAGCGTGTGGCTGGCGACTTCGATGCCGAGAGTCCGTAGCATCAGCTTGGCCAGTGCTCCGGCGACGACGCGCGCGGCAGACTCGCGGGCCGAGGCGCGCTCCAGCACGTAACGGGCGTCGGGGAAGTTGTACTTGAGAGCGCCGGCGAGGTCGGCGTGGCCGGGACGCGGCGAGGCAACAGCTTGGTGCAGCGAGGGGTCGCCGGCGGCAACAGGCAATTTTGATTCCCAGTTTTTCCAGTCGCGGTTGACGAGTTCAATCGCTATCGGCGAGCCAATAGTCTTGCCGTGACGGACGCCCGAGAGCACGTGGGCCTTGTCGGTCTCGATCTTCATGCGCCCGCCACGGCCGTAGCCCTGCTGGCGGCGCCATAGCTCGCGGTTGACGAAATCGAGATCGACAGGCACACCGGCGGGCAGCCCGGAGATGAGCGCGATGAGGGCCTCTCCGTGGGATTCGCCGGCGGTTGAGAAACGGATCATATTCTTTGATTGTAACGGAGGAGCAGTGGTCAGTGAACAGTGGTCAGTCAAAATGCCCGGTGAGCCTTTCTCGCCTATTTGGAGTTTTCGTGTATTCTGCTTGCGTGGTGAAGAGCTTCCCTGTTCCGCGCGCTTCACTGACAACTGATCACTGAGAGCTGACAACTGAATATGAGCTACTTCCTCTTTAAGACCGAGCCCGACGTCTACTCCTTCGACGATTTTCTGCGTGACCGGGAGACTGTGTGGGATGGCGTGACCAATCCTACTGCGGTAAAGTACCTGCGCGAGATGAAGGCGGGGACGAAATGGATTTTCTATCACACGGGTGACGAGCGCACCGCCGTGGGCACCGGAACCGTGGTGAGTGTGGACGCTACCGATCCCAAGGCGCCTGTCGTCCGCGTCAAGGTGAGCAAGCGGCTCAGGCAGCCGAAGACGCTGGCGGCGATCAAGGCTAAGCCGCTCTTTGCCAAATCGCCGCTGGTCCTCATCGGGCGGCTATCGGTGGTGCCGCTGACCGAGGAACAGTGGGAGTGGTTTATGGGGTGAGGTCAGAATATGGTAAGATTTCCTTGTATCCTTGTTTGGGGTGATCATGCTTGCCAAACTGACTACTAAGAACCAGCTCACTATTCCCAAAGCGGTGGCCACGCGCTTTGCCGGGGTCGAGTACTTCGACGTCAGTACGGATGGCTCCGCGATCACGCTCAAACCGCTGCGCCCGAGCAAGGCCGATGAAGTGCGGCAGTACCTAGCCGACCTGGGGATCACCGAGCAGGACGTTACCGATGCAATTGCATGGGCGCGTGAAAGCCAGTGACCGACCCAAAGCGGCAGCGGGTTGTTTTCGACACGAACACCGTTGTTTCGGCGCTTGTTTTCACGGCTGGTCGTTTGGCTTGGTTGAGGGAGCACTGGCGTGAGCGACACTCGATCTCGCTTGTGTCCCATGCGATAGCGGCGGAATTGAAGCGGGTTCTTGGCTACCGCAAGCTCAAGTTGAGTGTCGAATACCAATTTGAGTTGCTGGGTGATTACCTCAGCTACTGCGAAACTATCGAAGTGAAGGAAATCTGCCCAATCCAGTGCCGGGATGCGAAGGACCAGCCGTTTCTCGATCTGGCATACAGCGGTAAGGCTGACTTGCTGGTGACGGGCGACGAGGATCTGCTGACACTAGCCGGGCAGACGAAATTTGTCATCGCAACGCCGGAGGAGTATCGGCGCAGAATCTCTGGAGAAAGATAGGCGGGTCACTGTTCTTATAATCTCAATTCAGAATAAGTCCGAGTGCGATCCCGTGCGGACAAGGTAAAGGTCGTCGCCGTCGATTTTGTAAAGCAGTAGCCAGTCCGGTTCGAGGTGGCAATCGCGATGAAGTTCCCAGTCGCCGCTCAGAGGGTGGTCCTTATAGAACGGCGGTAAGGGGTTGCCTTCAATCAGCAGCAGAATTGCCGCTCGCAGCTTCTTCATATCTTTTCCACGCCGCTGAGCCAGCTTTACATCGCGCCGGAATTTTGCGCCAAGAATCGGAATGCGCATCTTCAGATTTCCAAATCCTTAAAGAGCGCATCGGCGGTCTTGAAGCGCTTGCCCTGGCGCTTATCCGCCGCCTGCATTGCCTTGACCGTGGCAGCGTTGGGAACCCGCACCTCGAAGGGCAAGGCTTTTTCCGCCGCCACACGCACCAGCAACATGCGGACCGCATCGGAGACGGAGATGCCCATGGCGGCCAGCGTCTTGGCGGCGGCGGCCTTCACTTTTTCGTCTACGCGGATATGAACCATCGTGGTTGCCATTGGTCAAGCTCCTGAGATACATTGTATCTCATATCCGCGCTCAATCTACAGCTTTTCTATCCTCTATCCGATGCCTTCTCCCAGCCACCGCTTGGTATTCAGTAACTGGCGCTGATCGAGGGCCCAGACTTTGCCGGTCATCTCGTCCGCGCTTTTGCCTTCGCGGATGCACTTGTCGAACTCGCCCTGAATGGCTTGCATCTTGGCGTCGAGGTCGTCGAGGAAGCTCAGCGCCAGGGCTTCGGGAATCATGGGCAGCTTGGGGGAGCCGAACTCCAGCTTGCCGTGATGCGACAAAATCATGTGCAGGACCAGAGTTTTCAGGCGCGGCGGGAAGTTGGGCAGGCTGTCGATGGCGCGCTCGGTGATGGCTGTGCCGATCTGGATGTGGCCCAATAAACTTCCCTCAACCGTGTACTCGAAGCCGATCACCCAGCTCAGCTCGCGAATTTTGCCGATGTCGTGCAGGATGACGCCGGTCATCAGCAGGTCGCGGTCGAGGAGCGGGTAGTGGGGCGCGAGGCGGTCGGCGAGGGTGCAGAGGCTGATGACGTGCTCCAGCAATCCGCCGAGCCAGGCGTGATGGAGTTGCTTGGCGGCGGGAGCTTCGCGATAGGCCTCTGCGAGGGCTGGATCGGCGAGCATCGTGCTGAGCAGCCGCTTGAGGTCGGGGTTGCGAAAGCTGTCGACGAAATCGAGAAGCTGACGCCATAGTTCGGCCACGTCGCAAGTAGTCGAGGGCAGCAGGTCGGACTTGTCCACCTCAGCCGGCAATGCCACGCGGAGCTGATCAATCTTCATCTGCGTGCGGTCGTCGAAGCGGGAGGCAGAGCCGCGGGCCTTGACCACATCGCCACGCTCGAAGTCCTTGGCGATGCGCGGGTCGGAGATCTCCCAGACGCGGCCTTCGAGCTGGCCGGTCTTGTCGCCCAAAATCAAATTCAAATAGGGCTTGTTGTTCTTGGTCATGCGTTGCTGCTTGGCCAGGACGATGAAGAAGCCGTCGAAGGACTTGCCTTCGTCGAAGTTGGCCAGATCGGCGATGTAGATGTCTTTCATTCTGCCGAGCTTAATTCATGGGGGCGGGGTTCGGTGAAAAATCTGTTGCAGGGTAGAGTTGACGATTGCTGCAAAGTCAGGCAAGGTTATCGGCGGGTAGTCTTGCGGGAGGAATTGGAGATGAAACGGATTTGTTGCGTTTTAACCGCAGTTTTCACGGTTGCCGCACTGGTTGGTGTGGCCCAGGCGCCGCAACCGGCTCACCACTGGAGCATCGTGGTGCATGGGGGCGCTGGAGTGATTGCACGGACGGCGCTGGGCCCCAAAGGCGACGCGGACTATCGCGCCGCGCTGGCGCAGGCCGAGGCTGCCGGAGCCAAGGTGCTGGATCGGGGCGGCTCGGCGCTGGATGCCGTCGAGGCCACGATCAATGTTCTGGAAGACGATCCGCTCTTCAACGCGGGCCGGGGCGCGGTCTTCACCGCCGAGGGCAAAAACGAGCTGGACTCGTCCATCATGGACGGATCGAATCTGAAGGCCGGGGCGGTGGCCGGGGTGACGCGCACACGGCATCCCATCAGCCTGTCGCGGGCGGTGATGGAAAAGTCGCCGCACGTGATGCTGATTGGCGCGGGCGCCGACGCCTTTGGCGCGCGGGTTGGGCTGGAGCAGGTGGACCCCAGCTTCTTTTTCACCGAGGCGCGTTGGCAGTCGCTGGTCAGGCACTTGCAGAAGGAGGGCCTGCCGGTGCCGCCGCGTCCGGCCGGCGCGCCGCCTCCGCCAGCGGGGCCAGCCGTGCCGGTTGCGCAAATTGACGAATCGGCTGACTCGCACGTGCATGGCACGGTGGGCGTGGTGGCTCTGGACCGGGCAGGCAACATTGCCGCCGGAACATCGACGGGCGGATTGCAGGCCAAGATGCCGGGCCGTGTGGGCGACTCGCCGATCATCGGCGCGGGCACCTACGCATCGAATCAGTCGTGCGCCGTCTCGGCCACCGGCTCGGGCGAGTACTTCATCCGCCTGGGCGTGGCGCGGGAGATCTGCAACCTGGTGTCGTTCAAGGGCATGAGCTTGCAACAGGCCGCCAATCATGTGATTCACCAGGAGCTGGAGGCGCTGCACGGGGACGGCGGCGTCATCGCTGTTACTCCCGATGGGCAAATGGTGTGGAGCTTCAACACGCCGGGGATGTTTCGCGCGCGGCAGACGGAAGGCGGCAAGGTGGAGATCAAGATTTACGGCGACGAGCCGTAACCACCTGCGGTGGGGCCAACTGCTCGCTAAGCGCTCGCATGGGGTTCGTGGTTTCCCACCCATCCCGCAAAATACGCGGGATGGATGGGGCACTCAGCTGTAGTAGTTGAACCATCCTTCCTGAGGCCTGTGCCACCCGGCTGGACTGCTGGGTACCCCCACCCATACTTTGGGCGCAAAGTCGTTGTTTTGTTGAGGTTACAGACAGGGGTGCGCTGCAAAATATAGAAAACAAAGAAGTTCCCTGCAAAATATTCCTGGATAAGGAGTTACGGGACGTTTTGGCCTCTGCCGACAGCTTCCGGATAGCAGAAGGCGCGAAAAGGACCGCCGGGACGATGATTTGAAGGAAGACTTCTGAGAATCATTGTGCAACAAAGTGGGGAAATAATCTGCGAGCACCTGTGGTGCGGCGGCCGATTTTCGCGCATTGAGTTTGTGGTATCCCGGGTCCCCAAAAGCGAGGGACCCGGGGCACCCAGTTTTGAGTTATTGAACACATTGGGAACCTGCGCCACCCGCCGGTTCGATTCCCCCTCCCCGGTCCCCAAAAGCGAGGGACCGGGGGCACCCTCAAATTGATAAAATTCGGTATGAGACAAGGGCCACCCGCCTGAACAGAATAGGAAAGTAGAATATGTCCTTCTCAATCAAGTTCTTGAATGAACCGCTGCTCTACCCTTTTGACGATGTTAATACTCCTGCTGCGTCAGGAGTCTTGATTATTGGAGATTCTAAGGAGGGATTTGTTTCTAGCCTTTATCAATGGAGCAAGCAGCAATACGAGACACAATGGAAGCAGGCGGTCCGTATATTGCTTGAAGGGAATTCTAAAGCGGCATTGATAACCGAGTATCTGAGTCCTGATGCAGCGTCACATCTTCAATGGTGGGCGATGTACCGAGAAGGAGAGACTGTTTATCTGCAAAATCATCTTTTGTTTTATGACCAGCTAGAGAAGCCGTTCTCTATTGAGAATCCATACGAGTCTCTTCAAGACCGTGAAACGATTAGCCAGGAAGGCCAACAGATTTCTGAATGGAGTGTCAGCATCCTCGAAATCGAACAGTTCGCCTGTATGATCGGAGACTGATTTTCTGGCGGGTGGCCCCGGTCCCAGTGACTTTTTTCAAACCACGCTGAGGGTGCCCCCGGTCCCTCGCTTTTGGGGACCGGGGATGGAAGCGCCTCTCTGCCCAAACCGGCCTCGGTTGGAGTATCCTCGCAGTGTATGAAAGGTGAGCGCATCCGTTGTCAGCAAACGGGGGAGTTCCACTTCCTCACCTTCAGTTGTTTCCGCCGTCGGACCTACCTGTCGACGGTCGCGGCGATGGAGCTTTTTGAAGATGCGTTGAAGCGCGTTCGGCTGCACTATCTTTTTGCAGTCGCTGGTTACGTGGTGATGCCGGAGCACGTCTATCTGTTGGTCAATGAGCCACGGCGCGGGCTTTTATCCAGGACCGTTCAAGCCCTCAAGCTGTCGGTTTCGATGCGCAGACGCGAAAGACCCTTTTGGCAGGCGCACTATTATGATTTCAATGTTACGGAACACGAGAAGTTCGTGGAGAAGTTGCGATCTATTCATCGCAATCCGGTTCGTCGAGGGCTGGTAGAGAAGCCAGAGGATTGCCACCCCACGGACGAAGACCTATCCGTGAGGACCCCGGCGGAAATGGCCGAGCTTTCGCCACTATCAGACTGGTATGCGCGGAATCGTAGAGATCGAATCCGAATGGACAGCCCGCGAGAGAGGTTGGCAACTGCCCGAGTGGATGCGCTACCGGCAGTTTGATTTCACCTCCCCGGTCCCCAAAAGCGAGGGACCGGGGGCACCCTCAACTTGATAAATTACGGTATGAGACCAGGGCCACCCGCCGCTGCCGACCCAAGTGCCAGACGCATGCACGCCAACGCTGGATCGAGGCACGGCAACGGGATCTACTCCCTACCAACTATTTTGCACTCCCAGCCGAATCACTAGCGACGGATGAGCCACACAATCAGCACAATCACAATAACTGTTCCTACCACACCCAAACCTAACATAGCGCCTCCTAGCGGAAACTTAGGGCATCAAGGTTACCCATGTAGACACGATAGGCCAGGATTCCAGCTGTCGTCTGATCAAAACCAGACAATAACACGGATCATCGAAATGGGATATGTGCGCTCTCCGATTTTTTGTGCCCGGATTACCGGCTAACCGGCAGTTATATTTCAGCAATTTCACGCGACCTTCATCCGACAGTCTGTGGACCCGGGCGTACGTGTTCCTGGGGCCGGACTCTTTGTTTTTGGGCAAGCTCTCGACTTTTTAGACAAGAACGTCGTTTTTTAAAAAAGAAATAAAATGCTAGTCGTTGAAAAATGAGCGCAGTGCGAGGGCGAGAAGCGTGGGTCGGGAGACCCACGCTACAGCCGGCCGGGAGGCCGGCGCTACAATTTGCGGATAAGCTGTAAAGCTGCGTCTTATCAATGCATCAGCGAATAATCCCGGCATCAGCGGATGATCTCGAAGCGCTCCCACTGGCAGTTGCAGACCGGGCAGCGTTCGTGCTCCTCTTCGGTCTCCGAGGTGTAGCCGCAGACGGGGCAGACGTAGAAGTCGCGGGCCTCGCCAATCCAGGAGTCCTTTTTTCCGGCAACGAGCAGGGCGATGGCCTCGGCATAGAGCCGGGCGTGGGTCTTCTCGGCTTCCAGAGCTCCATGGAAGGTGCGGATGGCGGCGGTGTTTTTGCGTTCCGTGGCCTCTTCGAGGAAGCCGGGGTACATGGTGTCGATTTCGTACTGCTCGCCGTTGAGGGCGGCCTTGAGGTTTTCCAGGGTGGACTTCACTTCGACCGGATGGATTGCACACTCGGCATGGCCGCCCTGGATGCCAATGACGCGAGCGTGGTTGGCGGCATGAATCTGCTCGGCTCGGGCAGCGGCGCGAAAGAGGCTGGCGGCGCCATGCAGGCCGTCGGTATCAGCCTTGGCGGCAAAGGCGGTGTACTTGGCGTGCGCGTTCGACTCGCCCTCAAAGGCGGCTAACAGGTTCTGAACGGTGATGGCGTTTTCCGCGGCAATTCCTGGCATGAAAAATCCTCTCCAGCTCCGTTCAAGAGGCTACGAGCGGCGCAAGAGGGCGCGCTGTGATGCAGGTTACATCATCTCTGATCTGTCTGTCAGCGTGCGTGGATTGTTTAGAAAACCGTGATTCTATTGAGGCTGCATTCCCTCCGGGACTAAAGCCCTCGTTCATTTGATTGGCATTATGCGGGGGTTGAAACCCCCGCCTCCCTCCGTAAAAAATACCGCAGGGGCTAAAGCCCAATACTTATTTTGTTGCACTTGCGGCACGACTGAAGTCGTGCCCTGATACAAAGCAGGTACAAATTCGAGCTATTTCCGCAGCCTGTAAAGCCCGACTTTTTTTGTTGCGCTTGCGTCACGATTGAAGTTGTGCCCTGGTACAAAGCAGGCACAGTTTCGAGTTTATTTCGCAGCCTATGCCCCCGGCTTCCTCTCTTTTTGAGTTTTTCCGCAGCCTGTAAAGCCATGCCCTTTCAAAGCCGGTTTATGAGATGGCTTCTGGCATCGCGGCGCTGCTAGAATATGCGCATGGAAACCATCCAATACAATCTGCCGCAGAATCGCATCCCCCTTGCCTGGTACAACCTTGCCGCCGACCTGCCCAAGCCGATGGCCCCGCCGCTGCATCCCGGGACGCTCCAGCCGATTGGTCCGGAGGATCTGGCGCCGCTGTTTCCGATGAGCCTGATCATGCAGGAGGTCAGCCAGGAGCGGGAGATTGAGATTCCCGGCGAGGTGCGGCAGCTTTATGCGCAGTGGCGTCCCGCGCCGCTGTTCCGCGCGCGCCGCCTGGAGAAGGCGCTGGATACGCCCGCGCACATCTATTACAAGTACGAGGGCGGAAGCCCGGCCGGCTCGCACAAGCTGAACACCGCCGTGCCGCAGGCCTATTACAACAAAATGGATGGCACTAAGCACCTCTCCACGGAGACGGGCGCCGGCCAGTGGGGCTCGGCTTTGGCCATGGCCTGCGCCTTCTTCGGCCTGGATTGCAAGGTCTATATGGTGCGCGTGAGCTACGACCAGAAGCCCTATCGCCGCGCGCTGATGGAGGTCTTCGGCGCCACCTGTATCGCCAGCCCCAGCACAACGACCGACTCGGGGCGCGCCATTCTCGCCGCGCATCCGGACTCCAATGGATCTTTGGGAATTGCTATTTCCGAGGCCGTGGAAGTGGCTGCCAAGGACCCGAACACCAAGTACGCGCTGGGCAGCGTGCTGAATCATGTGCTGCTGCACCAGACGGTGATCGGCCTGGAGGCCATTGAGCAGATGGAGTTGGCCGGCGACGATCCCGACGTGATAATCGCCTGCGCGGGCGGCGGCTCAAACTTTGCCGGCCTGGCGCTGCCTTACGTGGGCCGCAAGATCAAGGGCAAGAGCAAGGCGCGTATTGTGGCCGTGGAACCGGCCGCCTGCCCCAGCCTGACTAAAGGTCATTTTGCTTACGACTTTGGCGACACCGGCCACCTGACGCCGCTGGTCAAGATGCACACTCTCGGCTCGACCTTCATTCCGCCGGGGATTCATGCCGGCGGGCTGCGCTATCACGGCATGGGGCCGCTGGTCTCGCACGTGAAGGATCTGGGCCTGATTGAAGCCACCAGCGTGCAGCAGTTGGACGCCTTCGCCGCCGGAATTCAGTTTGCCCGCTCCGAGGGCATCATTCCCGCGCCGGAGTCCAACCACGCCATCGCCGAGGCCATCAACGAGGCTCTGCGCGCCAAGCAGGAAGGCAAGCAGCGCACGATCCTCTTCGGCCTCAGCGGCCACGGCCACTTCGACATGGCCTCCTACATCGCTTACCAGGCCGGGAAGTTGCAGAACTACGACTATCCGGAGGAAGAGATCGCCATGGCCCTGGCCGGGTTGCCGGTTGTGGCGTAAGTGAAATGAACTACCTGGTCAGAGCAATTCGTGTCCGCTTCGATTAGGACAGCTTCTGGGTCGATTTGAGCGATGACCGGGTGATCGGCGTGCCGCTGGCTTGGTTTCCCCGTCTGTTGCATGGCACTGCGGAGCAGCGCGAGTAGGTCAGAATCAGCAGTCGCGGCCTTCACTGGGATGCTTTGGACGAGGACGTTTCCGTCGAGGCTCTGCTTGTTGGCCTGGGCAAACAAATGTATGCTGGCTCACGAGGGAGGCGCGCGTGCTCGTTTTGAATCTTGTGGGCGGCTGGCTGGATATGTTGGCGGGCGTGCTCTGCGGTGCGATCCTCGGATTGTTCTTCCATCGAGAGGATTGGATGGGCGGTTACGCGTCCCATCGAAGACGATTGACGAGACTCGGCCACATCTCGTTTTTTGGCTTGGGCTTCCTTAACCTTATATTCGGAGCCACTGCAGGCTTGCTGAATCTTCACGACCGGAGCTTAAGCATTGCGTCCACGGGTCTGATTGTGGCTGCGATTACTATGCCTATTTGCTGCTTCCTGACTGCCTGGAAGAAGCCGCTCCGCCATCTGTTTCCGATTCCGGTCCTGGCCGCTGCTACGGGAATACTCGCTATTTTGGTGGGATGGTGGCGGCAATGAGGCTTGGATTGATTGCCATGAGCGGCGTCCGGGCGCACAACCCGGAACTGACGGCCCTCGGACTTACACTGCCTGGTTTCGTCGAACGCAATCGCGTCATTGCATCACTCCCAAGTCTTGGGCTGCTGACTCTTGCTGGCCTTACGCCTCCGACGATCGACACAAGCTATCTGGAAGTGCCGGACATTGCCCAGGTTCCGGGCGTCCCAGAAGAATTCGACGTAGTTGCGATCTCCAGTTTTTCCGCCCAGATCAACGAAGCATATGCCCTGGCCGACAGATATCGTTCTCTCGGGACGAAGGTGATACTAGGGGGCCTTCATGTGAGTGCGGTCCCGGACGAGGCGCGCGCTCATGCCGACGCGATTGTGGTGGGAGAGGGCGAGACAGCGTGGCCACAGGTAATGGCCGATTTAGCGGAATCGGGCGGAGGACTTCGCGAAGTATACGATGCGCGAGACAGAAGCTTCGATTTGAACCAGTCTCCGATGCCTCGGTTTGAGCTGCTCGATCCTGAGCGCTACAACCGCCTCACGGTGCAAACGCAAAGAGGGTGTCCTTTCCGCTGCGAATTCTGTGCGGCATCCATGCGGATATCTCCCACCTACAAGGTTAAGCCGGTCGAGCGAGTGATTGCGGAAATACAAAAGATCAAATCTCTCTGGAAGCGGCCATTCATCGAGTTCGCAGACGACAATACGTTCGTGAACAAGATACACGGAAAGCAACTGATGCAGTCTCTGGCGCACGAAGAGGTTCGATGGTTCACAGAGACCGACCTTTCGGTGGCTGACGATCTCGAATTGCTGGAGATGATGAAGGATGCCGGGTGCGCTCAAGTGCTCATTGGTTTGGAGAGCACTACCTTTGCGTCGTTGGATGGCCTGGAGCAAAGAGCGAATTGGAAGGCCAGGCAGGTGGATCGATACATGGAAGCCATCCAGCGCATTCAGGATCGCGGCATCACCGTCAACGGGTGTTTTGTGCTGGGGCTCGACGGGGCTGGCCTGGAGTCATTCGAGGACATCTGGAGATTCGTTCAGGAAAGCGGGCTTTACGAAGTGCAGATCACTGTGCAGACTTCATTTCCAGGGACGCCTCTATATGAGCGGCTCAAACGTGAAGGACGACTCCTGCGCGAAGAAGCGTGGGAGTTTTGCACGTTGTTCGACGTTAACTTCCGACCCGCAAAAATGACGGTTTCCGAACTCGAAGCGGGTCTCAGGAGCCTTGCCGGTCGGATTTATTCAGCTGAATTCACGGCGGAGCGCCGTTTGCGCTTCCATGAGAACTATCGGACAAAGCGTCGCATCGAGACGCATTGACTTAGGGAAGGACCACAATGACTGTAAAGTGGATCAAGTTTCTATTCATCGTCAGCGGAGTTTACGATGCGCTTCTCGGTGTCGCATTTCTACTCTTTGGCGCCGAGGTTTTCCGGCTGGCAGGAGTCACGCCGCCAAATCACATGGGGTATGTTCATTTTCCGGCATTGCTCTTAATCCTCTTTGGCGTCATGTTTCTGCGCATTGCCAGAGACCCTCACGGCCGCCGCGAATGGATCCCATTCGGCATGGGATTGAAGGCTTCTTATTTCGGACTCGTGTTTTGGTACCAACTCCATGGAGGTATTCCCACGCTCTGGATTCCATGGGCCTGGGCGGACCTCGCATTCTTCCTGATCTTCCTTGCGGCATGGAGGAGTCTGCGCAAGCAATGAAAAGCTAATTTTCAACACAAGTCCGCAGCGCCTTCAGTCATGATTCCGATAGTGGCTTTCGCGGGAGAACGCCTTATCCGGCAGGATGTGAACCTTTCCGGAGTACGCTGTGATTTCGGTAAAAAACTCTCTAAATCCGCCAGCTTCTTGGCGATGCTGGGTTGTTGCACCGGATTCCGCCCGGCGATTAGCTCCTGAACATAACTCTCCGGTGACCTGCCGCTGGCCACGACCTTCGCCGCCACTTCGTCCGGAAGAAATCCCCCTACCGAGCCTCGCTGCGCGCCATGGCTTTCTGGGCCAGCACCTTGTGGGCGTTGTCTTCCAGGGTCTGGGCTTCGGGCAGGAAGGTGAGCGCCTTCTGGACCATGGGGTCCCAGTCGGCGCGGGTGCGCAGACCCTGCGTTTCGCCAATCTGGGTGATGATGATTTGGGACTTGATGCTGATCTTGAGCCAGTCCATCACGCCGTTCAGCTCGGCCTCGGTCCAGGGGATTTGCTGGCTGGTGAGGTACTTTTTGAACTCCGAGAGGACAGCCGCGTCAACCTGGAAGTTCCTGTCCACGGTGCGGTTGGCCAGATAGACCGGGGCAAAGTGGAAGAAGACATCCTTATTCAGGAGCGAGTCCTGGAAGTGATTACTTTTTGGGCTCTCGATTTTTTCATCCGGGGCGATGCCGCCGCCGCCGTAGACTGTGCGTCCAGCGTCAGTGAGCTTGACCTCGCGGCTTGCGGTATCTGCCGGCTGTGCGCCGCCGTGGGTGTAGTAGTTGTAGAGCGAGACACCAGCGTAGTCGCGCTGGATGAGCCGGCCGGAGGGCGTGTAGTAGTGGTAGGTGGTGAGCGCCAGCGCCATGGTGTGGTCGGCCATATCATAAACAGTCTGCACCAGGCCCTTGCCGAATGTGGTTTCGCCGACGATGAGGGCGCGGTCGTGGTCCTGCAGTGCGCCACTGACGATCTCGGCGGCTGATGCCGTTCCTCTATTGACGAGTACGACGATAGGGAATGTTTGGCCTCCGTTGCCATGGGTGGCGGTGTAGACCTGATCGGGGTAGGCGCGTCCGCGCTGGCTGACGATGCCTTGTCCCTTGGTGAGCAGGTGGTCGCAGACCTCGACTGCCTGGCTGAGCAGTCCGCCGGGGTTGCCGCGCAGGTCAAAGACCAGCCCCTTCAGATTGCCGAAGCCGTTGAGTGCCGTGATGACCTCCTGGGCGGTGGTCTCCTGGAATTGCGACAGGTGGATGTAAGCCACGCCGGGACGAATCTCATAAGCTAAATCCACAGACGGGTGGGGAATTTCGTCCCTGATCAGGTCAAAGACCAACGGCTTGGGCTGGCCCTCGCGGGTCATGGTTGCCTGTACATGGGTTCCCCTGGGGCCTTTGAGAGCCTTGGCTACCAGGTCGGAGGAGGTCAGGCCGCCGGGAATCTTGCTGTCTATGGAAATGATCTTGCCGTCTACCGCGTAGATGATGTCGCCGGGGTGGATTCCGGCCTTGAAGGCGGGCGCGCCCTCGGCCGGATAAACGACATAAACCTTGTTGTTCTGCTGCTGGATGGTCATGCCCACGCCGTAGTAGCGGCCATGCTGCTCCTCGCGCATACGGGCGTAGGCCTTGGCGTCGTAGAAGCTGGAGTGCGGGTCGAGCACGCGCAACATGCCGGGAATGGCCCCGTCGTAGATGGCGGCGTCGGCCTTGTCGCCGTCGATGGGCTCGGCGTAGTTCTGCTCCACCACGGCATAGACGTTGGTGAATGCCTTGAGGCTGTCGCGGAGCTGGCTTTGGTCGGTCGAAGACTGTGCTCCCACCCTGCTCTGCAACACGCTGCCGGCGACGGCGCAGACGGCAAAAAAGAGGATCACGGTGAAGAGAGCGCGGCGTGAGCGGGGTGTCATGGGCGGGAAAAACCTCCGGAGAGCGGTGTGGCAGGAGCCAGAAAAGCGCCTGAAAAGGCAATCTTGATGGTCAAGTATAGCACTGGTGTGTTTGACGCCGGGCGGAGTTATTGGGCAGCGCGGGGCGTTGGAAGGGCACGAAAAGGCCGGAAAACATGACGTTCGAAGCGCATGGTTTTTCGCGATTTTTTGGGAATAACGCGCGCATATAGAGACATGAAAATCGGTGAAAAGCAGGTTGAAAAGGGCGGAAATAGGGGGTATATATGCGTGATTATGCGTAAATTGCTGGGGAGATATGCGTAAATATGGATGTGACAGGAACCAGGGAACAGGTATTATGATCGCCGGAATGTTCCACGTGGAACTTATTCATTCTGTTGGGCTTGTTACTATGTTTACTAGATAATTAACAGCAAGATTTTGAAAATAAATCAGAGATCGGAAACTAGGGACTAGTCCTTGTACTATCTATCTTCACCAGCTTCTGCGCTCCACCTCCGCCCGGCGAAACCATCCGTATCTGCGGCGCACGCCAGTGGTCGATGTAGCTGATCCGGTGCACGCAGCCAATCGTGCAATTCGGCGCGCAACTCTTCGCCGTCAAAAACTCCCGCTTCACGTCCGCCGTGGTGTACCCAGCCAGCGGCACGCCCGGATACCCTCTCTGCTGGCTGCAATAATGCACCAGCCCGTCCTCGCATATATATAGATACCGCGACCCCGCACGGCAGCGCCAATCATTCGGCAGCCCCTGCACAATCGCCTCCTGAAACAAATCAAATCGAGAATAATTGGTCTTCCGCCTGTGCGTCATCTCGAAGTAGACCTTGGCCTCGTCACCCTTCAGCGGCTTCAGTTGCCCGTCCCCGTCGTGGATAATCCCAATCGTCGATTCAAAGCCCAGCTCCAGCGCCCGCCGTCCAATCACCAGCGCGTCGTTGGGATTCTTGAAGCCCCCGCCCACCACCGAATTGATGTTCACGTGAAACGTGGCGTACTCGGCCAGCATCACCAGCTTCTTGTCCAGCACCTTCAGGCTCTTCTTGGATATCGTGTCCGGTTCCAGGTTGTCGATGGAAATCTGCATGTGGTCGAGGCCGGCTGCGTTCAGCCGCTCAATCCTGTCAACATTCAGTAGATAGCCGTTGGTAATCATTCCGGCAATCGCCCCGGTCCGCCGGATTCTCCGGATAATCTCATCCAGCTCCGGATGCGTCAGCGGCTCCCCGCCACTGATGCCGATCATCGCCGTCCCCAGCCGTCCCAGGTGATCGATCCGCCGGAACATCTCCTCCAACGCCACGGGCTCCGAGACCTTGTCGTACTCGTTGCAGTAGCCGCAGGAAAGATTACAAAACCGCGCCGGCACAATCTGCGCCAGCACCGGGTGGCTGGTATTGGCCAGCGCGCGCACCACCATCGCGTACTCGCGCGCCTTCCGCCTCGCCCAGATCCACCGTCCCCACACCGTCTTTTTCCGCGCAATTGCCATCTTGTCTATTGAATCATATCGCGGTGTGAGGGGACTATCGGAGGAGGTCCACCGAGCATGGTTCGCCTTGTAGGTGAAAGAGGGGCGTTAGACAATTTAGCGCTGTCTTACTTCTGCTAAAAGAGCATGGGATTTCGTGAAAACCCTTGAAAGCGAAAAGTGCCCGCCTTTAGATACTCTTCGACGATCTCACCTGCAATCCAACGACGATCTAGCTGTTCCGAGACAGCGCCCGCAGTAAGTGATCCGGCGAATGGGTCGAGAACTAAATCGTTTGGATTGGTCAGGAGCTTGATGAAGAACTTTGGCAAGAGAGCTGGGAAGCGGGCAGGGTGAATTTTAATCCCCTCTTCCTTGCATCGCTTTGTGTAAAAGTCGTTGGCAGCATTATTGCCCATTTTCATCATGCATTCCGGGAAATCAAAGTCGGCCTCTGTCACGTTCGGAGGGATGGCGCCACCTGCGTCGATCTTGTCGAATGAGTCCCGGATGACATGCCCTGATGGTCTTGTCGTACCCCGAACCCCATTCTTGTTCAAACGAATCATATCCTCGCTGTACTCTTTGAGCACATTCAGATTGGATGCTTTCGGATAGGGCGTTTTTGAAAGCCACCATACGTATTCAACAGAATCGCGAATGCGAATCCGGCGCACTGTCACCCATTCAGCCGGAACCGGCATTTTCGCGGGGTTATACCAAAAGCACTCCTGCGCAAGATGAAAACCAATTTCCTCGACTAGAGCGATGAGTAGCTTAAAGTGATAAAGGGACCGTGTAGGCATCCCTTTGTTGTAGCTGCCACCAATATTCAAGACGAAGCTCCCATCGTCCCTCAGGACGCGGAGTATCTCCTTTGCAAACGGCAGAAACCATTTTACATATCTGTCCTTGTGCTCGTTGCCGTATGCTTTCTTAAAATGCAGTGCGTAGGGTGGCGAGGTCATGACGAGGTTTACGCTCGCGGACGGGAGCGCTCTGAGCATTTCCAATGAATCGCCACAATACGCAACCCCGAGCCGTGAGGTAAAGAAAGGGGCGTCGGAGATCAGCCGAGCCGGGTGATCCAACGGAAGCTCGTTCGGAGACAGCCCCGTTGCCATCGGAAGCGGAGCCCTTCCATCGTCGTAGACGGTTTGCGGTTTGGTCGACACGGTTATTGAAATAATACGGTGTTGTCACTTAGAAAGGTAGCAGAAATAGGTTTACATTGTCAACCGATTTCCAAAACGGGAACGATTGGGTCTCGCAAGCCGACGCCGCTCGCATCCGCGGCGTTTCTCGGCAGGCCATCTCTCGACTCATCAAGAAAGGAAGGCTCCAGGTACTTAGGATCGCCGGCAAGGTTCTTTTGAATCGCGCTGAGATAGAAACCTTTGTACCCGAGCAGCCAGGACGACCGGCAAATGAGCGAATCTCTCGCAGCAATTAGCAAACTCGTTGACGAATGCACCGAAGAAGACCGCAAGGCTCTAATGCTATATCTTCGGAGAATCATGCCCCATCCACTCGAGCGCGAATGGGGTATTGACGCAGACACGATCCTGAGCGCAATCATACGATCTTCAGATCTCACAAAGCGCGGAGTCCGTGGAATTATCGCTGAGGCCGTCTTTGTAAATGAAGTCATACCGACTGCGACGGGTTCCGGATGGCAATCTGTCGACTTCAGTGGGGACCAGCCCTACGATGCTCTGCTGAAAAAGGGCGAGCTTAATGTTCGCATTCAGGTCAAGCTGCAACGCCGCGAGGAAGGTGTACCGAAACTGTATTATCCGAATCATTATGAGAAGGGGTCACTTTTTGTCGTCGAGGTGCAGAAGACACGGACGGGAAAAAAGACTACCAAGAGCACGCAGACGGGAACAGAAACAAAGACCGAGTCAGTCACCGTGAGTACCAGGCCATACAGCTTCGGAGACTTCGATATACTCGCAGTGAACATGCATCCGTCCTCCGGGAACTGGAGGAACTTTCGCTATACAGTAGCGTCGTGGCTCCTTCCGCGTCCTGCGAACACAGGTCTCATCGAAATCTTTCAGCCGGTTGCCGCAGTGCCTAATGATGTCTGGACTGACAACCTCAGTACTTGCCTCATGTGGTTTGAAGGGACGAATCAGCTCTGCGTCCTTTCCGAGCTGCTTCATATTCGAAAAGAATAGGGGAAAGCTGTCAAGTGCCCATGTCTCGCTTTCGAGACCCAAGACTTCCTATCTCCCCGCCCCAATCCGCCGTTCCGCCTCCATCAGGTTGGTCAAAATATCGTTGATCCGGGTCAGGTGCCCTTCGCCTTTGGAACGCAGCCAATCGAGCACCTTCGGATCAAGACGGACACTCACCGCTCTCTTCCCACCGCAGGTGGTCCTTGCAGATAATTACCCTCCGCAAGCGCACAATCAAAGCATGAAAAAAGACCAGAGCTGCAATGTTTTTCTATTCCCAGTTCCCTGTTTTCTACCCATCTTTCCCTGTATCCTGTTGATTCTGTATGGGATATTTTGATCCGTAGCCGAAAATCTACACCCACCCCCCCGGGGTCCCTTTCGATATTTGTTCGCTTATTCTGCTAGATTACATTTAACCAATGCAGAATCAGTCAATTACAATCAGCCCCAACGCAGCAAGGGCGCCAACCGGAATGCGGTGGCGCCCTTTGCGATGCTTCGCTCTCAAATCTTTACACGCGTCCGCCGAAGCCCAGCAGCATTCCATCGCCGGCAGGGAAAATCTCCTCGAGCTCCAGCAGCCCGTGCCGCTTTGAATCCACCTGCAGGGTCAGCGTCTGCTGCTTCTTGTCGCGCAAAATCGTTACCTGCACCGGCTTGCCCTGGTTGGAGTGAAGCGCGCGCTCCCAGTCCGCCATTGTGGCGATGGCGTCAGGCCCAACCTTGAGAATCACGTCGAAGGCCTTCAGCCCCGCCGTGTCGGCCTCGCTCTTGTGCGCCACCTGCCTGACCATCAGTCCGCCGCTCACGCCCAGGTACTCAGCCATCTGCTGGGTCAGCGGCTCCACCAGCGCGCCCACATTCAGGCTGCTGCCAAAGAACGGCATATGAAAACCGCCCGGCAGCGGCGAGTCGCCGTCGCCCATCATCGCCATTCCCGGCCCTGTCCCATAGATATCGCCGCCCGTGCCGATCCTGGTCCAGACCTCGTGCTCCATCACTTTGCGATTGGCCAGCTCGACGGCCAGTGTCTGCATGTTGCCGTCGCGGCTGATTCCGAGGCTGACCTTGCGGCCCGCGGGAATCTCCCGCAGCATCCGCCGCAGCTGCTCCGCGCCTTCCACGGTCTGCCCGTTCAGTTGCAGCACCACGTCGTTGACCTTCAGCCCGATCTTCCCCGCTGGGGCGTCGTGATCGATCAGTGTGATGACAGCCCCGCGAACCTCTTTCAACTTGAGTGCCTGCGCCTTCTCCTGGTCCACGTCCGCCAGATCGACGCCCAGGTAGCCCTGCGTGCTGGAGTGCAGCAGCTTGCGGGGCTCTTGAAGTAGTCCGATAATCCCCCGCGACTGCGCGATTGCACCCGGCGGCGCCATCGCGGCCCACGCTCCCAGCAACATCACAAATCCATAATTTCGGAGCGGCCTCAAAAAGTCGTTCATCTATTCTTCTCCTGCGGGTGCCCCACAAATGCTCCGTGCCCCATCCTTTTCTCGTTCTTTGAGAAAAGGGTGGGATACCATGAAACCCATCCGGCCCCGCACTCTTTTCTGACGATGCAGTTGCCGTAAGGTCATGCTCCTACTGAATCTCCGGTACGCTGTTCAATACCTGTCGCGATACATTCCGGATATGTGGATTGCTATCGGAATTCGAGACCGAATACAAAACCTGCCGCACGCTGGTATCGGCTTCCACCGGCTCCAGAATATTGATTGCGGCGGTGCGTATCCGCGGGTCGCCATCGTTCATCAGCGCCTCCAGCACAGCATCCCGCACCCGTACATCCTCAGCCACGTATGGTTCCAGCCCATGCAGCGCCTTCTCGCGCACGCTCTCGTTCTTGTCGTAGCGCAGCGCCACCATCAACGCATCGCGAATCCCCGCCGCCTTCTGGCATCCGTGCCCGGCCTTGCACTCGGCCGCCATCAGCCCCACCGAGTCGTCCCGCACCCCTGTCGAAGCCGAGTTCTCGCTGGCCAGCATCAGTAACTGGCGAATCGCAGGATCGTCCAGAGAGCCCTCAATCCGCTGCGGCACCAGCTGGTTGTACCGCACCTCTACCCTGTGACTGTTCGGCTGGCGCACAATGCTGGAAATGTTGGCAATCTCCCCCGGCGCAGTGCTCACTGCTGTTGGGGCCGTTTGGCTCTGTATCTGCATCGCCGATGTTGTATGCCTGGCGCGATTCACTGCCAATTCGTTGCCGCCCAGCAAGCCCGCGCCGGCGCCAACCACCAACAGCAGACAAGCCGCCACCGGCGCCGCTTGCAAGCCGGCAAAATTGTTTCTGATACGCTGGCCCAGCCGTTCATACCAGCGACGCGGCGGCAGTGCATCCAGCGCTTCCTCCAGCCTCAGCCGAGAACGCGCCACCAGATTCGCGTCCGGCTCCACTACCGGACTAACCCCGGCCAGCGCCTTCAGCGCCAGCAGTTGCTCCCGCTCCTTGCCGCATTTCGGGCACCCGGCCAGGTGCCGCTCCAGTTCCTGCGTCTGCTCGTCGGCCAGCTCCCCATACGCCGCCGCCACTATCCGCTCATGTGCAACTTCGCATTTCATAGTTACGTCCTTCCAGCCCCAAAAAATCCTGCAATCGGTGCCTGCAATCCGGCTCTCCAACGGGAAATGCCCAAGGCACTTGTCTTACCTTCTATCAATTAACTTGAGCTTGCGTGAAGGGTACGGGCTTTAGCCCGTACATTACCAAGCAAAATCAAGCGGGCTTTAGCCCCTGAGGGAATCTCCCCTGCAAAATCAAACTTCCCTGCAAAAATTCCTATCGCAAACCCGCCAAGTGTGTTCTCAGTTTTTTTGTCGCTCTGAAGAGCGTATTCTTGGCGGTCTCTTCCGTGGTGCTCAACATCTCTCCGATCACGCGCAGGCGGAGCCCCTGGTAGTGTTTCAGTTCAAAAACCATTCGCTCGCGCGGCGTCAACTTCTCCAGCGCGTTTTGAATCCGCTCTCCCAGCACCTTCCGATCCAACTCTTTGCCGGGGTTGGAGAACGACCGGTCGTCCGACACCGATGCCAGCAGGTCAATCTCCCCGCCGGAGTAATCCACAATCACCGAGCGGTCCTCGCGGCGGGTCTTGCGCCG
>CZKF01000090.1_pt1 | contig 25065 bp, 24 predicted proteins | sample 1122351 | NCBI WGS metagenome assembly CZKF01 (sample SAMEA3539301, study PRJEB10725) | soil metagenome | biome: tundra; feature: field; material: soil | place: USA | collected 2010-05 | depth 0.15 m
AAGTGGTTGTCGTGCCGTCGCATACCAGCCATGTTGCGGGCTCGCAGCCGTTACCCGACATAAACGCCACATCAGGCAGATCGCGAGCCCCGTCCGACGGCACACCCGTTCCCGTCTGCCACGATGGCTTGCCGTAGACGACGCTGGCTCCGCCGCTGCCGGCCACGATATTTGCGCCGCCCGCGCAGCTATTCGTCAAAGGGACATTCAAGCTGAACGCGCCCTCGGTTGTCGTCGAGTCATTCCAGGTCGACTCCGGGATATACTTCAGGGCCGTCCGGTAAAAGGTCGAAGAACTGCCTTGCGAGGTGCTCGCGTAAGTCGAAAACGAACTGCTCAGTCCATATAAATCCGTTCCGCCCACCGCGATGTTATAGGGTGTGGAGGCATAACCGCTTACCGCCAACCCGCCGGAGGCGTCGGGAACGTTCTTGCCGCTGTTGGTGCTTGGATAGTCGCAACCGGCCGAGCCGCTGTCGCCGGCCGAAACCATCACCGCGATGCCCTCGCCCGCCGCCTGCTTCCACCAACCGTTGACCAGCGCGTTGTCGCTACCCATGTCCGACTCGCAATCGCCGAAGCTGAGGCTGAAGATATCCACTACATTGGCGTCGATTGCCGCCTCAATGCCGGTGTAGAGATCCGGAGAGGCATAGTAGTAGATGGTCGCGTCCGGGGCCATGCCTCCGGAGAGTTCGGTGTCGATATACGCTTCGTCGGCATCGCTCGCAACGTATCCATTGCCTGGTGTGCTGGAGCATGAAGCGGAAGAGGTGCAATATTTGAGGACGGGAGTGGTTGAGTTGCCGAGAAACATGCTCCGATAGGCCCCTACGATGCTGGCGGTGATCTTGGCATCGCCGCCAACCCCGATGTTCACACCCGCGCCGGTATAACTTGTTCCCGAGGTGAAGTTGGCGTTGAAGGAGTTGGGCGTGTTGTAGATGGTTGCTGCATCGCCAGGGACGATATCGAGAAAATCTCCGCCGCTTGTCTCAGTAAGGCTGGGGCTTTGCCCGTTGGCCGGCTCCAGCCGCCTGGACTGAGGGTTGAACAGGCCCGCGCTTCCGCGCTGAAACTGCGGCTTGGGGTGAATGGTGTTCAGATGCGCGACGCCCTTCACCACGGCGGCGATCGCCGAGGGAATCTGTGGGTCGGTGGTGTTCGAGGTGAACTGCTGTTCGCCGGCCTGGCCCCCATTCAACAGAAAGGAGTGAATCGGGGTGTGAAAGGCCTCTTCCACCTGGCTTACCGTCCCGTTGAAGGCGATATTCGTGCGTCCGGGCGAGAGCGGCTCAACCGTCATCCCGTGCGATTCCAGCCAGGCGACAAGAGCTGCAATGTCCGAATCCGCCGGGCCGTAGAGCTGGCCGAACTGCTCTGGGGTGAGCCACTTGTGGTAGTTGGGCGAGGACTTGTCCTGCAATTGGGCCAGATAGGAGTCCAGCGCCGTCTGCTGCTCGGTGGAGCGCGACAGTACCAGGCGCATGTGGGTCAGGGGCGTCGAGGACGCAGCTTCACCCTGGTCAAACTCCGCCCGCGCCAGATGCGGCACGTTGCCTTTCAGCGTCGTCAGCGACAGCTCATTCACATCCGTGGTAATCCGCGGGGCAGCCGTGGAACTCTGGGCTGACAATACTGGAGTACAAAGCAGGGCGGTCGAGCAGAGCAATGCAGCGGCCAATACACTAAGGACACTGAGGGGAAACGCCTTCATCAAGCGCATAGTGTTTTCCTGGACCCTTCCTTCGGGTTAAACCCCCGACCAAACAATAAGTTGCGGCGTCACTGGAATCATACCGTGAATAAGAGATTGGCCGCACTCCATCCTGGAGATTGAATGCGAGAGTTGCGATCATCGATTGTGCAGCTTTGAGAAGAAACCTGGTGCTCCTTTTCGCTCACAACAAGCTGGAATCTTAATCAAAGGGAAAAAATTCCGGCCCTGTTCCCAGCCGTTGCATCCCGCTACGCCGCACAACAAAAAAGAGAAGCCAGAGAAGGAAATGATCGGAAAAGGGCACCTCCGCCGGTAGTGCCGCCGAGCGCAAACAAACCTCCAGAGACAATCCATTGGACGCATTTCAGCAAGAAAATGATGACACTCGGAGGAGAATAAGGCAAAAATATTGTAAAGGTTGTCCAGCCCGCTGTTCATGCCGGCGTGAGCAGGCCTGGTCCGGCGGCCCGCAGGCCACATGCTTTGATACACTTCAGGCCGGAGCGATATATCTTGGCCCACACAACACATTCCCCCGCGCTGACACAGCTTTCAGAAGAAGAAAACCTCTTTTATTCAACCGTCCGGCAGTTTGCCGAGGAAAAGATCGCGCCCTTTGTGCGCTCCATGGACGATGAACAGCAGATGGTTTCAGGGCTGGTAGAGCAGCTCTTTGAGCTGGGGCTGATGGGCATTGAAGTTCCTGAAGAGCTGGGCGGCGCCGGAGGCAGCTTTTTCGACGCGGTTCTAGCCATTGAGGCGCTCTCGACCGTGGACCCCGGCGTGGCGCTTCTGGTGGATGTGCACAACACGCTGGTGGTGAATGCGCTGCTGCGCTGGGCCAGCGAGGAGCAGAAGGGGCATTGGCTGCCGCGGCTGGCGGCCGACACGGTGGGCGCCTATGCGCTGAGCGAGGCCGGATCGGGCTCGGATGCGTTTGCGCTGCAAACCCGCGCCGAGGCGGTTGCCGGCGGCTACCGGCTCGACGGGCGCAAGTTGTGGATCAGCAGCGCGCGCGAGGCCGGGCTGTTTATTGTCTTCGCCACGCTCGATCCGGCAGCGGGCTACAAGGGCATCACCGCCTTTCTGGTGGAGAAGGGCGCGCCGGGCTTCACTGTGGGCCGCAAGGAAGACAAGCTGGGAATTCGTTCCAGCAGCACATGTGAGCTGATTCTGGATGGCTGTCCTGTGCCGGAGGCCAACCTGCTGGGTGCGCCGGGCAAGGGCTACAAAATCGCCATCGAAACGCTCAACGAGGGGCGCATCGGGATTGGCGCGCAGATGCTTGGGTTGGCCGAGGGCGCCTGGGCTCACGCCGTTCGATATGCTCAGGAACGACGGCAGTTCGGCAAACCGATTGCGGAGTTTCAGGCGGTGCAGTTCGCGCTGGCGGGGATGGCCACGGAGATTGAAGCGGCCAAGCTGATGGTCTACAACGCGGCGCGGCTCAAGGACGCGGGCCAGCCGTTTCTGCGCGAGGCTGCGATGACCAAGCTCTTTGCTTCGCGGATGGCCGAGAGGGTGGCCAGCCAGTGCGTGGAGATTTTTGGCGCTAACGGATTTGCGCGCGATTCCCCGGCGGAGAAATATTACCGCGACGCCAAAGTGGGCGCCATTTACGAAGGCACCTCGAATATGCAACTGGCTACCATCGCCAAGCAAGTGCTGGGACGGTAGCGAGGTTTAGTTGGCGGAATCTCTTTGGCGCGTGGCCTTTACACCCGACAAAATCCCCGCGCCTATCAGTACGATCGCGCCCACCACAATCCAGTGTGTTGGCAAGTGCACCAGATACGCGGCGTAAGCCAGTCCGCAGATCATAATTGCGAATCCTGAAGCGTAAATTCCAAAGGACATTTGATCTCCTTATCGAGTCAGTGGTGCATTTGGACGCCAAGTTTTACGGACGAGAAGTTAAAGCACTCAGCTCACACCAACTGCGCCCGTTTGGCGGTTCGTGCTGGACTGGGCGGTGGATCGAGCAATACTGGCCTGGTTGCGTTCTCCTCCGGCAGTGAATCGTGCAGAACCATGTTAAGCAGCGATGTGTGAACCCGAATTCGTCCTTTGTATTCGATGTAGCCGAGCTTTCTAAAGCGATTCATGAAGAAGCTGACGCGGGAGCGCGTAGTGCCGATCATCGCGGCAAGAGTCTCCTGGGTTACCGGTGGAAGCAGCGGCTCCGGCTCGCCCGATCCGCCATATTCCGCCATCAACAAGAGTGTTCGCGCCAGACGCCGTTCGCTGGAGTTGAAGAGCTGATCGACAAGGTCCGCTTGGGTTCGGATGCCTCGTGTCAGGATAAACTGCATGAAAAAGTCGGAGAAGGCGTGTTCCTCATGCAGGACGAGGAGCATCCGTGATCTCTCGATTTTGAGCGCAACACAGACGGATACGGCCATGGCCGAAGATGTTCTCAACTCTCCCACAGGCGCCATCGACTCTTCGCCAAAAAAGTCCCCCGCGGCCAGCATCGTTACCGTGGCCTCTTTGCCTCTCTTGGAGACGACGGTAAGTTTTGCCCGGCCACTTTGGAGATAGAACACAGCATTGGCCAGGTCTCCTTGGGAAAAGAAAGCCTGCTTTGGCGTGTTGTGGAGAATGTTTCGTCCCGGCCCTTCGGTCGCCAGAAAAACAGCGGTATCGAAATGGTTTTTCGTTCTTCCATTCATCGAAGCGACCTCCTTCCTCATGCGGTCCGGCTATAGATCAGCCTCATCATGGCTGTCGGCGGCGGAGGCGGATTGGCCTTCAGCCGCAAAGCGCACCATGACTCACACACTTCAGCATCACACCCCAATAAGAGGAAGTCTGAGCAATACAGGCCTATACGAATATTGGACAGGAAAGGAAACAATCCGCGCGGAATGAGAATGCAATTTGCGGATGCAGTTGCTGCATGAGTTAGTTGGCCTAAAGCAGGCCACAACCTTACAGCTTTTGCGTCCTTTGCACGGCGCGGACGCCGGGGACGCGGCGCAGGCCTAGGACCATGCGGTTGAGGTGGCCCACGTCTTCGGCTTCGGCGATCAGCTCGACGATGGCTTCGCCGTTCTCGTCCTTGCGAATATCGACGCCGCTGATGTTGGAGTTGTCGTCGGAGAGGACGGCGATCAGCTCCTTCAACATGCCGGCGCGGTCGTCGCATGAGACGGTGATTTTGACAGGGTAGCGCTGCGGCTTGCCGGCCGGACTGACTGTGCGCGACCATTCGACATTGATGCGGCGGTCGCTCTCGTAGAGCAGGTTCTGCACGTTGGGACAGCCGCGCGCATGGACGGCCACGCCTTTGCCGCGGGTGACATAGCCCACGATCTCTTCGCCGCGGATGGGGTTGCAACATCGCGCACGATAGACGAGCATGTCGTTCTGGCCCTCCACCTGAAGCGAATCGGAGCCGGTGAGGTGCAGCTTACGCACCGCGTCGGACATGGCCGCCGCGGTGCCGGGCTTGATCTCCGGCGCAGCCTCAGCCTCCGGCAAGTTGGTGCTGCCGGGAGCCAGCTTGTTGAGCAGATGGCGGGCGGAGTGCTTGCCCAGTCCCAGGGCGGCCAGCAGATCGGCGGCGGTGGCCACGCCATATTCGTTGGCGATACGGCCCAGGTCCTGGTCGCTGATCTGGTTTTGCGGAACCTTGAATTTGCGCGCCTCGCGCTCCAGCAGCTTGCGCCCGATCTCGACCGCGCGACGGCGATGATCTTCGTTGAGCCAGTGCTTGATCTTGTTGCGGGCGCGGGGACTTTTGACAAAAGTCAGCCAGTCGCGGCTCGGCTTGTGGTCCTTTTGGGTGACAATTTCGACGATGTCACCGGTGCGCAGCTTGGTGCGCAGCTGCGCCATGCGGCCGTTGACCTTGGCGCCCACGCAGGTGTGGCCTACTTCGGTGTGAATGGTATAGGCAAAGTCGACGGGCGTGCCTTCGGACGGGATCACCACGACCTTCCCCTTGGGCGTGAAGGTGTACACCTCGTCGGGATACAGGTCCATCTTCAGGCTGGAGAGAAACTCGTTGGGGTCGGTCATCTCCTTTTGCCACTCGACCAACTGCCTGATCCAGTTCAACCGCTCCTCGTCGCGAGCTGTAATCACGCCTCCGCCGGACTTGTACTTCCAGTGGGCGGCAATGCCTTCCTCGGCGATGCGGTGCATCTCCTCTGTGCGGATCTGCACCTCGAACTGGTGACCGCTGGGGCTCATCACCGTGGTATGCAGCGACTGGTAGCGGTTGGCGCGGGGCATGGCGATGAAGTCCTTGATGCGGCCGGGCACGGGGCGCCACAGAGTGTGGATGAGACCAAAGACGGCGTAGCAGGCGGCCACGTCCTGGGTAATGACGCGAATGGCAAGCAGGTCATAGACCTGGTCAAAGGAGACTTTGGAGCGTTGCTGCTTCTGATAGATCGAATAGATGCGCTTGATGCGCCACTCGACGCGAGCCGGGATGTTGTTTTCGCGCAGTTGTTCGGTAAGCGTGTCTTCCACGCCGCGCAGAAACTGCTCGCCTTCGGTGCGGCGTGATTCGACGGCCGCCGCGACCTGTTCGTAGCTGACCGGGTCGGTGTAGCGGAAGGCCAGATCCTCCAGCTCGCCGCGCACCTTGCCCATGCCCAAACGGTGCGCGAGAGGCGCGTAGATGTCCAGGGTCTCGCGGGCGATGGACTCCCGGCGCTCCGGCCTCAAGTGCTCCAGGGTGCGCATATTGTGCAGCCGATCCGCCAGCTTGATGAGCACCACGCGCACATCCGAGACCATGGCCAGCAGCATCTTGCGCACGTTTTCCGCCTGGCGGTCCTCGCGATTGGCAAACTCGATTTTGTCGATATTGGTGACGCCTTCGACGATGTGCGCCACCTGATCGCCGAAACTGGCCTGAATCTCCTCGTTGGTGGCGGGTGTGTCCTCAACCGAGTCGTGCAGCAGGCCCGCGGCGATGGAGGTTGCGTCCATCTTCATCTCCGCCAGCACCTCGGCCACCTCGAGCGGGTGGATAATATAGGGCTCGCCCGAGGCCCGCGTCTGCCCTTCATGGTGCTGGACGCAGAACTCCCAGGCTTTGCGGACGAGAGAGATGTCTTCGCTGGGACGATTGGCGTGGACGTGCTTAAGCAGCGCCTCAAAGCGGTGGTCGATGGCCTGCCTGTCGATGGCGCACACGACGGGTTGCGCCTTCCCCTGGGGAGCTGGGGACGCGCCGGGAAGCTCTGCCGGTATGGGCTGCCGGACTGTCGCCATGCTTCATTATAGGCCGGTTACGTTCAGCGCGCATGAAAGGGAACGGGGTTGGTAGTGAGCTACTTTGATTTGATCAGCCCTTTTCGCCTCCCGCTCGTAGTATTCCCAAAGGACGACGAGGTATGAAACGTTCTCCACTTCAACGAGTGCGCTCATGCCGTCTTGTTCGCTGAGCCGGTAATTCTGACGGTTAAGCGAATTGAATAGCCTTCATTTAGACAGTTGGCGATTTACGCGCGCGTTGGAGAGTCTAGCCAACTCATCAGATATATTATACTATACCGCATTAGCATGTTAATAGCTATAATAAAGCATTGTATCGTACTTTATCGTTTCTTCTATTCGTTGGCGCGCCAATGCGGCGCGCGGCGCGCCATGGCACAAGCAATGCGCACCGCTAGATTATTTCGGAAACCCTTGCATGAATTGGAGATTGGGTGTACAAGATAAAGAAAGGGGAAATCGCGATGGTCAATGAAAACCAATCAGGCGATCTTGCTGCAATTATTCGGAACTTAAAGGCACGGCGTGCAGATCTGGATAACTCAATCGCTAGCCTTGAACGGGCCTATGGGGCCACTATTTCCGATGATGGCTTGTTGAATCCCATTGTGCTCAACGGGGCAGATCAAATGCCGACTGAACTTCCCCGTGGCGCCTTCTTGGGCAAGAACCTACCTGCGGCAGTGAAGCTCTACCTCTCTGCGATGAAGAAAACGCAAACAATCAGAGAAATCGCGACTGCACTACGCGAGGGCGGAGTGAAGTCCACGTCCGATAACTTTGAAAACGTCATTACCGGGTGTCTCAACCGCATGAAGTCTAACGGTGAGTTGCTCCGATTTAAGGACGGTTGGGGCCTTCCAGAATTCTACCCTGAAAGTTTGCGCACTCGATTGTCTCAGGAGGGAGTTCCTAAGCGGAAAAGTGCGAAGAAGGATAAGAAGAAGAATCCGCAGGCCTCAAAGCCTACGGTTTCTAAGGGTACGAAACCAGGATCGGGGGAGAGTTTGGATCAGCGAATAGAAAAATTTTCCCGATTGCATCCGGGGGAACGGTTCACATTTCAAGAAGTAGCTAATGCTCTACCTGGCGTGTTGCCAAAAGTTGTGGCACTCACGTTGGGGCGCATGGCCAAATCGCATGGGTGGGAAAAAGGTAAGGATGGAAAATATCGTTTAGGAGTCGCTCAGGTTCAGTAGATGCCGTCGATGGAGGCGGCCGGCCAATGAAAAGATGGTTTTTCGGTGAAAAGAAGCACCTTGACCAAGAAAAGATCGAGCAAGAAGCGAACGATCTGAGAAACCTCAGATGGCTGCTGGACTACGGCACGGTGGAGGAATATGTAGCTTATGTGAGAGGAATGAAATCAGATGTAACAGCTAACGAACTTCAGACGCTGATCGCTGCGTTTCATGAACAGCGGTCTGCGCGGCGTCGGCAACGCGACGTTTAGCTTTGCGCATGATTTTATTAGATTCATGCTTCCATGAACGCAATTGTCTTTCGTCCATGGACTGGATGCTCTCGTGAACAAAATCTTTTAGCACTTGAGGAATATCGTGTGCTGAGGTCGAAACGGGTTTTTCCAATAGTGTTGTCATTTCGTGCCTCCCAGCATTTAGACTCTCCAGGTTATGCAAGGTTCGCACCCGAGGGATGCGTAATGCAAGAGAAAAGTTTCCCATCGCGCAACTATAGTGACCAAATCCGACAAACGATAAACACGCTTCCCGTTCTAGTTATGCTTTCTCTTCGCCCATCTCGCCTTGGCTGCATCAGAGGCGATCTGGCTTCGCATTTCGGACGAGAGCGTTTCTAATCTACGCTTTCCGCCGATCTTTCCGCCCCTGCTCCCCATCTGTGCCATAACCTTAGAAACCGCCAGAGAGACTGGACGGCGCGCAATAGGCTCGGCTATGGGTTGCATATCTTCGGTCGATTCCCGTACCAGTATGTGAGCCAATTGGTTTACATCGGATGGCCTTTGAGCTGGTTGGACTATGCTTAAACGCTTTGGCATATATCTATTATGCCACTTCTCAATTCCTTTTTACGCACAGATTTCAAAGTAACTCATTATCACCGGATTGGTGCTCGCGACGATGCAACTGTGGGATTCCATTCTTGTTACGATAAGGGAAGATGAACCCGGCCAAGGGAGCCCATGACCAAGACCCGCACTGCCCGGCCTGCTACGACGAAGAAGGCACCCAAAACTGTTCAGCCTGCGCCGCCTTCTGAGCGAATTCAGAAGAAACTTCTCCCTGTACAGCGGCAGGAAGTCCGCGATTCCAAGGGGGATGCGCACGTTGGCGCCAGAATCAGCCGCCGCGCCGCTGACCGGCTGCGCGCAGGTCATCTGTGGGTCTATGCCTCCGACATTGAGGCCCTCACTCTGCCCAAATCTCCCCTGCACGCGGGCGAACCTCCGGCGTTGCTGCCCGTGGCCGATAGCCGTGGATTGCTTTTGGGGACGGCGCTTTACAGCCCCAGCTCTCAGATTGCTCTGCGGCTGGTCTCGCGCTCGGGCCTGGATGAGACCGCGTGGCTCGCATTGCTGGAGACCCGGCTGCGCGCGGCGATTCGGCGGCGGCGTCCGTTGCTCGACGAGCAGAACGACGCCTGCCGGTTGTGCTTCAGCGAAGCCGACGAGTTGCCTGGCCTGGTGGCGGACAAGTACGGCGACCTGGTGATTCTGCAACTGCTGTCCAAAGGACTGGACTCTGCCGCGGTGCGCGAGAGCTGCGTGCGGGTGCTGCGCGAAGAGCTGTCTCCTGCGGCGATTCTGGAACGGCCTGACCCGAGAGTGCGCGAACTGGAGGGGTTGGCTGCGCCGAGTTCAGAGCCGCTGTTTGTCGCAGACCCCACGGCACGGCAAGTTGTGGAAGAAATTTCCTCCGGGGCTAAAGCCCACGTCGATTCTGGTGGCGATATGCGGGGGTTGAAATTCCACCCCAGCGAGCAAAGATCGCTCGCAGGGGATCCCGGTAAACCCCCGCCTCCCTCCGGATCGAGTTTTTTCGCAGCCGGACAAATTGCGAGTACGCAATTTAGGCTCAACGGCCTGCTCTTCCACTACGACGCCAACTCCGGGCAGAAGACAGGCGCCTTCCTCGACCAACGGGCCAACTACGCTGCCGCCGCTGAGTGGGCGCGACGGCTCGGCTTGGCGAATCGCGATGGGGGAGGACGAGCACTGGATGTCTGCTGTTACCAGGGTGGTTTTGCTCTGCATCTGGCCGAGGTATGCGCCCAGGTTATGGGGATTGACGCTTCGCGCGCATCGCTTGAAGTGGCGGAGCGAAATTTCGCGGCCAATCGCGGACGGCTCACCGCGCAGGTGGAGTGGGTTGAAGGCGACGCCTTTCAGATTCTGCGCGACTGGTCAGACGCGGGCGAGAAATTCGACGCCATCGTGCTCGATCCGCCGGCCTTCGCCAAGAGCCTGCGGGCTGTTGAAGGCGCGTTGCGCGGCTACAAGGAACTGAATCTGCGGGCGCTCAAGATGCTGCGCCCCTGCGGATTGCTGCTGACTTGTTCCTGCTCGCATCACGTGGGCTGGGCTGAGCTGGAGGCCAGCGTCGCCTCGGCCGCCGCCGATGCGCACCGACGTGTGCGGCTGCTGGAACGGCGAGGAGCCGCTCTCGATCATCCTGTGGTACTGAACCTGCCGGAGACCGAGTACCTGAAGTGCCTGGTGCTGGAAGTGGAATAACCGGCCGCGCAGGAATTCTTCAAATCATGCGAATCTAATTTCAGAGCCCCGTTCCGCATCCGGAGCAGAACCGCGCACTCTGTACGTTGGTCTGTTCGCATCGCGCGCAGGCCACCGGCGTGCCCGGCTGCGGCGCCGGCGGCATGTTGATGGTCACATTCAACGGATAGCCCCATCCCGGCATCGCGATTCCCAGCGTCGCCGCAATTCCCGCCGCCTGGATGGCGTTGAACTCCCGCACCCTGCCGGGCATGAAGAAGCACTCGATAAAACCCAGAAAAACGGTGATGCCCGTCCAGAAGAAGCACAGGTAGAGAATTCCCAGGCCCGTCCGCCGCAGATAGAAGTGGTGAATGCCGAGACCGCCCAGAAACAGCGCCAGCAGAATGCCCACAACTTCGTCGCGGCGAACCGACTCATACTGCTGGTAAAAGATTGCTTGCGCGTTGGGATACGGTTGGCTGCTCATGGGCGGTTCTCCTTGTTCTCGTCTCAAGATACGCAACCGGCGGCGCGATGGTTCCCCGCCGCGCAAATGAATCTGTCACGTAGTGGTTCAACTCCCATGCGTCTTTATTTCCCGTGCAGATACCGGCTGGCGAAGGTGAGGAAGGTGGGCCAGTTCGGACCCGGCGTGTGACGGCCGGAGTGCTGGCGGAAGGCCACGTCGCCGGCAATCAGAGGAGTTTCAATGGGCGGGAACGTTGTTGTGCCCAGATCCCGCTTGCCCAGCAGCCGGTAGGCCGGCCCGGCGGCGGAGGCTGCCAGAAACATTCCCGTGGAATCGGCCCAGCCATCCCCTTCCGTTGTGCCGCCGCTAATGAAGACCGGACGCGGCGCGCTCAAGGCGATCAGTTCGTGGGCGTCCACGGGCAGGTCGCCGGGGGTGAGCGGCCCGGCGTACTTGAGGAAGTTGCCGGCCATCCAGTGGTACTCGCCGGTTGCCGCCAGGTTTTCCAGTTGCTCGCCGAAGACGTGCCGGTAGAGCTTGGCGCCGCCGGTGCCGGAGGAGCTGATGTAGGCGATGGCGAAGCGCGGGTCGTAGGCCATGGCGACGAGAGCCGTTTTGCCAAACCTGGAATGGCCCTCAAGTCCGACCTGTTTGGCGTCTACGGATTTATCGGTTTCGAAGTAGTCCAGCGCGCGGCTGGCTCCCCAGGCCCAGGCGCGCAACGTGCCCCAGTCGTCGAGCTTGCGCGGCTGGCCCTTGTTCATCAGGCCGATGATGCCCTCCCGCAATCCGGCGCCATTGTCCGCCTGAAAGCTGGTGGGAGTCAGAATCGCGTAGCCCCAGCCACGGGCCAGCACCTGCTGCTGCCAGGTCGGCCCTTCGTTGCCCGGCCCTCCAGGCATCATCTCGGGGATGGTTTTGGCATTGGCCGTCATGAATTCATTGCTGAAGGCCAGCTCCATAATCACCGGAACCGGACCGGAGGCGTTGGCTGGAGTGGTCAGCGTCAGCTCCATCGTCACCGCAATCTTCGGGTAGGCGGAGTTGTCCACGTGGCCCGCCAGATGCTTGGTCAACACCGGCACGTCGCCGATCTTCTCCGGCGTGGTGCTGACAACCTCCCAGGTCACTTTGGGCAGGTTGGCGGGAACGCGGCCGAGAATCTCGCGGTCGAAGTCTTCGACGATCTCCGGGCGGCGCTTGGTCCACCATTGCTTGGCCGAGGTCACGCGTTTGCCGTTTTTGAGCAGCAGCGGATCAGGCAGGTTGGGATAGACGTTAGCCTTTGACTCGTCGTAGTTGGTCAGGTTGGGCGATTTGGAGTCGTAGACGGACCCTGGCCGCAGCTCCTTGATTCCCAACAGGTTCATCATGCGCTGATGGTCCTGCTCCGCGGCGGCGCGCATCGCCAGTTGTTCGGGCGTGGGCGCGGGATGCGGCGTGGGAGCCGCTTGCCCAGCCAGCCGCGTCGCGGCAGATAGAACCAGCGCCAAAACCGCCAGCCTGCAACAAGTCATCCTCAACATCGGCAACCTCATTTCTTAAGCGTCTCGTCAAAGGAAGGCGAAAGTGACCCAAGAATATCGACCTTCCGGCGCTTTGGGCAAGAGGGACAGAGTTGCGCCGAAGAATGAATGGAGTCGTGCTGGAGGTCGACTTTTTATGCGATTGGGAGGGCATTTTTGAGGCGAGATGGTTTGCATATAAATACACCTGTATCTGCCAAGATTGGGTACATAGGCAGAAACAGGAGGGATTCTCGTGGCGGAGTTACCGTTCAAAACCGTGAAAGCGATGAAAACACACCTATTTAAGGTGGTGAAGAAGGGCATGAACCGCAGGACTGGGGTCGTACGGATGGCTGACAGGCACCAGGAGACGCGTCAGAAGCTGGACGAGATGCTACTGGCGTTCCGCGCAGCGCGGACGGCGGCGGGCGAGCGTAGGGGGTGGCTCAGGGCGGTGCGGCAGGTGGTGGGCATTCCGGTGAAGGAGGTTGCTCGGCGGCTGGGGGTGTGCCGGTGGGAGGTTTTCCGGCTGGAGAAATCGGAGAGCGAGTCGCGAATCATGCTGAGTACACTGCGGCGGGCGGCGGAGGCGTTGGATTGCGATTTGGTGTACGCGTTGACGCCACGAAAGGGGACGCTGGAGGAACTGGCGGCGGGACAGAAAGCGGCGCGGGAGAAGGAACGCGAAGCGGCGCTGGAGATTGTGCGCAAAGAGGAGGAGGAAAGAGAATATAAGGTTCTGAAGGTGATTGGGTGGCGTCGGGAGATGCGGAGGCACGTGCGGCACGAGTTTCGGAAGATGGGGGTGAGAGTGAGGTGAAAAAGCAGCTTCTAGCTGTTAGCTTCTAGCTTTTAGCTTGAAAACGCGCGGCGGAACGGTGAGGGATCGTGGTTTCCAGTTTCCAAAAGCGGAACCTGGGGCACCCGGCCTTCGGGAGGTTCACCGCATTGACTTTCAGGAGGAGTATTGCTAGTGTTTGTCATGTAGGTTCTGGTGTGACCGCTGCTTGCAAGTCCCTAGGGCATTGGAACTTGAAAAGGCCGCCTTTACGGGCGGCTTTTTCCATTATGAAAACGACGCCAATTGTGATTTTACCGCATTACCGGGTTCCAAAAGCGGGACCCAAGACACCCGACGTCTGACCTTTCGATTACCTCACTTCCATACAACAATCCTATTATTCATTTCTCCATTACATAACTCATAAATGATATGTTATGCGCACCGCGTTCTGGCATCCATATTAGGAACCTTTCCGTCTTTTGAGCTTCGGCGCGCCGCAGTAATTTTGTCGCTCCACATATGTTGTTTATATTCAGCATGTTACAATACTTGACATAAATGACGTTTCCGGTACATCATTAAGACTATGGGTTCTTCCTCAAACCCAGCGAGGTGCTTATGGAAGACATGGAACACTTACGGCGCACTCTGGAGTTTTACAGGCAGCAACGGCAGCAGAAATTAGCCGAATTGCAGCGTATCGAAGGAATGATCGCGCAGCTGGAGGCCGACCTGGGAGAGCAGCCTAGTGGCGATATTGCATCAAGCGCCGCTTCTAGTCCGCTATCCACGGTTTTAAGCGACATTCTTGCTCCATTCCGTCAGCCGGGTACTCCCACAATACGCCCCGATGAGTTCTTCGGAATGAGTCAAAGCGAAGCGGCCAAGGCGTATTTGCGCAAGGTCGGCCACGCCGTTTCTTTCGATGAGCTTGTGTCTGCCCTCAGAAACGGAGGCGCAACTTTAGGCGGTGCTGATCCCAAGAAGACGCTCTATGTCAGTTTGGCGCGGAATCCGAAGAAGGAGTTTGTATGGCCCCAAGAGGGCATCATCGGCTTGGGTGAGTTCTACAACAGAAAAGATTCTGGTACATAAAGAGCTGTCAATCACCAGATAGGATGGCTCAGAAAGGAGATGCAGAAAAATGATAAGAAGGGTCGAAGCCTGCGGTGACTCTTACCGTAACCGCAAGGCGACAAAGCAAGACAAGGCCCAATCCAGATGATCTTTGGCCAGATGCTGGATTGGGCCGTGGTAAGCCGCTCTCGGTTGATTGGCTCTACGGAGTCGATTATAACCTACATAACCTTCGCCCAGCGGGCCTTTGCGGCCTTCTGGGCGATTTCCGAGGCTAAGGGCGTGATGCGGGGATTGAAATCCCAGCTTATCTACGATTGAACCTAATAGCCTTCACTCTGAGTACATGCCGATGCCATATAAAGGACTAGAATCCGCATTATTCGCCAAGCAGTGGAAGTCCCTCTGCAAAAAAGATAAACCCCTAGAAGAAAAGTTGATAAAGGTAATGCAATCCATTCTCGCAAATCCCAACAATTATGACAGCCCTTTGAAGGGAGACCGTTACTTAAGCGTTAAGAAAAAAGCGGTTAGCGAACATTATCGGATCATTTATCGGTATTGTGAACGGTGTATAGGGGTACACAAGACAATCTGTGCAGGATGTAATGCTGATGAATGCACACCAAACACAGTAATATTCGAAGAGGTCTTTCACCGAGATGAAGGCTATTAAAGCGCTGTCTGTAAAGTAGCCATCTGCTGTATGACAGACCGATTCGTTAGCTCTTTATCTGAATAATTAAAGTAGCTCCAAAGCGTATCCGTCCAATCGTCATCGAGATCAAAAGACGCCGAAGGTTTAGCAATAAAGGAAAGGACGTTGGCTCCTTTAGGTGCATCCGCTATCGTACATTTTATATTGCCATCAACCATGACTATCTGCTTGTAGACTTTCTCCTTTAAAGCGCCAAATCCTAGAGGTGCACAATCCTGCGAAGCTGCATCTATAAAGCGTAAAACGCTCTTCTTGGTGGTGAACAATTCAGAAGCAGTCCGAAGAAGCCTCTCGCCTTTGGGTGTTACGCGGGGACGATTTTTCTCAGTACAGAGACCAAGCGCATGGAGTGTGTCCGCATCATCGTATATTTCCGTGGACATAGGGCCATATGTCCAGCGATAAAATGAATAGTTAAAAGTGTTGACAGATGCCCTTGTTGACGCAAGTTCCGCCATAAAGGGAATCTTCATCAACTTGAAAGTTCCATCCACATTGCCTGCCTTATTGCCTACATCGATCACGTAGAGCAATAGCAAGCGATCTGCCATAGCCTGTAATCTTGTACGCATTGGACACCTCAAGCGAAAATAAAGCGAAATCGCTATTTCTCTACCATCTTAACACCGATATAGACGATATCGGCGGCATGTTTTGTTCCCGTTACCCTGTCACGGCATCTCATTTTGCGCCATTTTGATTTCATCATCTTTGGGAATAGCGCAGCAACCCCTTCTAGGTTGCTGTGCTAACCGGCCTATTATCTATGAGATTACATTTCTTTCACGCCTTCGACGAAGGCTTTCAGCTTGCGCGAGCGCGAGGGGTGACGGAGCTTGCGCAGGGCTTTGGCTTCGATTTGGCGGATGCGCTCGCGGGTTACCTGGAAGCTCTGGCCTACCTCTTCTAACGTGTGCTCGGAGCCGTCTTCGAGGCCGAAGCGCATTTTGATGACGCGCTCCTCGCGCGGGGTGAGGGTGCGCAGAACCTGCGAGGTGTACTCCTTGAGGTTGACGCTGATGACGGCTTCGGAGGGCGAGACGGCCTGGCGGTCTTCGATGAAGTCGCCGAGGTGAGAGTCTTCCTCCTCGCCGATGGGGGTTTCGAGGGAGATAGGCTCCTGCGCGATCTTGAGGACTTTACGGACTTTCGCGACGGGAATGTCCATGCGCTTGGCGACCTCCTCGCTCGACGGCTCGCGGCCGAGTTCCTGGACAAGCTGGCGGCTGGTGCGGATGAGCTTGTTGATGGTCTCGATCATGTGCACCGGGATGCGGATGGTGCGGGCCTGATCGGCGATGGCTCTCGTGATGGCCTGACGGATCCACCAGGTGGCGTAGGTGGAGAACTTGTAGCCGCGACGGTATTCGAATTTGTCGACGGCCTTCATCAGGCCAATGTTGCCCTCCTGAATCAGGTCGAGAAACTGGAGGCCGCGGTTGGTGTACTTTTTGGCGATGGAAACTACGAGGCGCAGGTTGGCTTCGATCAGCTCTCTCTTGGCCTGATCGGCGTCCATGTCGCCCTGGATCATCTCGCGCTGGGTGCGCTTCAACTCAATGATGGAGACGCCCGCGTCTACCTCGATTTTTTCCAGGTCAGCCTTGCAATTTTTCTGCTGACGGCGATACTCCTTCTTCAGTTCGTCGCTGCGGCTGGATTCGTGCTTCTGTTCCAGCGAGCGAATCTGCCGCTCGAGGGTGCGCATGGTGTCTACGGTCTTGTTGACCTTGTCGAGCAGACGCTTGCGCTCCATGGGCGTGTATTTGAGCTCGCGGACGATGCGCGAAACCAGCACCTTCTCTCGCGCGATTATCCAGCGGGCGTGGCGCACGGCAGAGGCCTTGGCCTTGGAGGAGGCGGCCTGCTTTTCTTCGAGCTGGGCAATCTTCTTTTGGTGCTTGGCCAGCGCGTCGATGCGGGCCACGGTGGCCTTGACGCGCGTCAGCACCACCTCTTCGGTGAGCTCCTCGTCGTCGAAGATGACGACCTCTTTGATGTTGCGCACGCCGCGCTTGAGATCCTCGCCCAGAGCCATGACTTCGCGAATCACGATGGGGGAACGGGAGATGGCTTTGAGCACGCGCATCTGGCCGCGCTCGATGCGCTTGGCAATTTCGACCTCGCCCTCGCGGGTCAGCAGCGGCACCGTGCCCATCTCGCGCAGGTACATGCGCACCGGGTCATTGGTTTTTTCCAGCGTCCCCGGCGTCAGATCCAGCTCGACATCATCGCCCTCGGCCGGCTCGAAGTCCTTGTCGCCGTGGAACTTGGGGCCGTCGAGCAGGTCGATGCCCTGGGTGCCGATGGTAGTAATCAGGTCGTCCAGATCATCGGGGGAAGTGGCCATCTCCTCAGGCAACATCTCGTTCACGTCGCCGTAGGTCAGATAACCCTTTTCCTTGCCGACCTCGATGATGGTGTCGACATCGTGCTCGTGTTCGTGCTCGGGTTCAAGTTTTTCTTCACTAGCCAAAATATTCCAACTCTCTAGCGCAAAGCATATTCAGCACCGTCTTGCGCGCCGGTGCGATGTCGGGTCCAGAGCGCACAAAAACGATTTCCCGGTGGAAGTCAGGGAAATCCGGCGCCTGCGGACACAAACTTGCGTATACCCGCATAAAGGATGCGGATTCAAGGGTTTGCTCGGAACAGGATGATAAGCGCTTCAGGTTTCACCTGGGTCGCCCGCGAGCCGCGGCTCATTGTTGGGGCAAAGGGGCGCACATCCGCACAGAGATCAATAGATTACCATGCCTTACCTGCAGTTTCCAAGGCAAAATCGAGGCAACATATAGAAGCTAATCGGCCAATTTGCCGCCGGGATGAGCGGTTGAGCGCATTCGCCGCGATTGCTTCTTGTTGATTTGACGCGGGAAAGATCGATTTGATGCAGGATTTACGGCGTTGCGCGGGTCCGGGAAGCCACTACCGAGTAGGATTGTGCAGTAAAGACGTGGGCATCTCTCAGGCGATGTGCCGCTTTGCCCGACGGTCCTGCAGGACGCGAATAGTTTGCTCGGCATCCACAAGTTCTCCCCGTTCGGCCTGCGCAAAGCCTTTTTCAATCTGCGCGACGATGGCTTCGCGGTCGGCCAACATCCAGTCCTCATTCCGATACTGCTCCTGAATGACGGCAAAGGCCTGATCGATCACTTCGTCCGGGCTCATGCCGGAACGGACAGCCTGATCGAGCACCTTTTGCTGCGCAGGTTTGAGTTCGAGGATCATGGGGCGCTCCAATTCGCAGCGAAGCAAGTATGTTTTGGATTATACCGACTCCCGATGCTGATGCAACTGACGCAGCGCGCGGTCCAGATCGAGCTTTTGTTGGGTCAGCAGGGTCAGCTCGGCAACGTCCCCGTGGCGCTCGGCCTCGGAGATGAGCACGCGCAGATCGCGCTGGCGGCGCTCAATGGCTCGCTCGTGAATCTCCTGGATGGCGCTCTGCACCTCGCTCTCCTCGGGCGGTTTGGTCTCGGCCAAAAGCGTTTCTGCCAGCAAGGCCCGCTGCGCCTCGTCCTCGACCACGTCCATCGGGTCATTGGCCTGCCGGCCGGCGAGCGCCTGGAGAGCCGCGAAGGCGCCGAGGTGCTCAAACCACGCGGGCTGCTGGGCAAGAGCTTCGGCGGCCAGCCGTCGCGACCGCTCGAACTCCGGATCGCCGATGGCCAGCGCGCGGAGCAGCACCCGCTCGACTTCAGTGAGTGTTATCACCTTCGCTTCGACGTGGTCGCGGCGGCGGAGCGCGGCCTGGCGCAGTTCTTCGCGAAGGACGGCTGAGTCGATGCCCAGCTTCTGCGCGGCGTCGGCGGCAAACTGATCGCGGGCGAGCTTCTCCGGCATGCGCCGGATGTGCGGCAGGAGGAAGTTCATCGCCTTCACCTTCTGCTCCGCACTGGCGCCGGGAAACGATAGCCGCGCTCGTTCGATCAAGTAATCGGCTTGTCGCTGCGCGCCGCGGATCGCTGCTGTGTAGGCCTCCACGCCCCGCTCACGGATGTAGCGGTCGGGGTCGAGGCCGCCGTCGAGGGTGACGATCTTGATGGTGAAGCCCTCCTCCGTGAGCAGGGCGATGGACTTTTCCGCGGCGTTGGAACCGGCGGCGTCGGGATCGAAGTTGACCACCACCTGCGAGGTGTGGCGCTTGAGAATCGTTACCTGGTGCTCGGTGAAGGCGGTGCCGCTGGTGGCGATCACGTTCTGGATTCCGCGCAGAAAGACCGAGATGCAGTCCATCTGCCCCTCGACGAGGAGGGCGAATTCAAGCTGGCGAATTGCGCTGCGGGCCTTGTCCAGGTTGAAGAGGACGAGACTCTTGGAATAGAGCGGCGTCTCCGGCGAGTTAATGTACTTCGGCCCGACCTTATCGCCGGTGTCAGAACCGGCAGACAGGGTCCGCGCCGTGAAGGCAATTACGCGGCCGCTCTCGTTGCAGATGGGAAAGACGACCCGCTTGCGGAAGCGGTCGTAGATGGGGCCCATGCTGCCATCGCCTTGCTCCTTGGCGCTGAAGAGACCACTGGCGCGCAGGGTTTCGTTGTCGGCCATGCCGCTGATTCGGTCGCGCAGGGCGTTGAAGCTGTCGGGCGCGTAGCCGATGCGAAAGGTCTTGATGCCCTCCGGCGTAAGACCGCGGCCGGCCAGGTACTCGCGGGCGATGGCGCCCTCGGGCCCGCGCAACTGCTCTTCAAACCAGAGTGTCGCCGTCTCATGCAGCTCCAGCAGCTTGGCCCGCAGGCGCGCTCCGGCTGCCTCTTCCGGCGAGGAAAACTCCTTCTTGGGCAGCGGAATGCCGCACTTGCCCGCCACGATGCGGACCGCCTCCGGGAAGGGGACGTTCTCGATTTTGGCCACAAAGCTGAAGACGTCGCCCGAGGCCTGGCAACCGAAGCAGTGGTAGAACTGGCGGACCGCATGAACGGAAAACGACGGCGACTTTTCTTTGTGGAAGGGGCAAAGCCCTTGATAGTTCTGCGCGCCGGATTTGCGCAGGCGGATGTAGCCTTCGATCACCTTGACGATGTCGGCTTGCTGCTTGACGGTTTGGGCAAAGTCGGACACGGGGTCTGTATTGAGGATAAAGCTACGGCAAGCGATGTGCATGCGGATTGGCGACCGAAGGTTTGAATAGATTGACAAATATTCGGTGACAAGCTACGTTATTAGGCATCTCATCAGAGGACACTTTATGTCACCAAATCAAGCCATACTGCCGCCGTTAACCGATGCAACCGTCATCTATATGTGCTTCCTTGTCGGCGGCATCGGCCTGCTTGTGCTTGGAGGCATCGTATGGTTTGGCATGTACCTTTACAAGGGCCGATCCCCTCGCGGATTTCCGTTTGACGAGAAAGATTGGTTTCATTTTGTCGATCGCTGGCTTCATGGTCCCGGAAACCCTACAATACGTCCACTGATAGAAGCTTACACGGAACAACTACAGAGACGGAATGAGTTTTGGACAAGCTATGGGCAGACGATTGTGGCTGTGCTCATGATTATTGTACTTACCATTTTGCTACTCACGCGTACGATTTCGGCCGAGGCAGGACTTCCGATTCTTTCTGGTATTTCCGGTTTCGCTATTGCCAAGAGCGTTTCTGCTTCTCGGACCAGTCCACCTACCGATCCAGGACAGAGAGGATAGATCGCTTTGGAGCATGAGGCTGAGTGACTGAGGATCAGGTTAGGCTGAAGACTTGTTGGAGTTGACACCTGGCTGCTTCGCTCCTACGCTAGAAGGCATGGATGTTCAACTATCGGCGGATCAGAAGGCGTTCTTCCGACTGGCTCTTGAAACGGGTAGGCTAAGTCGCGAGGAAGATGCGGTCGAGGAAGCGCTTGTCCTGTGGGAGGAGCGTGAGCGGACCCGTGCGGAGATTCTCGCGCTGGCCGATAGGGCGGAGGAATCTCTCAGCCATGGGCAGGGTCGTGTCATTACAGAGGTTTCCATGCGCGAGCTTTCCAACGATGTAAAGCAACGCGGTCGTGCTCGGCTGGCTGCCGAGCAGGCAGCGAGTATCTGATGTCCCATCGCCTGGCTCCGGAGGCGGAAGCCGACATGGATGATATCTGGTACTACTTAGCCAGAAGCAGCAGCAGTCTTGAAGTCGCCGATCGCTTCATCGAATTCCTCGCAGATCGTTTTCATCTCCTTGCCAATCATCCGTACATAGGCCGTCGCCGCGATCATGAACTGCGCCCCGGCCTGCGCAGTCTTCCGGTCAGGGATTACATCTTTCTTTACCGCATCGAAGAGGATGATGTGTTGATACTGCGTATTCTGCATGGCAGCAGGGATATTAAGGCGCTATTTGGCAAGTAGAAGTAGTTCGATAAAAAAGTCAGTGCGATTCCTGTCAAAATGCAGCCCTCGATCATTTTGACGATGTCGGCCTGCTGCTTGACGGTTTGGGCAAAGTCGGACATGGGGTTCGTTCTTGAGAATAAGCCTTCAGCTTCCGCCAGCGCATGTGCGAAACGCGGACGAATTTACAAGCCGTGACAATCAAGGCGGCTGCGAGTAAAATTCCACGCAAACGGTGTATTTGGAAGTCAGACGGGTTAAGCTTACGCATGGAGCGTGGGGAGGGAGTATGCGTCCCTTACCGGCAGGCAGGCGGGCTCAGATTTACTGAAATCGAGAGGAATGAATGCGAATTATTGCTGTGTTTTTGACGATAGCCTTGGGTGCCACAACCATGCTGGCGCAACATGATGTGCCGCCTCCGCCTCAACCTGTTGCCGAGCAAGCGCCCGCCCCGCCCCCGCAGGCTGTCAACCCGCCCGCGGCCAATGGCCCGACTCTGGAAGCCACCATGAAGTTCATACAGGATAAGGTGAACCAACAGGGCAAGATCGTCTATGTCGAAACTGTCACCAATTCCGTCACCGGCGAAAGCGTCGGCGAGAACAATCCGGCTGCAGCGGCAGACCCAGTCCGTCTTGTGTCTTTTGCCGGCCAAAGTGCCAAACCTGCCAGAAAGGGCTTCGGTGGCGCTGCCGGTGGCGGTTCTTCACCACAGCTTTCCGCGGAGACTCAAGTCGTCGCAGTCGATCCCATTGGCGCGTTATCCTTTCAAGAAAATGGATCAGACATGCATATAGTGAGGGCGGGGTTTGGCATGATGTTGCCGGTTGCGGAGAATTGGACAAAGACCTGGCAGGTGTATTTCAAGAACATCGAGAGGCTGGAGGTTTTAAGCTCGGCGGACTATAAGCACCGCGTGAATCCGGCGATGACGTATCAGGATGATCCGCCGTACTTCGAACTCGTGATTCACATGGCTGCCGGAAAATCTGTGACACGGCATATGCAGACGGTTTCCTACAATAAACATGGCAAGACTACCGAGTCGAACGACACTATTCAGGAATTTGCTCTCCATTTCCGGGATGAAGATGCAGCCAACCGCGTGGCAAAGGCAATGATTCACGCTATTGAGCTATGCGGCGGAGGCAGTGCACCGGAGCTATTCTGAGCAGAAATTTACAACCGCGAAGCAGTTTCCGGGCCTCGCGCTAATTTGAATTTGGGAGAATCTTATGCGCATTGTTACTGTGTTTTTTACGATGGTTCTGGTTTCCGCAACCGCGATGGCGCAAGTAGCTGTACCGCCTCCGCCGCAACCTGCCAGTGAGTCGCAGTCAAACGCTACGGTCCTGAAGCTTCTGCGTTCAGGAGTGTCGGAGAGAGCGATTCTGCATGTCATTTCCGCTGCAGGAAGCACGTTCGATACCTCCTCCGATGCGCTGGCCGCGCTCAAACAGGCCGGCGCCAGCGAAGCGGAACTCAGCGCGATAGCGTCTCAGGGCGCGGCGCCCGCAAACGCACCATCCGCCGGCGCGCAAACAAACAGCGGCCCATCCCTCGCCGAGACCATGAAGTTCATCCAGGACAAGCTGAACATGGTCGGCACGGTGAACTTTGCCGGCTACGTCCATGACTCGGCCAACAATACCGATGGAGTGCAGAAATTCTCTGCCACCTTCAGCAACGCAGCCGCCAATCCGGGCGCCTGCACCCTCAGCTACCATCGTCTCGTCACCAATAATGGCCAGACAGAACACAACGAAAATGTTTTCATCAATCTGCGTGACGTGCAGAGCATCTCGGTGTTGCCGGATGAGCAGGATTGGCAGATGTACCTGGTGCGCACCGGGGACTCCACAAAGACAGTGAAGGATGTCCCGGAAATCATTGCCCTGGTGATCAAGCTGAACAATGGTAAAGATCCCACCATTCGTTTCTACGAGCAAGAGTTGGCCGATCGCGTGGCCAAGGCTCTGGTTCATGCTGTGGAACTGTGCGGAGGCGGCCCCAAGCCCGAGCCGTTCTGATTTGCAATGGGAGAATGTGATGCGCATTATTCCTGTGTTTCTGACGTTAGCTTTGACTGTCTCCTTTGCGCTGGCGCAACAGAGTGTTCCGCCGCCGCCGCAACCGGCCAATGACGCGTCGGCAAATGCTGAAGTTCTGATGCTGCTGCGGGCAGGAATGCCGGAAAGCGTGGTTCTGGACAAGATTCATGCCATCACCGGTAAGTTCGATTCCTCTACCTCTGCGTTGATCACGCTCAAGCAGGCAGGCGCGACCGAAGCCGAATTGAAAGCCGTGATGGCTCAGGGAGCGACTCCCGCCAATTCGCAGCCTGCCACCGCGCCAGCCGACAGCGGCCCATCCCTTGCTGATTCCCTGAAGTTCATCCAGGAGAAGGTGAACCAGCAGGGCAGCATTGCCTATTCCGAATCGATGATTAACGCAACCACCGGCGAGAACCTGGGGACAACGATTCAAATGTCCCAAGAGACTCAAGTTATCGCGGTCGATCCGGCCGGCGGATTATCCCTACAGGAAAAGGTTTCTGTATCGTTGAGCGGGTTTGGGGGTGTGACCAGCAACGGGACAGCAACCTGGCAGGTGAACTTTAAGGATGTGGATAGGCTGGAGGTCCAGAACTCGGGCGACTACAAGCACAGCCTTGCCCAGGGATATGTGTATCAGGACACTCCGCAGTTCTTCGAGTTGATTGTCCACCTGGCCTCTGGCAGGACAGTGCGACTACATTCCCGGACGACGGTTTGTACAACAGGCCTCATTATCCATAAACAAAACTGTAAGACTCCGGAAACGGATACTAATGTTGGAGTATTTACGCTGCATTTCCGCGACGAAGAGACGGCCGACCGCGTGGCCAAAGCGATGATTCATGCTGTGGAGCTGTGCGGCGGAGGCAGCCAACCCGAACCGTTCTGATTGCAACGAAGACGGAACTCGCGCATCCAATCCTCTGTAAGGCAGAGGAGCTTCCCCATGTCGCTTCGTCCCGTAAAGCAGATTTTAGAAACCAAAGCCACAGTTGAGGGCGCCGGCGTCCGGTTGCAGCGCGCCTTCGGCTTCGGTAAAACTGCGGAGTTCGATCCTTTTCTGTTGCTGGATGACTTCCGCAGCGACAATCCGGAGGATTATATTGCCGGGTTTCCATGGCATCCCCACCGGGGAATTGAAACCATTACTTATGTGCTGGCCGGAGAGGTGGCTCACGGCGACAGCCTGGGCAACAAGGGCCGCATGACCGCCGGCGACGTGCAATGGATGACGGCGGGGAGCGGGATTCTGCACCAGGAGATGCCCAAAGGGGACGCGCAAGGGCGCATGCATGGATTTCAACTGTGGGCCAATCTACCTGCTGCATTGAAAATGACTGACCCGCGCTACCAGGATATTCCGGCCAGCGCGATTCCCGAGGTCACTGAGGACGATGGGACCAAGGCGCGGATCATCGTCGGCGAATTCTGGGGACAGAAGGGGCCGGTGGAGGGAGTTGCCGCTGACCCGCGTTATGTGGACATTT